>VSSQ01000021.1_pt1 | contig 311370 bp, 310 predicted proteins | sample 4763081 | NCBI WGS metagenome assembly VSSQ01 (sample SAMN12137344, study PRJNA551015) | bioreactor metagenome | isolation source: SDC9 anaerobic chlorinated ethene degrading culture | place: USA: Knoxville, Tennesee | collected 2015-01-01 | reverse complement strand
CGTCGAAAGTACTTGGTTGGAAACGGCCTGGGAGGATAGATAGTTGCCGGTTATAAGCACCTGCTTTGTTGTGGGTGCTTTTGCTTAAAAGTTATATGGAGTGGTACTCAAGTGGCTGAAGAGGACGGTTTGCTAAATCGTTAGAGGTCGTGAGGCCTGCGAGGGTTCAAATCCCTCCCACTCCGCCATAAAGAAACGGCTTATTGACCGCAAGGTTGATAGTCGTTTTTTGTTGTCTTGGAACTTAAACTAGGGCGCAATTACATAAATGCCCAATTAATCTGACATACTAAGACTAGCTATGTAGAAGGAGTCTGATAGAATGTCAGTAGACAAGAAACAGTTCATGCATAATGATATACGATTAACAGCTGGGGAGCTAGCTGTTTTGTGGAGTCAATACCAGGCGGACACAATGGTTATTTGCGTTCTAAAGCATTTTGAGGCAAAGCTTGAAGATCCAGATATCCGTCCAGTTTTGGAGTTTGCCATAGAGAAGGCACTGAATCACATCAAAGTTATAAGGGAAATATTCAATTCAGATAAGTATCCTATTCCCATTAGATTTAATGATAGTGATGTTAATGTAGATGCACCGCGTCTGTTTTCGGATGTCTTTCTGGCGATGTATCTGCGCCACATGGCAATGCTAGGGATGACGGCAGGAGCGATAGCTGTTGGCATGTGCGCCCGTTCTGATGTGAGTATTATAATTATGGATATTATGGCTGATGCAGTAGAATTGCATGACAAAGCCCGCAAACTCTTGTTAGTCAAGGGACTTTACATTAGATCGCCAGCCTTATCAACTCCAGATAAGGTGGAATTCGTTAGTAAACAGAGCTTTTTGACAGGCTTCTTCGGCGAGAAGCGTTCCCTTACTGCAATGGAGATTGCGCATCTTTTCTTTAATGGTTCAACAAATACATTGGGAAAAGCCTTGATGATGGGGTTTGCTCAAGTAGCAGGATCTCCTGATGTTAAGGACTTTATGCAAAGAGGAAAGAACATATCTTCTAAGCATATTAAATTATTGAGCGATACGCTTATTAAAGAAGATTTACCAGCGCCTATGACATGTGAATCTACTGTTACGGACTCAACAACAGCTCCATTCTCAGATGAATTAATGGTGTTTCATACAAATATCATGATTGCGCAAGGCCTTGGCAACTATTCAAAAGCAATAGCTGTTTCACAACGTCGAGACATTGGATTATTGTACGCACGCCTTCTTCCTGAAATTGGCTTATATGCCGAAGATGGATTAAAAATTATGATTGAGAATCAGTGGATGGAAGAGCCGCCGCAAGCAAATAATCGTGATGCCATTGTTAAAAAAAGCTAGCATGAAATCACCATTAGAAATGATGTTTTGGAGCATTGCTTTTCCTGGCTTTGGTCAAGTTCTAAATGGTTGTATTGGAAAAGGCCTTTTGTTTATTTTTCTAGAGTTTCTGATTAATAGTAATGCTAACATTAATGAAGTAATTGTCCTTAGCTTTAGTGGTCATATAATGGAGGCAATTAAGGTAACAAATTATCAGTGGATAATGTACTATCCTTGTGTTTATACTTTTGCGATATGGGATGCCTATAAAGATGCGGGCGGTGGTTTGACTTATTCGTTCTTTCCGGCGGTATTTAGCGCATATTTTGGCACTCTTGGTGTAGTATTTTCGCGTGAATTTGTTTTTGGTTGGGTCTTACTTGGTCCAATTTGGCTTGGCATACTAGGTATGTTAATTGGATTATTCGTTGGGTATTTAATAAGGATATTCTTGGTTGGCAGGGGTAAATTGGTAACCCCTGCAGCTTCAAATGTCTGCCGCTCAGACAAAGCAAAAGCAGCTACTGACTAAAGTTGGTGGCTGCTTTTTTTAGTAATTTTTTGGGCTTTATTTTACGCTTTGTCATGAGGTATCCTCTTCTGCCATATACAAGTAGAGGGGTGTTGTTGTGTGAAGCGAGGCGTTGTGCTGCGAAGTGCCTGGAGAATTGCGCGGGCCTACTGGTTTTCCGAAGAAAAGGGGTCAGCGTGGCGACTGCTTCTTGCTGTTATTGTATTAAATTTGGGACTGGTCTATATTACAGTGCAGATTAACATCTGGCATGCATTTTTTTATCAAGTCATTCAAGATTACAACTATACTGGCTTTATAGATGCCGTGGTGCAGTTTGCCGTTTTGGCTGGAATTTTTATTATTGTTCGAGGTGTGCAGGTTTATGTACGAATGTTGCTGCATATCAACTGGCGCCGCTGGTTGACTGATAGATATTTATCGGAATGGCTCAAAAGGAAGACCTATTACCGGTTGCAGCTCATGGTCGGCAACGCTGCAGATAATCCTGACCAGCGGATTAGTGAAGACATTGAATTGTTTGTGGGGCTCACGCTTCGGTTGTCGCTAGATATGCTGCAAGATATTGTTACAGTCTCCTCATTTGTGGTCATTTTATGGAATTTATCTGGTGTTATCTATTTTACTATAAGCGGCGTGGTCATTCCTGTTTACGGTTATCTCGTTTGGGCGGCATTTCTTTATGCCGGGATGGGAACTTACTGGACAGTCAAGGTAGGTCGCCCGCTCGTTCGGCTTGAGTATGACCAACAGCGTTATGAGGCTGATTTTCGGTATAGTCTTGTTCGAGTAAGGGATAATGCTGAAAGCATTGCATTATATGCTGGTGAGGATCAGGAGAAAGGCAATTGCTTCCGGCATTTTTATAAGATTGTTGGCAATTATAAACAGATTATCAGTGTGCGTAAGAATTTGATGTGGTTAACAACAGGTTATTCGCAAGTTTCAATCATTTTTTCTATATTAGTTGCCTCGCCGCGTTATTTTTACAATCAAATTCATTTAGGTCAGATGTTTCAAATCATTGATGCTTATCATCATGTGCAGGTTGGTTTTTCGTTTATTATTGACAGCTTCACCCGCATAGCACAATGGCGGGCTGTGGTTAACCGGCTAAACAATTTCATTTTATTTATGGAAACGGTGCGGGTGGACAATTCTTCTTATCAAAGGAGCTTAGACCGACAAGAAAAGCGTGTGCTCACGGTTCATCAAGTGAGTGTATTTCGGCCTGTGGGTACTCATCTTGTCCGGGATATTACACTTAATATTAAGCAAGGAGAAAGAATTCTAGTTGTTGGGCCATCAGGCTGTGGAAAAAGTACACTATTAAGAGCTTTGGCCGGAATATGGCCATATACAAGTGGACAGGTCAAACTTCCGAGTTCCGCCAAGGTTTTGTTTGTTCCGCAACGGACTTATATGCCGATTGATGAGCTCAGGGAAGCACTTATCTATCCGGGATTATCGCGAAAGGTGGGCGATGACGAACTGATCGAATTACTTAAAGCCTGTAGACTGCCGCACCTTATAGATAAATTATCCGAGAGTTCTGACTGGGGCCAAGCGTTATCATTAGGGGAACAACAGCGGATTGCCTTTGTCCGTATTCTTCTAAGCAAACCTGATTGGCTGTTTCTGGATGAAGCGACTTCGGCCCTTGATGAGAGTACCGAGCAGCTTGTTTATCGACTTCTTCTTAAACATCTTGTTAATACGGCAATCGTTAGTGTAGGTCATCGGAATACATTGGTAAATTACCATGAGACTCGCTTGCGGCTTGATAATCAGGGGGGATGGCGTTTAGAGTCGATTTTCTAAGAGTATTTTGCTGTGAGTACAGCGGAATGGTATAATAGTATTGGAAAAAGGGTTACATAAGGTGGAGGGATACCGTGGCTATAAGTGGTGCATTTCGGTTTTGGGGATTTTTTAAGACAATTAAAAATGATGCTTTGTTGTTATATTATGCTTGGAAACATCCCAGCACTCCGCCAGTTATTAAGGGAATGCTTGTCGCACTTGTTGCGTATGTGTTCAGTCCGGTCGATTTTATTCCGGATTATTTGCCATTTATCGGAATTGCTGATGATGTCGCAATTATTCCAGCGGCGGTGCTTTTCTTAACAAATATGCTGCCATCATCCATCCGAACCGAGTGTGAGAAGGAGAGTAGAACATGGCGAAAACGCATGCCTTGGGTTTTTGCAGTTTTTATTCTTTTTATCCTTATGTGGCTTGGAATTGCCATTGTGGGGCTTAGCCAGGTTATTCAGTGGCTGGTTTAGCATTTTAATATGCAGGACTTTTTTTAATAAAAACAGAAAAGTATAGAATACATTTGACTATCGAAAGAGAGGGAACGTCATGCAAGAACGGGATTTTCATTTAAAATATGGCAAAACAGAGCTTGCTTTTAAGATTCCTGAAGGGCAAGTGATTTGCGAAATTGTCGGTAAGGAATTTCCGCCGATAGCCAATCCTGTTGAGGCCGTTAAGCAGGCAATGGCTAGGCCAATTGATGCTCCTCCCCTAAGAGAAGTTGTTCGGCCTGGTGAGAAAGTGGCAATCACTGTCAGTGATATCACACGGGCATGGCAACGCATGGATTTGGTTCTACCGGCTATTTTAGATGAAATTAATATGGCTGGCGTTCCTGATGAAAATATTACTGTGCTTATTGTTGTTGGCGGACATCGGCTGAATACTGAAGAAGAGTTTAAAGTCCTGTGTGGTGAAACAGTTTGTCACCGCGTCAGGGTTCTTAACCATGATGCCTGGGATACCGACAATATGGTGTACTTAGGCAAGACCAGCCGCGGGACTGAAGTATCAGTCAATAGAATCATTGCGGAAGCTGACCGAGTCATCATGACTGGGGGCATCATCTATCATTATATGGTTGGCTATGGGGGTGGCCGTAAAAGCGTACTTCCTGGTTGCAGTTCAATTAAAACAATTCAGCAGAATCATCTTTGGGCACTTGGACCTAATCTGGGTGACGGCTCGAATCCAAATAGCATTTCCGGCAAAACCAGGGGGAATGAAGCCCATGATGATATGATGGAAATCGCTGCGTTTGTCAACCCTGACTTTATTATTAATATGGTTCCGACGCCTGATGGTAAGTATGCTGGTGTTTTTGCCGGGAACTGGGTATCGGCTTGGATGGAAGGTACTAAGTTAGTCGATGAAATCTACGGTGTCAATATTCCAGAGAAAGCTGATGTTGTAATAACCACTGCTGGAGGATTCCCGAAAGACATTAATTTATATCAAACTGGTAAAACTATGGACAATGCCTGTTATGCTGTAAAAAGAGGCGGAGTTGTTATTTTACTCAGTGAATGCCCAGATATTTATGAACCATTGGAATTTACCGACTGGTTTAAACATGGTAACAAAAATGCTGTTGAGAAGGAATTAAGGGCAAACTTTGGCATCCCTGGCTGGGTTGCTTTCAAAGAAATGGAATGCAGCGATATCGCTACATATATCATGGTGACTCGACCAGAAAATGCAGAGCTGGTTCAAAAGGCTAACATGATACCTGCGGCCACTATGGAAGAAGCTCTTAAAATAGCGCAGGAAAAATGCGGTACTGATAAGCCGAGTTTTATTGTTATGCCGCAAGGGGCCAACACGGTTCCGCTCACGAATGGCAAACCACAAATTGGTTAATTTGCTAGGGATGGACCGGCAGCGGCTCATCCCTATTTATTTTTAAAATAGCTTTCAGAGTTGAGAAAGGACTGCACGATGAGTAAAACATTGGTATTAGCTGAAAAACCTTCGGTAGGCCGGGATTTAGCACGGGTTTTACACTGTAACAAAAAGGGCAATGGCTGGCTGGAAGGGGAACAGCATATTGTTACCTGGGCGCTGGGGCATTTGGTGACTTTGGCAGAACCAGAGGATTATCATGAAAGATATAAGGCATGGCGACTTGAAGATCTGCCCATGCTGCCGGCAGAGTTAAAGCTTGTAGTAATAAAACAAACTGGGCGGCAATTTAAAGCTGTTAAGGAACAATTGCTGCGAAAAGATGTCAGCGATATCGTCATTGCCACTGATGCCGGACGGGAAGGCGAACTTGTGGCTCGTTGGATTATTGAAAAGGCTAGTGTCCGCAAACCAGTTAAGCGATTGTGGATTTCTTCGGTCACCGATAAAGCAATAAAAGACGGTTTTAGTAAGCTAAGACCAGGCAAGGAGTATGAGAATCTCTATGCTTCAGCTGTTGCCCGGGCCGAGGCTGATTGGCTTGTTGGTATTAATGCCACGAGGGCGCTTACCTGTAAATATAATGCCCAATTATCCTGCGGGAGGGTGCAGACGCCGACCTTGGCCATGATTGCAAAGCGCGAGGAAGAAATCCAAAATTTTAAGCCTAAGAATTATTATGGGGTTACTGTTGAGGCTAGCAATATAAAACTTGTTTGGCAAGATAGTGCAACAAAAGACACAAAGACTTTTGATAAGCAAAAGTGTGAAAAGGTGATTAGTGCCATTGCTGGTACCAAAGCGAAAGTCCTTGCAGTCGACAAGACAGCAAAGAAAAGTTTTGCCCCTCATTTATATGACCTTACCGAGCTTCAGAGAGATGCCAATAAATTCTTCGGTTTCTCAGCAAAAGAAACGTTGGGTATTATGCAGAAGCTGTATGAAACGCACAAGCTTTTAACCTACCCACGCACAGATTCACGCTATATAACTAGCGATATCGTCGATACGCTGGCTGACAGATTAAAAGCCTGTAGCGTCGGGCCTTATACAAAATTAGCCTTCAAAATATTGCGGGCGCCCATCAAGGCCCAGCAGCATTTTGTCGATAACAGTAAAGTATCTGATCATCATGCCATTATTCCGACCGAGCAACCGGTCACTTTGGGTGTTTTAAACGATAAAGAGCGAAAAGTTTATGACTTGGTTGTCAAACGGTTCATCGCTGTTATGTATCCGCCATATGAATATGAGCAAACAGCAATAAAGGCTCAGCTGGGAAATGATTTGTTTGTTGCTAAAGGCAAAAGAGTTACGGCAGCCGGATGGAAAGAAGTTTATAATCATGAATATAGAGATGAAGAGCAACCTGACGATCTCTCCGACCAAAATCTCCCGGTTGTAAATAAGGGTGATCTTTTAGACATTGCGAAACCGGTGCTTACTCAAGGCCAAACGAAGCCGCCCGCACCGTTTAATGAGGGTACTCTACTATCAGCAATGGAAAATCCAGTGAAGTACATGGCGGGCGAGAGTGAAGCCTTGAAAAGGACAATCGGGGAAACTGGGGGTCTCGGTACTGTTGCCACGCGAGCTGACATCATTGAGAAGCTGTTCAATAGTTTCTTGATTGAAAAAAAAGACAAAGATGTGTTAATTACATCAAAGGGCAAGCAGCTTCTTGAATTGGTCCCTGTAGATTTGAAATCACCGGCGTTGACAGCCGAGTGGGAGCAGCAGCTCAGCTTTATTGCCAAGGGTAGTGTTAATAAAAATACATTTATTAATAAGATGCGCGATTATGCAAAAATTGTTGTTAATGATATAAAAAATAGCCAAGAGCAGTTTAAGCATGACAATGTTACCAGAACGAAATGCCCGGAATGCGGCAAATATTTGCTTGAGGTTAACGGCAAACGCGGTAAAATGCTTGTCTGTCAGGATCGTGACTGTGGTTATCGCAAAGGGGTTGCCAAGGTTACTAATGCTAGATGCCCCAATTGTCACAAAAAATTAGAACTCCGCGGTGAAGGCGAAGGTCAGATTTTTGTTTGCGGTTGCGGCTACCGGGAAAAGCTATCCGCTTTCAATGCACGACGTAAAAATGATGCTACGGGAAAAGCATCGAAAGGTGATGTGGCCCAATATTTGCGTGAGCAGAAGAAGTCTGACGAACCGTTTAACTCGGCATTAGCCGAAGCCTTGGCAAAATTAAAATTGAAATAGAATTAATCGCTGCCCCAAGTTCAGGTATGGGGGCAGCGATTTTTGCGTATTTAAGTTAGTCCAAATTATTATCATAACCAATTTGGCTTGGCATATACATTTAGTAGGTCAGGTATATGTTATTCGTCAATTTGGAGGGGTAATAATGGACAAAGCGAGCGAGAAAAAATTTCTAATTCCGGAATTCGGTCCTTTAGCAGGGGTACGGGTTATTAGTGCCGGTTCTATCGTTGCCATGCCGCATGCAGCTAATATGCTGGCAGATTTCGGTGCTGAGGTTATTCATATTGAACGGCCGGATAGCGGCGACACCTTTAGAGGCTTAGGGCCATTTGCCGAATATAACGGCAAAAAAGTAAGTACTAGTTGGGCTCAAGATGCCCGGAATCGCCTAAGTATGGGACTGAATCTCAACCTTGTAGTGCCGGAAGTAAAAGAGTTGTTCCTTGAGTTAATTAAAGTCACCGATATTTTCATGGAGAATTTAGTCTGGCTAGACAAATATGGAGTTTCAGATGAAATGTTATTAGAAGTTAATCCTAAGCTGGTAATTGTTCATGTGAGCGGGTTTGGCCGGCCCCAATTCGGTGGCCTACCTGAAGTTTGTGACCGTGCATCGTATGATATGATTGGTCAGGCTGCTAGCGGATTGATGTTTTTAAACGGTGATCAGGATCGTCCTCCAGTTGTTGCAAAACCATGGCTTAATGATTATCAGGCAGCACTTACTACTGTGTTTGGAGCACTTATTGGTTATATCCACGCCCAAAAGACAGGAAAAGGTCAATCGGTCGATGTTGCGCAGTTTGAAGCTGCGGCTAGACTATTAGCTGACACCTTTGTATCCTACACTGAAGCCGATATTATAAGAAAGCGAACACAAGCCTCTATTGCTGATGCATTTCAGCCATATGGTGTATTTAAAGATAAAAGTGGTAATTACGTTGTAATTGGTGCATTTGGCCCTGGCGTATATAACAGGTTTATCAAGGCCGTTGGTTTTGATTTGGAGTACTTCAACTTTAAAGATTGTGCATCATCACCTAAGGCTGTAGCTTCTGAAAAAGGTCAAGAGTTACATCGTAAGACAGTAGAGTGGGTTGCAGATCGAACTGCAGATGTAGTCGTTGAAGTAATATCTAAAGCCAAGGTTGGCTGCAGTAAAGTATATAGTGCCGTTGATGCAGTGAGTGATCCGCATTGGCTTGATCGAGGCGACATTATTGAATATGAGGATCAAACGCTTAATAAGAAGATTAAGGCTTTTGGCATTGTGCCTAAGCTAAGTGACTCTCCAGGCAAGGTATGGCGTGGAGCGCCAACGCTCGGACAGGATACAGAAGAAATCCTAGGCACATTACTCGGATATTCTGCTGAAAAAATCAAAGGCTTGAAACAGAAAGGTTTAATATAAGTAAACTCTAAAAGTTTTAGGGGGGAAACAAAATGGCATTTATATTGACGGAGGAACAAAAACTTATTCAAGCTCTAGCCCGCGAGTTTGCCGAGAAAGAGGTTGAACCTATTGCCATTAAAGTCGACTTGGATGGAATATATCCCGATGAGACAATGAAGAAACTGGCACAGATTGATTTGACTGCTATCCCGTACCCGTGTGAATATGGTGGAGGAGGCGCTGACTACGTAAGTTACGCCTTGGTTATTGAAGAGATATCCAAAGTATGTGCATCTACCGGTGTGGTATTAGCTTGTCACACCTTAGCGCAGTCGCCAATTCTGCAATTTGGCACACCGGAGCAAAAGGCTAAATTTCTGCCAATGCTTACAAGCTACAATATGCTTGGTGGTTTTGCCTTAACCGAGGCAGGTGCAGGAACAGACGCCGGAGCGGTAGCGACCACAGCAGTTTTAGACGGTGATCATTATGTTATTAATGGTACTAAATCATGGATCACGAATGGTGATAGAGCTGGAATAGTAGTCTTGATGGCAAGAACTGGCACAGGGGAAGGTACTAAGGGGATAAGTGCATTTATTGTTGAAAAAAGTGTTTCCCCTTTCACTGTTGGCAAACATGAAGATAAGATGGGTGTAAGGGGTTCTCATACTACGGAGCTTATTTTTAAAAACTGCCGAGTGCCGAAAGAGAATCTATTAGGTAAAATAGGCGAAGGTTTTAAAGTTGCGATGGCTAGTTTGGATGGGGGACGTATTGGTATCGCTGCTCAAGCATTGGGGATTGCTCAAGCATGTTTGGACGAATCGATTCGCTATTCTAAAGAGCGTAAGCAATTTGGAAGACCGCTTGCTTCTAATCAGGCAATTCAATGGATGATCGCCGATATGGCTAAAGATGTAATGGCGTCAAGAATGCTTGTTTATAATGCTGCATCTCTTAAGGATAATGGAATGCCATTTTCAATGGAGGCAGCCGTAGCAAAGCTATTTTGTTCTGAAACTGCTATGAAACACTCTATAAAAGCCATTCAGATTCACGGCGGGGATGGATATGTACGCGGCAGCAAAGTAGAGAGGCTACTGCGTGACGCAAAAATTACCGAGATTTATGAGGGAACATCAGAAGTGCAGAGAATGGTCATATCAGCCAATCTTTTGAGGTAACTAATAGTGTGATTTTTTTAGTAATCTAGACTGTGGAGGGGGATTAAATGTCATACTTTTTAACTGAAGAGCAAGAGTTAATGAGGGGTATAGCCAGGGAATTTGCAAAATGTGAAATAGCCCCGGTTGCGAAACAGTTGGATGTTACTGGAGAATTTCCTTGGGATTGGATAAAAAAATGCGCTGAACTTAACTTCTTAGGCGTATCAATACCTGAAGAATATGGCGGAGCTGGTGCTGATTGTTTGAGCGAGTGTGTAATAATAGAGGAAATAGCCAAGGAAAGTGGGTCGCTTGCTCTTATTATTGACGCGCACACCTCACTAGGCTGTATGCCGTTGCTATTCGAGGGAACTGAAGAACAAAAACAAAAGTATTTGGTGCCTGCTGCAAAAGGGGAAAAATTGATGTCATTTGGGCTGACGGAACCGGGGGCAGGATCTGATGCCGGGGGTACAAAGACGACAGCGGTTTTAGATGGTGATGAATGGGTTATCAATGGTTCGAAATGCTGGATAACAAACATAGGGGCAGCCGATACCTATATCATTACGGCTAAAACTGATCCCGAAAAGGGCAATCGCGGAATTAGCGCTTTTATAATTGAGAAAGGTACACCAGGCTTTGAAGTAGGAAAGTTTGAAAAGAAAATGGGTCTTAACAATTCTGCTACAGGCGAGCTTTTTTTTAGGAATTGCCGTATACCAAAGGAAAACCTTATAGGAAAATTAAATAAGGGCTTTCCATTGTTTTTAAAAGGACTAGACGAGGGTCGTATTGCGATTTCGGCGATGGCAGTCGGTATGGCGCAAGGCGCGTTAGACCGGGCAGTAGCTTACGCCAAAGAAAGAGTGCAGTTTGGGCGCCCCATCTCCCAATTCCAGGCAATTGCCTTCTATTTAGCTGAGATGGCTATGCAGATAGAAGTAGCTCGAACTATGCTGTATAGAGTTGCCAAGATGCGTGATGAGGGCTTGCCGTATACGAAAGAAGCAGCAATGCTGAAGTTATTCTCTTCTGAAATGTGCTGCTGGGTGTGTGACAAGGCCGTTCAGATTCATGGTGGAAATGGCTACAGTAGAGAATTTGATGTAGAACGGTTTATGCGCGACGCCAAATTATTGACTATCGGCGAAGGGACTTCGGAGGTTTGCAAGCTGGTTATCAGTGGTCATGTGCTAGCCTAATGATCAGGGGTGGCCCCTAAGCCCGAAAGCCATGCGGGCGATTGTAAAACGCCATGTTTCCATGAGTCAACTCATCTCTGACGGCTGGAAGGGGGTTACTTCGGTATGACGGTGCAATCAATTTCGATTATGCCGGATGTCTGGAGTGCGGTACTTGTAGAGTGATGTGCGAGAAAAAGGGGATTGTAAAATGGACCTATCCCCAGGGTACTTTTGGTGTCGCTTTACGTTATGCTGATAAATAGGAATGCCTGGGTACAAGATTCGATGAACAGGAGTGAAGGATTTTAATAGAATCAAGACACTCCTGTTTTTTTAAATTTATTGTTTGCTTTAAGTAAAAATAGTATTTGGACTATTGCGTTATTTCAAATTATATGTTATTCTTTAGTCAGGCACCATCCTTATAGCGACTTAGTGGTTAACGGTATTGCAAAAGTAGGAACGTGGTTTCCCAGTTATGCAAGAGGTTCGTGAGTCAGTCAAGGGTTGTGTTTTTCGTTTTAGTAACCAAGTGTTACAAAGTGCGTAAGAAAAGTTCAGTAGTTTGTTTGCAAGTAGTGAGCGTTAGCTAAGTCAGTAGTTTGTTTGCAAGTAGTGAACGTTAGTTAAGTCAGTAGTCTGTTTGCAAGTAGTGAGCGTTAGTTAAGTCAGTAGTTTGTCTGCAAGTAGTGAGCGTTAGTTAAATCAGTAGTTCGTTTACAAGTAGTAAGTGTTAGTTAAGTTAGTTTGGAATGAGGCTGTTTCTGATTGGTAAGCTTAGGATTTAAGCTATAAGGATGGGCGCCTGTAGATAGGGGAAGGTAAAAACCTTCCCCTTTTAAATTGTCAAAAAAACACAAAGGATTGCGCCAGCTGACCTGGTGTAATCCTTTGTGTTTACTATTGTCTTGTTATATAATGCGGACCACTCGTTCGTATACTAGGTAGTCCCAAACCCACTCGGTTGCGGAAGTCAATTAAGCTTAAAATGAGCTCATTACTGGATATGGTCCGGATAGGATTCAGGTGGAGTTATCTGAATCAAGTCTCACTTTATGGATTTATATTGAGTGTTGACGCTTCTTTATTAATGCAGCTCCCATAACGGTAGCAACTACAAGAATATCAAAGGCTAAAGCAAGCGTCGGCGTAAAGTACTGACTGATCATCGGATCATTGCTTATCATCCGGCCAGCCGTCCAGCCTAGTATTCCGCCGCCTATATAGATGATAATAGGATAACGATCAACAATCTTAACAAATAGCGTGCTGCCCCAGATAATGATTGGAACCGTGATCAGCATACCAATGATGACCAATGTGATATTGCCATGAGCTACCCCGGCAACTCCCATTACATTATCAATTCCCATAACGCCATCAGCAATGATAATTGTTTGAATTGCTTTGCGCAAACTAGTGGGAGCTTCAATATTGGCAGAAGACTTGTCCTCTGTCATGAGGTTGAAGGCGATATAGATTAACAGTACGCCACCAACAATCATTAGGGCTGGAATTTTAAGCAGTGATACTACAACTACGGTGGACAGGGCGCGAACAATAAGTGCGCCGAATGTTCCCCAGAATATCGCCTTTTTCCGCTTATCTTGCGGTAAATTACAAGCTGCCATACCAATTACAATTGCATTATCGCCAGCCAAAACCAAATCAATAAATATAATGGCTAATAAACTGGTTAATATCTCTGTTGTAAAAAAGTCCATTGCAATCCTCCTAGATTAAAAGTAGATTAAAAAAACTAAAAACCTAGCCTATATTTAATAGGCTAGGTCTCACCAGCAAAAATTCTGCTAGCAAAGCCGGGATTTTATTCCGAGATGACGGCTTTGCTTTTTCAGGTTACTCCCCTTGCAAACTTTATCTATTTGTATTTTTAATATACCACAAAAAGTGTTTTTGTCAAGTAGACTGTTTGACAAAAACAGGTATAAAAAATCAGGGGGTCGCTCAGAAAGAGAAAGCTTGCTCATTGGAATAATGTGGTAGTGAGACTGCCTTGCTATTTTTATCTTAAGTTTCCGTAAGGATTTGTCGAAAGCTAAAGCTCTTTTAATAGTTTCGCCAGCTTTGGGCAGTTGAAGTCAAGGTACTTTTTGGAGAAAGAGAATCAAACTCCAGTTTGCTTATACTGTTTATAAAATCGGGTAATGATTGTTGCCAGCGGCTGTTGATATAGTATCGAAAGCGTCATTGGCACGGCAACGGCAGGGGGGAAATACGTCAGGGCAATGACCAAGCCACAGGCATTATTGCGGATGCCAACGTTGAACATCATGGTCAGCGCCATTTCCTGGGTGCGATCTTTTAGAGCAAAGGAGCCAAGATAACCGACAAAATAACCGGCTGCCACGATAAATAAGGTTACAAGCAGGGTCTTAATGATAGTAGCGTCCCAGTTAATATGCGGCATGACAACAGCAGCATTAATAGCAATAACGCCAAACAATCCAAGTTTAGACGTTGCTCCCCCGAAGCCGTGGGTGAATTCCGCAACCCGTCCATGAGTCCAGTCATGAAGCAGCATGCCAATTACACTGGGGATCGTTACCATGAGCATCAGTTCTTCAATCATTGTTAAATAATCAAGCTGAATTGATTGTCCAATGATGACATGCAAAAACAGCGGTAGAACTATAGGCACAACAAATGTATCAAGTGTAACGGCCACAAGGGAAACTGGAAGGTTGCCGTTGACTATAGCTGTCCAGATAACAGAAGTAACCCCGATGGGGATTGCGGCGCCGATTAAATAGCCTAAGCGGATAAGGGGATCGTCAGGATAAAAGACCAGTCCGGCAAGCCAAGCAGTAAACGGGGTAACTAAATGCACCAGGACTAAAATCCATACAGAGATCCAGGGTTTGAATAATACCTTAATAAAGTCTTTAAAACTGGTGTCAAGAGCCGTGACAAAAGTCATATAAGCAAATAAAGCCACAACAACCTTACGTAATAAGGGCGAATCGCTGATGTTTGCCGAAAAGCCAACCAACAGACCTGTCAGGACTACAATAAACATATTTTTACCCAGCCATTTATTACACTGGGCGAAGAAATCAGCCATAAGCTCCTCCGTGGGGTTTAACATCGCAACGAATACCGTTTCATTTTAGCACGTTGATAGTAGCTTTTGTAGCGCCTGTTATCTAAAAAAGATTAAAAAGTTCCTAAATCTATGCAGGAGCTTGTAAATTGAAGCATTTTTGTCAAAAAAGCCGCTAGCCTTTAAAAAACTATCAATTCATCACTTCTATATTTTAATGAACTAAAGTAAAATATAGTATAAGATTTAATTAGGGAGTGGAAAAAATATGAAGATGAGAAAGATTTTATTATCGGCTTTAGCGGTGATCTTAATTGGACTTTTACTGGCCGGATGCGGCGGAACTGACAAGAAAAAAGTTGTCGTTGGCCTTGATGACAATTTTCCCCCCATGGGATTCCGGGATGATAAAAACAACATCGTAGGTTTTGATGTTGATATGGCAAAAGAAGCGACAAAACGGATGGGGGTCGCTGTTGAGTTCAAGCCTATTGACTGGAATAGTAAAGAAGTAGAGCTTACCAGCAAACGCGTTGATATGCTATGGAACGGTCTTACTATTACCGAAAAACGTAAAGAGAATATTGCCTTCTCTAACCCGTACATGGAAAATCGTCAGATCATTGTGGTAAATGCTAATTCTTCACTTAAAGGCAAAGCTGACCTGGCTGGCAAAGTAATCGGTGTACAAGAAGGCAGCAGCAGTGTTGAGGCTATTGAGAAAGATGCAGCAACAGCTAAATCATTTAAAGAACTTAAGAAATACGCTGATAATGTAGCGGCGCTGATGGATCTTAAAAACGGTCGGTTAGACGCTGTTGTTGTTGACGAAATCGTTGGCCGGTACTACATAGCGAAAAAGCCGGGCGATTATGTGATCATGGCTGATCACTTTGGTTCGGAGGAATATGGTGTTGGCCTTAGGAAAGATGATAAAGAACTGCTTACTAAGCTTCAAAAAGCGCTTGACGAGATGAAGAAAGATGGTACTTCAGCTAAAATTTCCAAGCAATGGTTTGGTGAAGATATCGTAAAATAGACGGCAACAAATCGTTTTGTATTAGCCGATGGTTTCCGACCATTGGCTTTTCCTTTGTTTCACTGTATAATAATTCGATGGAGTCTTATTAAGTTTTGAAACAGTGGAAGATTTAGATAGGAGAGAGTCTGATGGAATATATTTTAGGAATACTGGGTCCGATGCTCGAAGGAACGGTCGTTACGTTGGAGATGTTTTTTGTGACCATCGCTCTGTCACTGCCGCTTGGACTTCTTTTGTCGTTGGCTCGCATTTCCCGGTTCAAGGCGCTAAGAGATATTGTTGGAGTCTATATATGGCTGTTTCGTGGAACACCGCTTATGCTCCAGCTTCTATTTGTATACTTTGGGTTGCCGTTGATTCCGTATATTGGGATTAAGCTGGATGATTTTCCAGCGGCCGTATTTGCATTTGTTTTAAATTACGCTGCCTACTTTGCCGAGATATTCCGTGCTGGTATTCAATCCATTGACCGAGGGCAGTATGAAGGGGCAAAAGTTCTTGGAATGACGTATGTTCAGACCATGCGGCGCATTGTGCTCCCCCAAGTCATTAAGCGGGTATTGCCGCCAGTGAGCAATGAAACAATTACTCTTGTTAAAGATACGTCACTCATCTATGTGTTAGCTATGAATGATTTGCTTAGAACGACGCGGGCGATTGTTCAGCGCGATTTCAGTACAACTCCCTTTATAGTGGCGGGCGTGGTTTATCTGTTAATGACGCTAGTTTTAACTTGGGGCTTCCAAAAGCTTGAGAAGAAATATGCGGTATATGATGAGTAGGAGTAGTATTATGAAAATGATTAAGATTGAGGATGTTCATAAAAGCTTTCAAAAACTTGAGGTTCTTAAGGGCATATCCCTGGAAGTTAACAAGGGGGAAGTCATTGCCATTATCGGGCCGTCAGGATCGGGTAAAAGTACGCTTCTTCGCTGTCTCAATCGTTTAGAGACTATTGACCGAGGCAGTATTGAAATTGAAGGGGAACTCTTGGTATCAACCGGATTGGACGGTAAAAGCCAATATGTACCTGAACAGGATGCTAGACGAATTTGCCGGAAAATGGGCATGGTTTTTCAGTCGTTTAATTTATTCCCGCATTTGACAGTTTTAGAAAATGTTATTGAAGCCCCCATGATTGTTAAAGGTGTCAAGCGTGAGGAAATTGTGCCGCAAGCTGAGGCTTTATTGAAAAAGGTGGGGCTTGTCGACAAGCGCGATAGCTATCCATCCCGCCTGTCGGGCGGTCAAAAACAACGGGTAGCTATTGCCAGGGCACTGGCGATGGCACCGGATATTATGCTCTTTGACGAACCTACTTCGGCACTAGACCCTGAGCTTACTGGTGAGGTTTTAAAGGCCATGCGCCAGTTGGCCGAAGAACATATGACAATGCTCGTTGTAACGCACGAAATGGCTTTTGCCCGAGAAGTCGCCAATCATGTTATCTTTATGGATAATGGCGAGATTGTTGAACAAGGCTTGCCAGAGGATATTTTTAATCGTCCAACTCATCCGCGAACAAAAGCCTTTTTGTCTAATGTGATGCAAAGTTAAATACTTTAATAAAGTGAGACTTGATTCAGGTGGAGTTAAAACTCTATCTTAATCAAGTCTCACTTTATTCGATAATTAGATGAAGATACTGGAGTGACAATGATGACAAGTCTACCTATTAATGATGTCTTAGCCAATTTGAAGAAAACATTGCGATCTCATGTAAATGCGGTGCTGACTGCGCCGCCAGGTGCAGGCAAGACAACCAGGATACCACTGGCACTTATGGGCGAGTACTGGCTTAATAGTAAAAAGATTATCATGCTTGAACCACGGCGACTGGCGGCTCGGTCGGCCGCCCGTTATATGGCTGCCCTCTTAGGCGAACAAGTCGGTGAAACAGTAGGCTATCGGATAAGACTTGACCGTTGTATCGGCCCTAAGACCATCATTGAGGTTGTAACAGAGGGTGTTCTAACAAGAATGCTTCAGGCGGATCCGGCACTCGAAGGTGTTGGCCTTGTTATCTTTGACGAATTTCATGAACGTAATTTACAGGCTGATTTAGGATTGGCCCTGTGTCTGGAATCGCAAAGCGTTCTGTGGTCTGATTTGCGGTTGCTAATTATGTCAGCAACGCTTGATGCCCAACCGGTAGCGACGTTATTAGGGCATGCTCCGGTTATCGTCAGCAACGGTCGTGAGTTTCCGGTTGAAACTATTTACCTAAAGCAGTCAAGCCATGAACGTCTTGAGGCCGTGGTTACTGGGGTCATACGAAAGGCTCTCCACGCGGAAAGCGGTGATCTTCTGGTATTTCTGCCGGGAGCTGGTGAAATTCGCCGGGTAGCGAAGCGACTTGAGGAAGCTAGGCTCGAAGATATTCGAATTGCACCGCTTCATGGCAGCTTACCCCAGCGTGAGCAGGATTTGGCCATTGCACCAAGCAGGCCGGGTGAACGCAAGGTGGTTCTGGCAACTTCGATTGCTGAAACCAGCCTTACCGTCGAAGGGGTTAGGGTGGTTATTGACAGTGGTCTGATGCGGGTACCACGATTTTCAGCTCGTACAGGTATGAGCAGGTTAGAGACGGTTTTTGTATCGCGAGCATCGGCTGATCAGCGGCGGGGGCGGGCTGGCCGTTTAGGACCGGGGATCTGTTATCGGCTTTGGACCCGTGAGTTTGATCTTCACTTGGTTGAGTCTAGACAGCCAGAAATATTAGAGGCCGACCTGGCGCCGCTAGTACTTGAATTGGCGGTATGGGGGGGACAGGATCCCTATGAACTGGCCTGGCTCGACCCTCCGCCCCGTTCGGCTCTTAGTCAAGCAAAACAATTACTTACGGAACTTGGTGCCTTTACGACTGCTGGAAAAATTACCGCACATGGCCGTCAGATGGCGGCTTGCGGCATCCACCCCCGGTTAGCCCATATGATACTTCAAGGAATTTCTTTGCAGCTAGGCCCTTTAGCCTGCGAATTGGCAGCTTTGCTTGGCGAACGCGATTTACTAAGAGGTGAGGTGCAGGATGCTGATATCAGACTCCGTCTTGAAGGGCTGCGCTATGCAAGAGGTTGTGATTTATCAATACAGCGAAAAATCCGGGCTGAGTTGGCTCACCTTCAGCGGCTATTTAAAATTAAGGCTGAACATCAAGACAGTGACGCCTGCGGTCTGTTATTAGCGCTGGCGTATCCTGACCGTGTTGCCCAACAGCGTAATAACGGCAAGTTTTTGCTAAAAAATGGGCGGGGTGCCATGCTGCCCAATTTGCAGCCGCTATCACAAGCAGGTTGGCTTGCTACTGTACAAATCGATGATAAAGGTGATGATAGCCGAATTTTGCTGGCAGCTCCGCTTCAAGTGGAAGATTTGACAAGTCAATTTGCCGATCAGCTTGAAATACAAGAGGTAATAGCTTGGGACAGGTCGTCACAGAGCGTTCGGTCAAAGCGGTATCAGAAATTTGGGGCTTTGACGATAAAAGAAGAGTCTTTATTAAAGCCAAATCCGGGTAAGGTATTAACGGCGCTGCTGGAAGGAATCAAGCAGGAGGGGTTGGCCATTTTACCCTGGACACGTACGGCCCGCCGTCTCCAGCAGCGTCTTGTTTTTATGCATTGCCACCAGGAAGACTGGCCAGAGATGACGGATGAGGCCCTTCTGGCCACCCTTGACGATTGGCTGGCTCCCTATCTTTACGGCGTAATTAGTCGGACTCATTTAGAAAAAATTAATTTGATTGAGATTCTCGAAAGTAGGCTTAGCTGGGAGCAGCGTCAACAATTAGACACGTGGGCGCCTACCCATGTCGTTGTTCCTAGCGGCCAGAAAATTCCGGTAGATTATAGTGTTCCTGACACGCCTGTTCTGGCTGTGCGCTTGCAGGAACTGTTTGGGTTAAAAGAAACGCCCCGCATTGCGCGGGGCAGAGTAGCTCTTACTATGCATTTGTTATCGCCGGCTCATCGTCCGGTTCAGGTAACCAAGGATTTAGCGAGCTTTTGGCAAAATGCCTATTTTGAAGTTAAGAAGGACCTTGCCGGCCGTTACCCGAAGCACGAGTGGCCTGATGATCCGCTCATCGCTGTACCGACACGGGTAAAGAAAAGAACCTAGTATTATTCTTCTACAACGGTGACTTTCTTCATAACATCGTTGGCTTCAATTTGATCAACAACATCTAATCCTTCGATTACCTTGCCGAATACGGTATGTACGCCATCAAGATGAGGCTGCGGTTCGTAGACGATGAAAAATTGGCTGCCGCCGGTATTTGGGCCGCGGTGAGCCATGGATAAAGAGCCGCGTTCATGTTTATTCGGGTTGCCTTTGGTTTCACATGGAATTGTATAGCCTGGGCCGCCAGTTCCGTTGCTAGACGGGCAACCGCCTTGAGCAACAAAGCCTTTAATTACACGGTGGAAGGTAAGGCCGTCATAGAAGCCTTCTTTAATAAGTTTTTCAAAGTTGCCGACAGTTACGGGAGCGTCCTTTTCGAACAGCTCAATGACAATAGTACCTTTGTCCATTTCGATCATTGCTTTTTTCAATATAATCCCTCATTTCTCACAGATTCTTTCCAATTATAGCATTTATTTAGCCATAATCAAAATTTTGACTTCAGTTGGTTGAAATCACATTTTAGATGTGTTAAGGTAAGTGTGAATTGAATAGCTGATGGGCAAGGGGGGCCGGAATAAGGCCGGCTGAGATATAGACCCAATCGTCTATGACCCTCTAACCTGATCTGGGTAATTCCAGCGTAGGGATAGCTAAAAGTTTGTATAACATTTTTAAGCGAATCCTTTATGGATGCGCTTTTTTATTTGGTCCATTGTAATTTTGAAAGGTAGGTAAAATGATGACGGACAACGTTCATTCACTTAAATTCAGACACTTTCTTTTTATGTGGTTTGGGGCTGCCATTTCGGTAGCCGAAATACTGGCAGGTGGTCTTTTAGCACCGCTTGGTTTTACTAATGGGTTAGCTGCTATTATCATTGGCCATCTAATTGGTGCTACCTTGCTGATGCTCTGCGGTCTTATCGGCTTTCGCGAGCGAATCCCGGCGATTGAATCAACACGGATATCCTTTGGAAGCTACGGATCCCGGTTGTTTTCTGTCCTGAATGTGCTGCAGCTTGTCGGCTGGACGGCCGTGATGATTATCTCGGCTGGTAGATCAGCCAATGAAATTACTAAGATGCTATGGCAGTTTGATAACATTATTATCTGGAATCTCGCGATTGGCGGTTTGATTTTGCTCTGGTTGGCACTTGGCCGAGAGGGCGGCTGGAAAAGGGTTAACATGATTGCGGTATTTTTGTTATTTGGATTAACTGTTGTCTTAAGTAGTACGGTATTCAAAGACATTAGCATGCTTACCCAGGCACCGGTTGGCGGCATGTCGTTCAGCCAAGGCGTAGAGTTAAGCGTTATTATGCCATTGTCATGGCTGCCGCTCATTGCTGACTATACGCGATTTGCCAAAACCGGACATGGCGCAGCATGGGGTAGTTGGCTGGGCTATTTCATCGGCAGCTGCTGGATGTATGCAATCGGGCTTGGGATTGCCAGCGCTACGGGTAGTGCTGATCCTTCGGGCGCTATGCTGGCGGCTAATTTAGGTTTGGCGGCGTTAGGAATCATTATTCTTGCGACAGTGACCACTACTTTTATGGACGCTTATTCAGCCGGTGTAAGCTTCTCTACCCTTTATCCAGGACTTAATGAGAAACGGGTTGCTCTCATTATGACAGTTATTGGTACATTAATTGCTTTGTTCATCAACATTGAGCAATACGAGAGTTTTCTCCTTGCCATCGGATCGGTATTTGCACCACTGTTTGCCGTATTATTGACCGATTATTTTATCCTGAAAAATCGCATGATTCGTCCTGAAATGTTGGCAAACTGGGGGGCGCTCGGCGTCTGGGCCGTCGGTGTTGCGCTGTACTATCAATTCCTTAAGTTGGAACTAATTTTGGGCGCTACCATTCCGGTTATGGTTCTTACCAGCTTACTATACGTCGTAATAGGGAGGTATGCCGAGAAATGGACATACTGCAAAAATAACCGTTGATTCATCATTTAACCAACTATGTGACTGTTAACGATTGTGCCAACATGACGCTGGCGAGCGGGGCAGTTTTCTCGTGAGAGAATGGGATAGGAAGGACGACTACCTTGCAGCAGTTGCAGGTTGGCTGCTTCTTATATTATAATAAGCAGAGGATGACTTGTTAGTCAGAAAATCTTAAGTGTCGGGGGTGGTCGTTTGAAGTATAAAAGGCAAGTCGTATTGACGCTGCTTATGAGTTTCCTGGCGATTCCCTCTGCTGTTTCATGGGCACAGGACAGTTCCTGCGATAAACATGTTACACAGCAGGTCTACAATTCGGCAGGCGACATTGTTGGAACAACGCGGGGGGCGGCAGTTACCTTGGATGTTAAGCTGCCTGCTAATACATATGTGCTTGATGTAAAAAGCGCCGATGTAACTGGAGACGCGGTTCGTGATGACATTTTTTTACTTGGACAGAAGGAAAAGACGGCTATATATGCCTCTAATATTCATATCCTGATTAAGAATGGGGCAACAAATCATCAAGACACGGTAAAGTTTGATCGTTTTGGCGGCTATGAAGCCAAGCTGTTCGTTGGTGATTTTACCGGCGATAAAGTCAATGATATTATGATTACCGCTCCGACAGGTGGGAGCGGTGGTATAACCGGGCATATGATTGTTAGAGCTAATGGCGCCGAGCCAACAGTTCTGTTTAATGATAAAACAGAGAATAACGGGGTCAAATTCACCGGGCAATTTACCGATGGGTTTAAGGCGGTCTTGCGCAATGCTAATACCGGACAGGAGACAAGCATTGACCTGGGTGCAAAGAAAGACATCTATGTTGATTATCAAATCTACACAGCAGACGGCAGGCTGCTGAAACAAATCAAGCCTTATTCTTACCCGTTTACCGTTTTGGAGCCTGTAGACTACAACTGCGACGGCACCTATGAACTGCAGGGCGTTCAGCGTATTGTTGGAGCGTACGGTGCCGATGGTATTGCTAATGTGACGTCATTGTGGCAGTACCAGGTCGATAAATGGGTTGTGAAAAAAATTGAACTGACAACGCTGCTGTATAACGATGATATGCGATAGCGACCATTGAGAGGATTAGATTACTAGCTAAGTATTTTCCGCTCGGTATTAGCGGCTTCCTGTGGATATGGGGTCAAAGTATGAGTACTAGAAAGGATGTTGACGCTGAAAACGAAAAAGATTAATCTGCTACTAGTATCCATTGTTACCTTTGCTGTTTGGCTTACAGGAGCACCAGCCGCATTTGCTGCTGACACGCAAATTGATGCTACGCCGACGGTGGTTTATTCTAGAAGTTTAGTTTACGATCAAGAGCCTTTCGATCTGACGATTATGGGCGAACCATTGGCAACGAAAGAGCAATGTTTAAACTATCTCAGGCGGAAGAATCCTTTACCGCTGATTACGGTTAGACCAAGCGAGTTGGTCGATTATTTCTATGAAGAAGCTTCGCTTGAGGGTATTCGGCCTGATGTCGCTTTTGCTCAATCCCTGCACGAAACGGGAAATTTCCGATATGGCGGTGATGTGATTCCCATGCAAAACAACTATAGTGGATTGGGGACAACGGGCGGAGGCGTGCTGGGAGCCTGGTTTCCTACGGCGAAAATTGGAGTGCGGGCCCAGATTCAGCATTTACTGGCCTATTCAAACACTCGTCCTCCCAAAGAAGATGTTGTTGATCCGCGTTATGATCTTGTGAAACGCACCGGCAATTTTGGCAAGGCAATTAACTGGACTGATTTAAATGGAAAATGGGCCGTTCCTGGCAAGACGTACGGACAGATGATCTTATCTATTCATCAAAGAATCTTGCAAGAAAAGTAAAAAAGCAACGTCTGAATCAATAAGATTCAGACGTTGCTTTTTTAAGACTCTATTACTAACAAATAACTTTAAAAGCTACCGTAAGCCGGGTTTTGTTCTAGGGAACATCTATCTCACATACTTGTTGTGTCCTATTTCAGTTCGTTTTCCCTTCATAGGATTCCTCTACCAAAATTTGAGTTTCAGGCTTGTGGGGTTTACCCTTGCACCGCTCCGTCGCCGGAGCGTATCGTTTCTGTGGCACTTTCAGGCTACTTTCAACTCATGAGTTGATTTTGCCGCCGTCAGGAATTGAAATATCCTGCCGCAGCTTATTGGGCTGCGCACAAACACTACAGGCATCACAGCCTGTGCCTGCCCGGACTTTCCTCTGCAGCGAACTGCAGCGTCCCCCCGTACACTTTTAAAGGAGTATTTTATTGTTGGTTATGTTATTATAATAGATAATCGCTATAGAAGCAATGGTACTTTGTACCATTGTATTGAACAATTGCTATGAATTTTCGAGAGGACGATAAAGCGTGAATATCTTTGCAATAAGTGATCTTCATTTGTCAGGGACACCGCCTACAAAACCGATGGAAGTTTTTGGTGAAAATTGGGCAGGACATTGGGAGAAAATCTGCAACGACTGGCACAATAGAGTTCAGCCTCAAGATGTAATACTCTTGCCTGGTGATATCTCATGGGGCATGAATTTTGCAGAAGCCGGTGAAGATTTACTGGCAATCAATGAGTTGCCGGGTCAAAAGGTTTTGGTTAAAGGCAATCACGATTATTGGTGGGCGACCAGCGCTAAATTGCGGGAGAATCTGCCGTCCTCCATCACTTTTATTCATAACTCATATCATGCGGTAGGGGATGTGGCTCTTTGTGGCAGCCGTGGGTGGATCAATCCGCTTGATAGTATGTTTACTACCCAGGATGGCAAAATTTATGAACGGGAAAAAGGCCGAATCGCGGCATCAATTGAGGCAGCGATTAAGGATGGTTATTCACGAATCATTCTTGTCACGCACTATCCTATGATCTACAGGGATGATGTTGATGGGGAATATGCTAAAAGTCTAGCTGAATACGGTATTGAACATTATGTATATGGGCATCTTCATGACGGCGGCATTGGACTCGGGCCGGTTGGAGAATTTCATGACGTGCAGTATCACTTGGTCTCTTGTGATGCTTTGGACTTTAAGCTCAAAAAAATCGCCACGGTTTGAGTTAGAGGAATAACTTGCTCAATCCAGAAATAGGAATAGTATCCTAATCGTAAAATGTAGGGAGGGATAGTTTTGCAGCCTAGTTTAGAGATTATCTATTTGCATCACAGCGGATTTGCCATCAAAACTGAAAAACATTTATTGGTGTTTGACTATTACCAGGACCCTGCCAATAGTATGACAGACTTATTGGATCAAGGCCAAACAACCTACGTATTTAGTTCCCATAGTCATGGGGATCATTTTAATCAGGAAATCGGCAAGTGGCAGAAAAAAGTTGCAGCTTATTTTTTGAGTGACGATATTATTGAAGCTGGCGGATTAAAGAGTGTTGATGATTGCAAGTTAATTTATATGAAGCCATATGAATCCAAAGAGCAGGCTGATATTCAAGTGGCAACCTACGGTTCTACCGACCAGGGTTTGTCTTTTCTAGTTAATGTTGACGGCTGGCGAATCTTCCATGCTGGTGATTTGAACTGGTGGCATTGGAAGCAAGATACGCCGGAAAACATCAAGGCAGCCCAAGATGGCTTTGCTAAAGAACTGGCATTACTGGCCGGGTTGAAGCTTGATGTGGCGTTTTTTCCTGTCGATAGCCGGTTGGAGGAATTCTGGGCAATTGGTGCCGAAGAATTCTGCCGCAAGGTTGATGTAAAACACCTTGTTGCTATGCATAGCTGCGGAAAAGTCTGGCAGCCGGCGGCGGAATTTCCTGAACCAGGCAAGCAGGTTGCTGTATGGTCACCGGGAGAAGGCGGCCAAAGTCTGAAGGTACTAAAGAGTGAATTTTAGTCATGGCGGCATTTACTTATATCGTTCAGTGTGCTGACGGAACTTTTTATACTGGTTGGACGAACGATCTTGTAAGCAGGATGGCTGTTCATAATAGCGGAAAAGGTGCTAAATATACGAGGGGCCGTACGCCGGTTACACTTGTCTATTATGAGGAATACCCCAATAGTAAGAAGGCCCAGGTGCGCGAGTATCAAATTAAGAAAATGAATCGCCAGCAAAAGGCGATGCTCATCGCTGCCTTCCCTGGCGATGGGAAAGCATAAGGGCAAAATAAAAGCTCCTGCATATGCAGGAGCTTTATCTGATCGCTTATAGCGATTAGTAACGTCTGTTGTTTTGGCTGAAGCAGTCGCTGCAATATACAGGACGGTCACCACTTGGACGGAAAGGAACTTGGGTTTCTTTACCGCAAGCTGCGCAAGTAGCGTCATGCATTTCGCGTTGCGGACGGCTGCCGCCACGACCAAAGCCACCACCATTTTGTTGTTTACGAGCGCGTCTACAGTCAGGGCAACGGCCAGGTTCATTAGTGAAACCTTTTTCTGTGTAGAAGTCTTGCTCTGAAGCTGAGAATACGAATTCGGCGCCGCAATCACGGCAGGATAAAGTTTTGTCTGTAGCCATATTAATATAGCCTCCTCAATTGTATTGCCCAAATAGCTAATGGGTCGCGCAGTCTTCCCATCTCAATACAAGTTTGAGAAGGATGGATAACTAACCTCACTGGGTCTATTTTACTGGGCCATCTACAATATACTATTAAATCGCGTAAAAGTAAAGGGCGTTTAGGCCTTTTATAAAATAAAATTTGTGTAGAAGGTAACAAATTTCAAATGCATTGAAGTTTTCGGTAGGAGTATGCTAATATCACACGAAATATAGAATTAAATCATCAAATGGGAGTGTTATTGATGCAAATTAGCCGTTCGGTTTGTCCTTATGACTGTCCTGATACATGCGGACTGCTTATTCATTCAGAAGATAATAAGGTTATAAAGGTTAAAGGTGATCCGGATCATCCCTTTACGCGGGGAACATTATGTCCGAAAATGGCTCATTATGAAAAAACAATCCATTCACCACGGCGTATTCTGACACCGCTTATTCGTAGAGGGCCCAAAGGCAGCGGTGATTTTTACCCTGTCTCGTGGAATGATGCTATCAAGCTTATTACGCAAAAGTGGCAGGACATCATTGCGAAATGCGGAGCAGAGGCTATCGTACCCTGTTCTTATGCTGGTACCATGGGGCTGGCCCAGCGTAATTGCGGGCAGGCCTTTTTCTACCGGCTTGGGGCATCCCAGCTTGACCGGACAATTTGTTCTCCTGCCAAAGGCTACGGCTGGAAGGCTGTTATGGGAAGCACTCCTGGCCCGAACCCAAATGAAATTCAAAGGAGTGACCTCATTATTCTGTGGGGCATTAACGCTCTGGCGACGAATATTCATATCACTCATGATATTGACATTGCCAAGCAGCGTGGGGCTAAGGTCTGGGTGATTGATACCTATGAGACGACAGCAGCTAAACTTGCCGACAAGGTATTTATCACTCGCCCTGGTAGTGACGGTGCCCTAGCATTAGGAATAATGCATGTCTTGGCAGGGAAAAACCTTGTTGATGGCGACTTTATCAAACAATATGTCCAAGGTTATGACGAATTAGTCAAAGAAGTTTTGCCTCATTATTCGCCTGAAAGCGTTAGTACCATAACAGGATTAGACCCTGATGTGATTAGAGAAATGGCCAGCCTATATGCCCGAGCCAACGCATCATTCATTCGGCTGGGGAGTGGACTGTCGCGCTATGGCAATGGCGCGATGACTGTGCGGACAATCACCTGCTTACCGGCCCTTGTCGGCGCTTGGTCTCGCCCAGGTGGCGGAATACTTTGCAGTACGTCGTCTAATGCCTTCGATGTCAGTTTGGTCACTCGGGATGATTTTAAAAAATCTAATACACGAGTCGTTAATATTAATAAACTTGGTGATGCCTTAAATGAATTAGATGATCCGCCCATCATGAGTTTTTACGTATATCACTCTAATCCGGCTAACGTTCTTCCTGACCAGAATAAAGTTCTTAAGGGGCTGGCTCGTGAAGATTTATTTACAGTGGTTCATGAGCGGTTTATGACGGATACCGCCCAATACGCTGATGTAATTTTACCAGCTACTACCTCGGTTGAGCATGGCGATCTATATAGCTCCTATGGTAATTATACGGTACAACGGGCGTATCCTGTAATTGCTCCTGTCGGTGAAGCAAAAGCAAATTGGGAAGTTTTTTCGCTATTAGCGGCCGGTATGGGTTTTGATGACGATTATTTTCATCAGTCAGTCGATGAAATGATTGATAAGATGATTGAGAGGAACAAAGGATTGACGGGTAGTCAACTTGAATCTTTAAAGGCAAGTAACCCAGTAGAAGTGATGCTGCCGGACAACTATAAAATGACCTTTAAGACCATATCTGGGAAGATCGAAATTCTCAATCCGTCGGAAGCAGACCCACTCCCGCGGTACTTAGAGCCTTATGGCGATCAGGCGCCGTTTTGGTTCATTAACTCGCCGACACCGTATCTCTTAAACTCCTCTTTTAATGAACGTGATGATTTGACGAGTCGAACGAAGGTATTTCTCATGATGAATCCGGCCGATGCAGCCGCTAAAAACCTGCAGGATGGGCAGGAGGTTGCAGCTTTCAACGAGCGGGGTGAGGTAGCATTTTACCTAAAGATTACTAATAAAGTACCTGCTGGAGTTGTTGTAACCGAAGGAGTCTTGTGGAATGAAAGCTATCCTGGTAAAAAACGCTCGGTTAATGCTTTGACCTCACAACGGCTGACTGATAAGGCCAATGGCAGTACTTTTTATGATGTAAAGGTCGATGTAAAGGGACTTGAGCAGAACGGCAGGTAAATTAAAAAAATACGAGGTGAGAAGATGTATTTTCAAGCAGTCGGTAAAGTGAATACCGGGAAAACAGTAGAGCTAGCGCTTCAAAAAGCGGCTGAGTATGGCATTAATGACATTGTTGTTGCATCATGTGGCGGCGATACGGCTAAGCTGCTTGTCGGCAAAGTCGAGAACTTAGTCTGCGTTACCCATGCGAATGGGTATGCAGCGCCAGGGGAAAGCGATATGCCGGATCAAGTTCGGCATGAATTAGCGGCACAAGGCGTCAAGCTGCTGACAACAACCCATGTATTATCAGGTGCTGAACGCGGGATAAGCCGCAAGTTTGGTGGTGTTTATCCAGTTGAAATTATGGCCCATACCCTGCGGATGTTCGGGCAAGGGGTAAAGGTTTGTGTGGAGATTGCTGTTATGGCCTTAGATGCCGGATTGATTCCTTTTGGCAAAGATGTCATCGTAATCGGCGGTTCTGCACATGGAGCAGATACTGCTGTTGTCATGAGGCCAGCCCATGCCGATCATATCTTTGACAACTATATCGCCGAAATCATCTGTAAGCCAGGTCATAAGTAAAAAAGCGAGATGATGAATCGGGTCAGCTAATTATGATGCCATTTCGAGGCAGGAACATGTAGTGGTTAAATTTTACCAAAAGTGGGTAAAATTTAACTAAACAAATTTAGGCGAGGTTGGTATGCTTTACTGTGATTTTTGCGGTAGGAAAGTTTATATGAATGCTAAATATTGCCGCCACTGCGGGAATTTGCTGCAAAATAAGTTTAATGATACACAACCGATACCTATTGTTAGTGAGTCGATGCTAATAACCTCCAATCAATCTAAAAAAGCCTATAAGAATTACCAGAATGTTTGGTCGCGTCAAATTCGGCGATTAAGCATCAAAAAATATGCAGTGGCTTTCTATCTGGCTTCTATAATCACGACGATTGGGTTAATTTATGTTTTGGCAACATTTAAATCAGTGGATGAGTATCAATTGCTAACTGGGGCATGGGGCTTTCTTTTGGTTATGTATTTTTGGCGTAGCGCACAGTGAGGGAAAATAATGGCGGGCAAATCGTTATCGATTTGCCCGCCATTATTTTTTCACATTAATTATGCAGTGCCCAATTTTGAATGATGGCTTTGTTGACAAAAATGGAAGCGTCAGTGATTTTTCTTTTACGGTCAATCATGGCCCGTTCGGCGTGTTTAATGTTAGCCCATACCCGGTCATGATCATAAATTGTTAAAATAGTTTCAATGTCTGAATCGCTGAAGTGATAACTGTGCAATTTTTGTTTGATGATTGTTGTCATAAAAAAAGATCCTTTCGAAATTGATATATAAATACAAAATACAAGATACATCTATTCTACATAATAAGAATCGTTTCCTGTTTTGTTCAGCGAAAATGGGTAAAAAGCTTGGCCATTGGATAAAAAATTGCTTAAATCACAACAATAGTATAATAAAAACTTATGTTTCACTCTATGCAGGGTAGTGACAAGAAATGGAGGAGTTAAAGTGTTTACTAGCTGGCTTTTTATGAAAATGCTAGACCCAATGGCTGATGAAGGCATATCTAAAGTGCTAACCGAGGATTATACTGATAATCCATTTTTACTGGCAACCGTGGCCGAGAAGATGACCTTACGGGCTCTTATTGAGGCATCGATAAGAGCAGAAACCGGCACAGTATTGGGACGCCCACTTGGTAGCCCGGTAGTGTTGTCACCTTGGGATAAAATCCTCTTAAATCCAAAGCAACTATTTGAAATGCCTACCAAAGATGTTAACACAATTGGTACGCAAACAATTATTGGACCAACTGCTAAAAAACCATTAAAAATTGACATTCCGATTATGATTACCGGCATGTCGTACGGAGGATCCCTTAGTTTACAAATGAAAATGGCACTGGCTAAGGGGGCATCGATGGCCGGAACTTCGACAAATACTGGCGAATCGGCCGTAACCCATGAAGAACGAAGTAGTGCTAAATATTTGATTGGCCAGTATCATCGGGGGGGATGGCTTAGCAGCCCTGAGCAACTCAAGCAGCTTGACGCAATTGAGATTCAGCTTGGTCAAGGGGCCTGGGGCGGTGCGGTTGATGAACCGATATTAGCCGATAAGATTGGGGATCATCTGAGAGAAACTTGGCATTTGGAGAAAGGCCAAAATGCTACCATTTATTCTAGAATGCCAGGAGTGAAAAACCAACAAGACATAATTGCGCTGGTGGAAAGTCTCAAGTCAGAGTATGACGTACCTGTTGGCATTAAAATTGCTGGAACAGATTATATTGAATATGAGTTAGCCGTTATAGCCAAAACCAACGCTGACTTTATTACGCTTGATGGTTCTGAAGGGGGAACCTCGAGTGCGCCGCCGACGCTTGAAGACCATGTTGGACTACCGACGCTTCATAGTTTAGTTAGGGCCGTAAATTGGCTCAATAAAAAAGGAATTCGCGATCGATTTAGCCTTATTATTGTTGGTGGACTGGCAACGCCGGGCCATTTTCTGAAGGCATTGGCGTTAGGCGCTGACGCTGTTTACATCGGGACAATCGCTCTGATGGCTGCTATGCAAAGTCAAGTGGTAAAAACATCACCGCAAGCTCCACCTTCTCAATTAGCTCTCTATTCAGGTAAAATGAACGATAAGCTCGATATCGAAAAAGCGGCCAAGCACCTTAGCAACTTTCTGAAATCATGCGTGATGGAAATGCAATTGGCTGTTCAGGCGGTTGGCAAACAGACGATTAAAGACTTAAACAGGTCAGATTTGGTAACAGTTGATAAAGAGGTTGCTAAAATGGCATATATTCGCTATGCCTATGAACCGCGCAGCGAGGAAAAAAACAACTAATTTTCGGAGTATATCATGGTTCTTTCGGGAAAAACTAAATGTGGAGCCGGTTGCAAAATTTATTATCGTGGGAGGTATGTCGATGAATAAGAAAAATCAATCATCTAAATCTCAAAACGGTACAATGACTGCTCAATTTGATGCAAATCAAGATTATACCAGCTCAACTAAAAAAGTGAACCAAAATCAAACAGCACAAAGCAAGAGTGAATTTGGTACTATGACGGCTAAGGCGGATGCGAATAACGATTATTCAAATTCGGCCCAAAACCCAAGTGCTAGCAAGAAGCAAGCTAGTAAAAATGCAAATAGTACTTTAACCGCTAAGTTTGATGCCAATAACGATTACTCCGAATAAGTAAATCAAAGCAGGCCTGCCAATGGCAGGTCTGCTTTATTTAATCTCTTTAATGGAATTAAGAAATGAAGTATAATTAAGGATACGGTTATTGATTCTATTGTTACATTATGGAGGGTTTCATGCATAGTAGTCCCAAGTATTGGTTTTTTATTATTCTTATTCTAATACAGCTGGGAATTGCCTGGTTAGTATTGTCTTTGCTTAAAAAGCTTTTTCCGTATTACCGTAATAAAAATGTCGTTTATACTTATTGGCTTGTTACCGGGGCTGCCTTGCTTGTGACAACGCTCGGGCGCTTTAGTCCATCCGCTGATTTAGCAGCAGAGTTGATGAGGTTGGCCTTTGTATGGCTCATCGGTCAGCTTGCGGCTCTGATTATTCTGCCATTCTTCTATGGGGTGGCTCGGTTTGTTAAGGCTAGACAACCGAGGCCTGACGATTGTGATAAAAATGATGATAATAATATTACCCGACGTGATTTTCTTCGCGGTTTGGTGGCTGCCGCCCCGGTGAGTATCCTGGGCGTAACAGTTTATGGAGTGTATAGTGGTGGTTCGAATATTGTTTTGCAACGTCACAAGTTAAATCTGCCACAGCTGCCTGTCTATTTAAACGGTTTTAAAATCGCTCAGCTTAGCGATACCCATATCGGTTTCTATTTTAGTCTCGAGAAACTGGAGGCGTGTCTCAGGACCATTATGGCTGAGAAACCAGACATGCTCGTGATTACTGGGGATTTAATTGATGAAGTCGCCCTTGCCGAGCAGGCAATGCAGAAGTTTGCTGAAATCGCTGACCAGATTCCCTATGGGATTTATTTCTGCTGGGGTAACCACGAATACTTCCGGGATATTAACAAGGTGCGCCAGGCATTAAATAATAGTCCGGTAACCTTATTGGAAAACACGGCTGTTAGGATTGCTAAAGGGGATAAACCGTTCTATCTGGCAGGAGTAGATTACCCTTGGGCTAGAAATGCTGATAGCCAAATTGCTGAACGGGGGCAAATGATAGGTAAGGCTTTAGCGACAGTACCTGACAATGCGTTTACCGTTCTTCTTAGTCATCATCCCGATTTTATTACAAATGCATTTGAGGCGGGAATTCCGCTGACGCTCACTGGGCATACCCATGGCGGACAAATTGCACTTTTTGGCCGTTCCTTATTACCTGTGCAATACCGCTACATGCGCGGCATGTATCATCAGGGCGACATGCATGGTTATGTTCACACCGGCACAGGCAATTGGCTGCCGTTTCGACTTGGCTGTCCAGCCGAGATTGCTGTTTTTACGCTTCAAGGGTAGCGTAGGATAAGGGAAAATCTAATATGGATAATATTTATAGATTGACATATGTTAAGAACGGCAGTCCTTAATGGGGTGGATTATGGGAAAGCAGTTTATCGTTTTTTTTAGTATATTTCTTGCTGTATACGGTAGCGCTAATTATTATATCGGGCTTCGGTTTTGGCAGTCGCTGAATAGCTTTGCAGTCGTAAATCGAGTGCCTTTCTGGGCAATCTATATTTTGCTGGCCGCTACTCCGGCGATCAGCAGATGGGCAACTACCTATATAAAGGGTTTTGTTAGCGTAAAACTTAGCTTGATTAGCGCCTATTGGTTGGGAATTACTTTTTATGGTTTTTTTCTCTGGCTCCTTGTTGATATGTTCAAATTTGCTGGTGCGGTATTGGGATTCTTATCGGCCAGTCTTGTGGAAGATCGTGGCTTTTGGGGGATGACAGTTTTAACGCTGCTGATTTTTCTTATAGTGTGGGGGTCGTACAATGCTCAGCGGCCTGTAATAAAGCGTTACACCATCAGTCTTGCTAAACGGGCTGGCCATATGAATAAACTTCGCGCCGTTCTGGTGGCTGATACTCATTTAGGACCTATCATTGGAAAGCGACGTCTGGAAAAAATGGTGGGCATGATTAATAAAATTAACCCTGAAATTATTTTTTTTGCGGGTGATACTATTGATGAGGACGTGCCGTTTTTTGTCGAGCGGCATATGCCGGAAATTTTACGTAAATTAAAACCCCGGCTTGGCTCATATGCTGTTCTTGGCAATCATGAATATTTAGGCGGGCATGCTGATTCAGCGGTCTATGCCTTGGAACAGTCAGGAATTACAGTGTTGCGCGATAATCTGGTAAAAGTAAAAGATTGTTTGTATATTGCGGGGCGGGACGATCCAACGGTAAAGCAGATGACTGGTCAACCGCGGCCGATGCTTCGTAGTATTTTAAGCGAAGTGGATCCCTTGCTGCCGCTTATACTTATCGACCACCAACCATATGATCTCAATACTGCTAAGGTATTGGGGGTTGATTTACTTCTGGCCGGTCATACCCATAAAGGACAGTTTTTTCCGAATAACTTCATTACCAGCAAAGTCTTTGAAGTTGATTGGGGTTATCTAAAGAAGGGCAGCTTGCAGATCATCGTTACATGCGGCTTTGGGACATGGGGGCCGCCAATCAGAATTGGAAATCGGCCTGAACTGGTAGAGATTGATATTCTGTTTGATGAAATTGAGGTCAAGTAATAAGGAGAGATCTATGCATCAACCGAACGCCCTTGGTGAAAAAAGCATTGGCAAATTGCTCTGGGAGTTTTCTTTGCCGGCTGTGACGGGTATGATGGTCAATGCTTTATATAATGTTGTTGACAGCATTTTTGTCGGTAACGGTGTTGGTGATTTAGGGCTGGCAGCGGTGACCATTGCCTTTCCGATCATGACGATTTTAATGGCCTTCAGTATGCTTGTTGGTATTGGGGCAACGGCGCAGATTTCACTTTCTATCGGTCAGAAAAATAAAGTGCAAGCTGAGCGGATTTTAGGAAACGCCTTTTCTTTGTCGCTTATCATGGCGTTGTTGCTCACGGTTGTTTTATTGATATTTCTTGATCCAATCCTGATTGTTTTGGGTGCTGAACCGGCTATCTTGCCTTACGCTAGGGATTTTACCCAAGTCATTGTCGGTGGCAGTATTTTTTCGTATATTGGGTTTGGGTTAAATAATATTATTAGAGCAGAAGGCAATCCTAAGATTGCTATGACAACAATGCTAATCTCGGCCTTTTTAAATTTGATGTTAAATCCACTGTTTATTTTTGGGCTTGAGATGGGGATTACCGGTTCAGCATTGGCCACCGTGATTTCACAGGCTGTTTCAGCAATCTGGGTAGTGGTGTATTTTTTAGGAAAGCGAGGTTATCTCAAACTTCGTCTTCTTAATCTAAAACTAGACATAGAAATCACCCGGGCTATTTTTGCGATTGGAATGTCGCCTTTTTTCATGCAGCTTGCTGCAAGTGTTGTAACGGTTCTTTACAATTATAGTCTAATAGCATATGGCGGTGCGATTGCAGTAGCGGCAATGGGAATTATAAACCGAGTTTCCATGCTCATGCTGATGCCGATATTCGGAATTAGCCAGGGAGTTCAGCCTATTATTGGGTATAATTATGGTGCAGGACATTACGAAAGGGTTATTGAGGCCCTGAAAAAAGCAACAATTGCAGCAACTGCTGTTGCTCTAACAGGTTTTCTATTAGTTGAGTTATTTAGTTTCCAGATTACTCGCGTATTTACTCATAATCCTGAATTGATTAAAGTTGGTGCCGAAGGGATGCAGATGTTTATGTCGATGACGCCAATTATCGGGTTTCAGATAGTCTGCTCGACCTATTTCCAGGCAGTCGGTAAAGCGAAACAATCCTTGCTGCTCAGTCTATCGCGCCAAGTAATTATCTTAATTCCCATGATATTGATATTGCCATCAATTTGGGGCTTGAACGGAATTTGGCTGGCTAGTCCGATTGCTGATATTTTCTCGTCAACTCTAACAGCGATGTTTTTATTCCGGGAAATCCGCGGCAATATGAGACTTGCCTCAATAGAGCCTTAATCACTGGATATGATTTTCTGGCTAAAGCATATTGCCCGGGAAATTTCGCTATATTACTACATAACTAAAAGGCTGCACTGCTAACGAGTGCGGCCTTTTAGGCATAACAAAAGGGAGAGCCGTTTCCGATCCGCTCTCCCTTTTGCCCACCTTATCCACCTTTGCCTCTGCCGCGGAATTAACCGCAACAGTCCCCATAACAGAATACAGCATTTTATGGTAAAGCGCAAGTGGTGGTAAGCATTTTTATTAAATTTTGACTATGTGCAGGAATTAAAAAAGCACTGCCGTATAAATTCAGTAAACTTGTAGTGTTGCCGGACAAGGAATTTTGGAAACTTTAATGGGGGATGGGTATAATGAAACTTGTTACTTACCAAGAAAACGGTCTTGATCATGTTGGTCTATTAACACAAAACGATCGTGAGATTATTCCTGTTGCCGAGGCCGAAAGATGTCTTTTAGGAACAACTGTGATTCCAGATACAATGCTCGATATTATTAAGGAAGAGGCGCAAGTTTTGCCGGTCCTTCAAGTGCTCCAACAAAAGTTTGCCGGTAGTTCTTGTGAAACAGTCAGTGTTGATCGCGTCAAGCTACTGGCACCGATTCCGCGCCCGAATAAGAATATTTTTTGTGTTGGGCTAAATTATCACGATCATATTAAAGAATCAGGAAAAGTCTTTGATAAGTCTAAACTTCCCAAAGTACCTGTAATCTTCTCTAAAGTGCCTACCACTGTTACTGGGCCTGACAGTTATGTTAAACGCTTTCATGACTTGGTATCCCAATTAGATTATGAAGTTGAACTTGCTGTCATTATTGGTAAGCAGGGGATGGGAATTAAAGCGGAAGTAGCTTATGAGCATGTCTTTGGCTACACAATTCTCAATGACGTTTCAGCTCGTAATCTCCAATCGCAGCATGTTCAGTGGCTAATGGGCAAGAGTTGTGATACTTTTGCGCCGATGGGGCCTTGTATTGTTCATAAGTCAGCTATTTCCCGTCCTGAAGAGCTTGATATTCAATGTAAAATTAATGGTGAAATTCGCCAGAACAGTAATACAAGGCAGATGATCTTTGATATTCCTACGATTATTGAAACAATTTCTTCAGTAATCACGCTTGAACCCGGTGATATTATTGCCACTGGAACACCGGCTGGTGTGGGAATGGGCTTTAATCCACCCAAATACCTTAAATCCGGTGATGTGATGGAACTGGAAATTTCTGAAATAGGAGTGCTTAGAAATACCATTGAGTAAGAAGGCAGCTTGTTGAATGCGGTCAAGCTCGATATTGACAATTATCTAATGCTAAGTTAAAATATTATTAATTCCTAAAGGGGAGTAGCGAGCAAGGACAGAGTCAACAATACTGGTAGAAATACTTGGTTCTGTCGTTGGTACACTTTACTGTTGACCAATTTGCGAGACCTTTAGTATGATTAGAGTCATACTAAAGGTCTCATTGTTGTTTATCTGATGACCAAGCCGCTCTTCTTATACCCGTGAAGAGCGGCTAAGTTCCTGGATACGTTTCGCCTGGGATTCAGGTGGAGTTATCTGAATCAAGTCTCACTTTATAGGGTTATTGTGCTATAATCAACAAATCTGTGAAAAAAGGAGGTTAGCCAGTGGAACAAATTATTGATCTGTTTGGGCAGTATGGTCTCATTGGACTCATCATTATTTCTTTTACAGAGTCATTTATCTCGCCGATACTTCCTGATATATTGCTCATCCCGATGGCACTGGCCGAACCTCATAAGGCGATCTATTATTCAGCTATTGTTACGGTTGCTTCTGTGCTGGGAGGTATTATCGGCTATGCAGGCGGCCGACGGTTTGGCCTTCCCATTATGAAAAAATATGTACCCCAGAAATATGTTGATACGATTGAGCATTGGGTGACTAAATATGGGGTATGGGCCATTATTTTGGCCTCATTGGCACCCATCCCTTTTAAGTTTGTTAGTATAAGTGCCGGAGTTTTTAGGCTTAATATGACATTGTTTATAGTAGCTGCGATTATTGGCCGGTCCAAACGGTTTTTGCTTGAAGGGGTATTGATATATTATTATGGGCCCCAGGCCTTGGCATTGATGAAAAGTCTTTCGGATAGTACGCTGATTGTTACTGGTGTACTACTTATCTTGATCTGGATAATAGTAAAGTTAAAACGTAATAAAGTGAAAGCGCCGCAAAACTAAATGCAGAAAAAAGAAAACCCGGCTTTTTAAGCCGGGTTTTGCTGTGTAATTATTTTTCATTCATTGCCTTGGAAATAGCCGCTTTAGCTAACAAGAGGGTAGGATCGAATTTTTGGTAGTCACCTTTAAGGAAAGGAAACAGAAGTGGAATTTCAGTACAGCCGCCAATGAATGCTTCAACGCCTTTAGCAGCATATTTATCAAGCAGCTGCGTAAAGGGTTCAATTTCACCGATGTTACCTGCTTTGACTTGGTCAATTGTCCACACGACAGTATCTTGGTCGGCTTGTTCAGGAATCAATAATTCCATGCCTTGGGCCGCAAAAGCCTCTTGATACATTCTGGTGTTCACGGTAGCATCAGTAGCCAGAAGCATGATTTTGCCGGAAAGACTGGAATGACTGGCTTTAATTTGGGCTGCGGCATTTTTAATTATATGTAGCATGGGTGCTTTTATTGAAGCTTGAACTTGATCATACCAGAAGTGTGCTGTGTTGCAAGGCATTATAATAAAATCAGCGCCAGCATTTTCTAAAATTTTAGCAGATTCTAAGAGCTTTGGTAGTGGATCTTCCATTTCGCGTAGGATGGCGTCAGCCCGTGAGGGTATCTGGGGATGATTGTCAATGATGATCCGGATATGTTCCTGGTCGCAGTTTGCAGGAGTGTGTTGAATGATTTTTGTAAATAAATCGGCAGTAGCCATCGGGCCCATTCCGCCGAGAATGCCAATGATTGCCATATAAATCTCTCCTTTACGTTTCTTTTCTTATAAGTCTTAATTTAATTATAGCACTAATAGCTTTTGGTAACAATTTACTGGGATATACACTCAATCGCAAATGGGGCATCGTTCCAGTTTAAGGAAGGAATTTTTATCAGCATTGCAGAAGAAAATAAAGTGATATCTTTAATCCTTGGAAATTGGGTATTGAGTGGTGTGTAACAAGCAGAAAGAGGGAGAGTTGACTATGCAGTTTCATTGTTCTAAATGTGGCAAATATTATCCGATTAATGGTTTGGAGTACCGCTGTGAATGTGGTGGTCTCTTCAATTTGGAAAAAGATCAGGGCGAAGCAGTGCCTCAATTGGTTTCTCTGGGAGAGGTAGTTACACCGCTTTTGCAACATAAGTTCCATAACATGGCGTTGCATCTAAAGCTTGACTATATGATGCCAACAGGTTCTTATAAGGATCGCGGCGCTTTTGCGCTGATTAATAAGCTTAAAGAATTGGGAGTTACCGAGGTTGTTGAAGATTCGTCAGGAAATGCCGGAGCAGCCATTGCCGGCTATTGTGCGGCGGCTGGCATTAAGTGCAATATTTATTTGCCTGATAGTACATCGATGGGAAAAATAAAGCAGGCCACTGCGTATAAAGCTAATGTTGTAAAAGTTCCTGGCTCGCGTGAAGATACGGCGAAAGCCATCAAAAAGGCTGCTGAAACAACCTATTATGCATCACATGTGTATAATCCGCTGTTTTTTGAAGGCACAAAATCAATGGCCTATGAACTTTATGAGCAAATAGGTATTCCGGACTATATCGTGATTCCAACTGGTAATGGCACAATGCTGCTTGGTGCCTATATTGGGTTTAAGGAACTGGGTAAGTTACCCAAGATTATTGCTGTTCAAAGTGAAAATTGTGATCCTATTTATCGAAAGCTTAAGAATCTCCCCAGCCATCAGTATACAGAAACGGCGGCCGAGGGAATTGCGATTCAGGAGCCGATGCGGGTCGATGAAATCATTGCGGCTGTTAAGGAGAGTGGCGGTGATATGATCACTGTTACTGATCATGATGTTAAGGTTGCCCAGGCCATGCTTGGTGAGATGGGAATCTATGTTGAGGTTACATCTGGTGCCGCGCTAGCAGGTGCCTTAAATTATTTTAAAAATAGCTACAGCAGCGGTCTAAAGATTGTTGTACCGTTAACTGGATCAGGGTTGAAGAAATAGAAAGTCGCAAGGGGAATTGGAATTCCTCTTGCGACTTTTTTGTTGAGTTGTTTTCACAACATTTACATACCATAGTGTTGACAGAACAGGAAATACTAAAAATGCCTTTTAATCAACAATCATTGCAAGGGGGGATCATTATGTTTTGGTCAGTTGTTATCGGTTTGGCAGCCGGTTGGATCGCTGCACAAACGTCAGGAGGAAGGGATTCGATATTTTGGGGTAATCTTACTATTGGATTAATGGGATCGTTGACCGGAGGGTTTTTATTGCGCGCGTTCGTTACTGGTTGGCCTAGTACACTTTTAGGTATAATCGCAAGTCTTATTGGCGCTGTTGTCGCTTTGTCTATTCTGAAAATGGTGGCTCATAAAAATAAAAATCGCGCATAGTTCTTGAAAAATTAAGCGCGTATAGTATTATTTATGATCGGTATCAGGATGAGTTGAGGAAAGCAGGTTATTAAGCTGCTGCTCAATCTTAGTTAATCGATGGTTGATTTCAGTCAGCTCAGCCTGCTCGACGCTTTTGCGCCGGGCATGTTTTTTGTTCGCTCTGATATTGTTTTCAAAACCATGTATTTCGAAGACACTGCAGGCGAGCGTTAGCCATAGAACAATCCGCTCAGTCATGGTTTTAGTCATACCAATCCCCCGTATCAGTTGTTGTTACTATACTATGCGGAAGATTCTAATGTGGCGAATATCAGGGTATTTAACAGCATAAAAACGTATTTAGGAGGTTAGGCTGATGCTAGCAACTGATTTTCTATACTTTTTACTTCCGTTCACTATTGGGATTCTGATTTTCTTTAGATCAGGGCATAAGTTTTATAGCACAACGGCTGTGCCGTTAGTGGGGCTAGCTATGTTTATCTACTTCACTGATATAAAACCGTTTTGGCTGACACTCGTGGCTTATGTTGTGTTGTGGGCGGTAATTTTTATTATACCAAAACGAATGAAGAAATAAAAAAGCCGCCTTGTAGGCAGCTTTTTGGTCATAGCTTATCAACGATCTGTTGGATGAACGGGTAGTAATATTGCTCTCCGTTTAGCGCCTTGATCGTTGCGATGATCGACGTTACGACGAGAACAATCCATAAAATCGCCACGATAGGTACCAGGAGTACGCCGATCACTACCATACATAGGAAAGAAACAATAGCCGAAAGAACAAGAATAGCTAGGTGGGCGACTAGGGCTTGTTTAGCATGATGGTTTACAAAGGGGTCGTCTTTACGGAATAGAAAAATCAGGAGTGGGGCAATAATGAAACCAAGTCCGCCTAGCATATAGGCGATATGCGCAGTAATAGCGAGGATTTTTTGCTCGCTGCTGACAGTGATACTCATGAGCACACCTCCCATTCTATTATACAATATTAATACGTTTGGCTCTATCATGCTAACGCGAATTTCACAAAAAAAAAGGAGCTCATATTAGGAGCGACCCCTGCGAAGTTTATAATAATTTATGCATGTTTGTTCCAACTCATCTTCCAACATAGTTCGTATTCTAGGATCAAGATTTGACGTATTAAGGGCAATACAAAGTTCTTCGATTTTCAGCCGTAGTTCGTCAATATTCACGACAATCCTCCTTTAATAAGGCTGTAATTTAGTATAATACGGCAATAATGTAAAATTATGTAATAATATAATGTCGTTTATTGTAATGATTCGACAATACTGGCATTTTTGACAAAAAAACACGTATATTGTATGATGGACGTAAAAGTTATGTTAAAATTTTCTTTAAAATAATCACTGGAGGAATACAGATGAATTTGTGGCTTACCGAATTTCAAACCGATAATTTGGGCCTGACGGCTCGAATTACGGAAACATTATTTAGCGGACGATCAGAATTTCAGGACGTTGCTGTTGTTGATTCCTTGGAATTTGGCCGGATGCTTGTGCTTGATGGTGTATTTCAAACGTCAATATTTGATGAGTTTGTGTATCACGAAATGATTGCTCATGTTCCACTGGCGACTCATCCCAATCCAAAGACTGTGCTGGTAATTGGTGGAGGCGACGGGGGTACAATCCGCGAAGTTGTAAAGCATCAGTCAGTTGAACTTGCAGAAATGGTTGAAATTGATGGAATGGTTGTCGATGTATGCAAACAATTTCTACCCGAGATTAGTGCGGCCCTTATTCAGAAGCACCCTAAACTGAGTCTTAAAATTGGTGACGGTATCCAGCATATGAAAGAGGCTGAAAACAAATATGACGTGATCATTGTTGACTGTTCAGACCCTATTGGACCAGGCGAAGGCCTGTTTACCCATGCGTTTTATCAAGATGTTCACAAAGCGCTGAAAGAAGATGGCCTTTTTGTTCAGCAGACCGATTCCCCGTTGTATCATCAACCTCTTATCAAGCGGCTTACTAAAGATATTCGCTCATTATTTCCGATTACGCGGACTTACTTAGCTCATATTCCAATCTATCCAGGTGGAATGCATTGTTTCACAATTGGCTCGAAGCAGTATGACCCTCTTAAGGTTGACGCTGTAACCCGGTCGGATTTTGCCGACAATCGTTATTTTAATCAGGAAATTTTCAAAAGTTGTTTTGCCTTGCCGAACTTCGTTAAGGAATTCCTTAAATAAAGTGAGACTTGATTCAGATAACTCCACCTGAATCCTAGTCGAACCGTATCCAGGGACTTAGCCGCCCTTGCTCCCGCTTATATAAACGGGGGTCGCCTGTGCCCTTTGGGTATAGAGCGGGTTAGTCATCGGACAAAACAAAAAGGTGCGATTCAGGGGATCGCACCTTTTTCTTTTTGTGGTCTTATTTATATTAGGTTTTCTGGATTTAACCCATTAAGCTCAGAAATGACAAATTTACCATCTTTGCGAATCAATTTGCCGTCAAACCAAATCTCCCCACCACCATACTCGGGATTTTGGATACAAACCAAGTCCCAATGAATAGCCGATTTATTACCGTTGAAGGCAGTGTCATAGGCGCTGCCGGGCGTGAAGTGGAAGCTTCCCTTAATTTTTTCATCAAACAGTGTGTCTTTCATGGGAATATTAATATGGGGGTTGACTCCAAGCGCAAATTCGCCGATATATTTGGCTCCTTCGTCCGTGTTAAAGACTTTATTAATTTGCCCAGTATGATTGGCGGTTGCCTTTATAATTTTGCCGTCAGCGAATTCCAAGACAATATTTTCATAAGTAACGCCTTGGTAGACTGCAGGTGTGTTATAGGCAATACGACCATTTACAGAATGTTTTACCGGTGCGGTATATACCTCGCCATCGGGGATATTCCTTAGGCCGGAGCATTTTACGGCTGGAATGTCTTTAATGGAAAAGTTCAGGTCAGTATTAGGACCAATGATTCTAACTTTATCTGTTTTTTGCATGAGGGTAATCAATGGGTCCATGGCGATCGCCATTTTGGCATAATCGAGATTGCAGACTTTAAAGTAAAAATCTTCAAAGGCTTCTGTACTCATGTTAGCCAGCTGGGCCATGGATCCGTTTGGATAACGCATGACGCACCATTTTGTCTTCGGCACTCTGAGGTCGGTATGGACAGGCTTTTGCCATAATTGCTGATAAGTTTGCATTTGTTCAGAAGAAACATCAGATAATTCGCTGATATTTTCACTGGCTCTGATCCCAATATAAGCGTCCATATCCTGCATGAGACTTGCTTCCCACTGACCAAGGAGTTTCATTTGCTCGTCGGTAGCGCCACGCAGAAGTGAACGCTGAAGACGGTTGTTTTTGAGCGATAAAAAGGGAATCGCTCCAGCTTTATAGGTTTCCTCAATAAGTGATTGAGCTAACGGCAGGGCATCATCGAACATTTCAATGAGGATTTTCTCGCCTGGTTTGAGGTTTGTTGAGTAGTTAATTAAGTTTTTTGCCAGAGTGTCTATCCTAGAGTCCACAAAATCTCCTCCGTTTAAGAATTTTTGTTGCTTATCTAGTATTATTAGACAAAACTAAAAGAATACCTACTGAAAAAAATCCTGTCTACCTATTGCATTGGAGGATGAATTCTATTATAATAGCATTTGTCCTTCCTCGATAGCTCAGCTGGTAGAGCAATCGGCTGTTAACCGATCGGTCGTAGGTTCGAGTCCTACTCGAGGAGCCAATATCATGGCCCGTTGGTCAAGCGGTTAAGACACCGCCCTTTCACGGCGGTATCAAGGGTTCGATTCCCTTACGGGTCACCAACATGGGCGATTAGCTCAGCTGGGAGAGCGCCTGCCTTACAAGCAGGATGTCGGCGGTTCGATCCCGTCATTGCCCACCAAAGTGTATTTCAAAAAAGCTCGCACGCTTATGTAGTGCGAGCTTTTTTGTGGTGCGCAATAGATATAGCCTATTTTTTTGGTTGCATCTTTATTGTGAAGGGCATATTATATTTATATAATCGCTTAAACGTATATAGGAATATATATTGGACAACGAGGTGAATTCATGGAAAAGCTAATTGATGTTTTAAAAGCACTTTCAGATGAGACGCGTTTAAGAATTTTGAACCTATTATATGAAAGAGAACTTTGTGTTTGTGATATCATGGCAACACTGCAAATATCGCAGGCAAAAGCATCGAGACATTTGATCTATCTTAAAAATGCCGGCCTTGTGAAGGATCGCAAGCAGGCGCAGTGGGCCTACTATTCGATGGCTAAAGATGAGCGATTAAAGTTTATTGATAGCCTGGTTTATGATAACTTGAGAAATTTAGATCTGTACAAAAAGGATATGGAACATCTGAATGAATGGTTGAAAGATAAGAATGTTCAGTGTAACTAATATTAAATTTAAAGGAGAGATTGATTATGAAAAAAATTGAAATTTTTGATCCTGCTATGTGTTGTGCAACTGGAGTATGCGGCCCCTCGATTGATCCAGAGCTGATGAGGGTGGCCACTGTGATTAATGTCCTTAAAGAAAAAGGCATTATCATAAAAAGGCATGGCTTGTCTTTTACCTAAATAAAATAAGTCTAACTAAGTATTTGTTTTTCACCGGCAAAGGTGGTGTGGGTAAAACTTCTACTGCTTGTGCTGTTGCCGTCAATTTAGCGGATCGCGGTAAAAAAGTTCTGCTGATTAGCACCGACCCAGCCTCAAACTTACAGGATGTTTTTAATACCGAGCTTGATGGCAAAGGGAAACCTATCGAAGGCGTTCCTGGCCTTGTAGTGGCAAACCTCAATCCGGAGGAGGCTGCCCGAGAATATCGAGAATCTGTTATAGGACCTTATAAAGGCAAACTGCCTGAGAGTGTTATTGCTAATATGGAGGAGCAGCTTTCCGGCTCTTGTACTGTTGAAATTGCGGCTTTTGATCAGTTTTCCAATTTTATTACTGACAAGACAACAGAGAATCTATATGATTATATCATTTTTGATACTGCGCCGACTGGGCATACCCTTCGCATGCTGCAGCTTCCATCCGCCTGGAGTAATTTTATCAGCGAAAGCACCCATGGTGCCTCTTGCTTAGGCCAACTCGCTGGGCTTGAAGACAAAAAAAGTATTTATAAAGATGCGGTTGCTAATCTTGCCGACAAGGATAAAACAACGCTCATACTGGTTTCGCGACCCGAGGAAACCCCGTTGGCTGAAGCCGAGCGTTCAAGCCTGGAACTAAGTGACTTAGGGATAAATAACCAGATCTTGATTATAAATGGAGTATTAGGCGAAATGTCTGATGCTTTATCGAAAAAGATGGCTGATAAGCAGCAAAGCGCGATGGAAAACATACCGCAGGGTTTAAAGAAGTTTAAGACTTTTACTCTGCCCCTTCGTTCCTACAATATTTTAGGGCTTGATAAAATCAGAGCATTTTTCACTAGTGATCATTACAAAACCGTTAGCGAAGGCAAAAACACAGTTGACTTGAAACAGCTTAGTACGCTTATTGATGATCTTTACAAAACTGGCAAAAAGGTTATTTTTACGATGGGCAAGGGTGGTGTCGGCAAGACAACCATTGCCGCGACAATTGCGCTGGAGCTCGCTAAAAAGGGTGTTAAAGTGCACTTAACCTCAACAGACCCGGCCGATCATCTTAACTATGTTATTGAAGGTTCTGCGAATATCACGCTCAGCAAAATTGATGAAAAGCAGGAACTGCTGAATTATCAAAATGAAGTATTGAGTAAAGCACGTGAAACCATGAATGAAGAAGATGTTGCCTATGTTGAGGAGGATCTGCGTTCCCCGTGTACCCAGGAGATTGCAGTTTTCAGAGCATTCGCTGAAATAGTTGATAAGGCTGAAGATGAGGTTGTGGTTATTGATACCGCCCCAACCGGTCATACCCTTTTGCTGTTGGATTCTACACAAAGCTATCACAAAGAAGTACAAAGAACAAAGGGTGAAACGCCCCTCTCTGTTCAGAGGTTACTGCCACGATTACGGGATGATAAGCAGACGGAGGTTGTTATTGTTACGCTGCCGGAGGCGACGCCTGTTTTTGAAGCATCAAGACTTCGTGATGATTTAAGCCGAGCTGGGATCAACAACAAATGGTGGGTGGCTAATCAGTGTCTATCAATGACGGCTACCAACAATCCTATGTTGCTTGCCCGGGCTGGAGCTGAAAGACAATGGCTCGAAAAAGTGAGGGAAATCAGTGAGGGTAACTTTGTCGCTATCCCCTGGTTAGAAGATGCGTCAATCACAAATATAAGCAAAGTTGTTACCAATCATTAAAGAGAGGGAGCGAGTGCCATGGAAGATAGTAATAAAGCCCGGTTATCTTTTTTAGACAGGTTTTTGACCTTGTGGATATTTATGGCCATGGCTGTTGGAGTTTTAGGTGGCTACTTGTTCCCTAATCTTGTAAAGTCACTGGGAGAGTTCAGCACAGGTACAATATCCTGGCCAATCGCCATTGGTCTTATCGTGATGATGTATCCGCCCCTTGCCAAGGTAAAATATGAAGAAATTGGTAAAGTTATCCAAAACAAAAAGGTATTCACTTTTTCTCTCATTCAAAATTGGATTATCGGACCTGTTTTAATGTTCGGACTCGCAGTATTGTTTCTGGGTGATACGCCGGGTTTTGCCATCGGGCTTATTATCATTGGCTTGGCGCGTTGCATTGCGATGGTTATTGTGTGGAACTCCCTTGCTAAAGGGGATAATGAATACTGTGCTGCCTTAGTTGCACTAAATTCGATATTTCAAATTTTATTATATACCATGTATATCTATGTGTTCGTTACTCTCATTCCGAAATGGCTGGGCCTTTCCTGGGGAGGGCAAATTGTTGATATATCAATGATGGAAGTAGCCAAAAGTGTGCTTATCTATCTGGGGATCCCCTTTGCAGCGGGCTTTATAACAAGATTCGGTTTGATTAGAGCGAAAACAAAAGAGTGGTATGAAACAGTCTTTATTCCTAGAATCTCTCCGCTCGCGTTAATCGCACTCTTATACACGATTGTCATCATGTTTATTACCAAAGGCGAAGAAATTATTAATAATCCTGCCAATGTTGCCAGAATTGCTATACCCCTTTTGATTTACTTTACAATTATGTTTTTTATCAGCTTTTATATGTCCTACCGGGGCGGCTTTAAATATGAGCAGACAGTAACATTGGCTTTTACAGCTGCCAGCAACAATTTTGAGCTAGCAATTGCCGTTGCAGTAGCCGTATTTGGGATTGCCTCTGATGTTGCTTTTACTGCGGTTATCGGTCCCTTGGTTGAAGTTCCGGTTATGATCGCATTGGTGAATGCAGCCCTCTTTTTTAAACGTAAATATTTTGATGAACATGGTTTACCAATAAAGAGCGTTATACACTCAAGATAATTAGGGGGTATTATCTATCATGAGCAACGAATTGAGGGAAGTTATCCGAGAAAAGTATGCTGCTTTCATTACTAAGAAGGTGAGTTGTTGCGGTTCTTGCGGATGCGATGTTCCAAATAGTAAGGCGGATCAAGCTATAACCGGTAATTTATACGATGAAAACGATTTAGCAGGACTTCCTTTTGATGCGATACAAGCATCGCTCGGTTGTGGGAATCCAACGGCATTAGCCAGCTTAAACCAAGGTGAAACAGTGCTTGACCTTGGAAGCGGTGCTGGTTTGGATGTTCTGCTTTCAGCTCGGCGTGTAGGACCAACAGGCAAGGCATACGGCTTGGATATGACTGATGAAATGTTGGCGGAAGCAAGAAAGAATCAGGAAAAATCCGGGATTACTAACGTGGAATTTGTAAAAGGACATATCGAGGAAATGCCTTTTCCTGATAAGCTCATGGATGTCATTATCTCAAACTGTGTAATTAATCTTTCGGTAGATAAAGATAAAGTACTAAGTGAGGCATTTCGTGTGCTTAAGCCGGGTGGGAGATTTGCGGTATCGGATATAGTTCTTACTAAAAATTTACCGAAAAAAGTTCGCATGAACCTGGCGGCTTGGTCCGGCTGTATTAGTGGTTCGTTGCGGGATGTTGATTACCGGGAAAAACTCACATCGGCTGGTTTTGAAAATATCAGCATTACATTTACTAGGGTATATGACTTATCATTGGAAGCTGGTATATGTACAGACTTAACAGCCGATGAATATGAGCAGATTAAGGGGTCGATTAGTGGTGCTTTTATTCAGGCCAGCAAGCCGGTTAAATGAAGAGTTTGCAATCTAGATTACGCTACTGCTGTTAAGGGGAAATGGGGGATAGCTGCAAAAACTGCGGCTATCCCCCATTATATATTTTCATGATAAGCATCTGAAATCTCCATTTGAATAAGTCTTACTTTATTTTCCGGTTCAGATATAAGAGTTGGTGCAATTTGTAGGGATTTTTGCAGGAAAAAGAAAAAGGTTGACGAACAATGTCAAAGAAAAGGGGGTGGCATAACTGTCAAGAACTAAATCAGTGGAAAAATGGGCAAAGATCATGATTGTTATTGCCACACTCTTAATATTAGGCGGGATTGCCGACAATTATATTACAACAAAATATGAGCAACATATTAGCGATACGCGCAATCGGGCTACTGTCATTGCCCATTATATAGAACTACGCCTTGATAATCGCCTCACTGCGCTGGGGCTCTTAGCTGGTGATCCAGAGATAGTTGGTCTAGATGCTGACCAAATGATTACAGAATTGCAACGAGCCGTAAGAGAGCTTGGTTTTTTTAATATTGTGATTTTTGATCGAAATGGAAATTTCATCACTGAAGCATCACCAGAGTTTCATATTGGGCAAGTATACGATTGGGCAAGTTTTAATAAGGCTTTGGAGGGGCGGCCGAATATTTCTAACCGTATCGTTTACGATGGTTTGGAGACGGCATATGTGAGTTTGCGAGTGCCGATTGTTGATGACAGAGGAACAGTTACAGCCGTCATGGTTGCTGGGATGCCAATTAAGCAAATTTCTGATATGGTAAATCAGTCGGTGGGTCAGTCTCTGCTGCGTTATGATGAGTATGTTTTTATCATGGATAGTAATTTACACTATGTGATGCATCCCCGGTTAAATGAGATGTATCCCGAAGAACAGATTATGAAGGGCGCCCACAGTGAACTTTTTATAGATGAGGGCGGCCACAGGATGGAGAACTCGGTACTTGATAAAACCGAGAAATTATACAGCTCGACTCCGATTGAACATGCAAATTGGCGGGTTATAATTGCCGCACCTGTATCTTCAGTCTATCTATCGATGGTTAAACGTTCGATTCATGATATGATTAGCTTTACCCTATTGCTTATCATCATCGCGTTATGCTATCGGGTGCTTAAACAGAAGCAGGCCGAGAAACTGGCGTTGGAGAACTTTCAACTTGAGCGGTGGAGTTGTGCTAGCCAAATGGCGGCTTCGGTCGCTCATGAGATACGTAACCCGCTTACTTCAATTAAAGGGTTTATTCAATTAATCATGCGTAAGCCTAACCAGCCTGCGCCGCAGAGTTATTTAGAGATTATTGCAAGCGAAATTGAACGAATTGATAAACTGGTATCAGAGTTTCAAATGTTGTCACGGCCGATAAAACCGGCTCAATTTGTCCTAGTAGACATTATAAGTATGGTTCATGATGTTGTTATGCTTATGGAAGGGCAAGTTTTAAATAAAAAAGTCAAGCTGAACTTGGATGATCAGCTTGACGATAAACAATTAATAAATTTTCAAGTGCAGGGCGATCAAGCCCAACTTAAACAGGTCGTGATCAATATCATGCGCAATGCCATTGACGCAGTTGATGAACAAGGGCATATAGAGGTCACATTGACACAGTGCAGCGAGATGATTGCCATCGAGATTAAAGATGATGGCGTTGGCATACCAGAGGAGGTTCTGTTGAAGATTGGCACACCCTTTTATACGACTAAACCCAACGGAACCGGTCTCGGACTTTCAGTATGTTTTAATATACTAGAAAGCCATGGCGGAAAACTGGAGATTAGAAGTAAGGTGGGAGTAGGTACGACTTTTACGATATGGCTGCCTTGTGCGCCTGCTGGTGTCGGTTTAGAATCCTAATTTTTCGCCGATAATTACGATATGAATGTCACTAACAAAGGGCTTTTTATGCATAATGGTTGTGACATTGCAGATGCGGCTTGGTGCTTGACAGTCCATACATTCGCCTGTGACTGTACATGGGTTGTTGTTGCCAAGACGCTTGTTATTAATCGGGGCGGCATAGAGCTTTATTCTTTCTTCGCCTTCTGCGGTGTCTTTAACGATTTTATTAGCCCCAACGATGACAATGGTTTTTTTTGGTCCAAAAATCATGGCGGCCACTCTATTACCTGCACCGTCCACATTGACGAGTTTACCATCGAGGGTAATTGCATTCGTGCTTGTTAAGAAGACATCGCTACTTAACTGTTTGTGACGCAGGGCAAGGACTTCATCGCGGCTTAACCCCGGCTTATTGTGGTCAAAGACGGTGTTGCCGCGGCTTTCAAGCTCACTTACTAGTCCTAGTTCTTGAACAGTCCATGACCCGCCGACGCCAACGGCTGCGGTGTTAGGAATCATATCGAGGATGTGTTTTACCGCATCATCGCGTTTTGGAAAGTACGCGGCGGTAAAATTATTTTTTTCTAGGGCTTTTACAACTTTGTTTCCTAATGTTTCATTATGCCAAGCAATAAATTGACTCATCTAAAGGCCTCCTTAAGGATAAAATAAAGTATTGCTTAGATTTTCTACACACTTTTTAAATTACCTTTAAATTACACTGTGAGAAAAAGCAGGGTAACCCTAGGCCTATGTTAAAGATATCAATTATTGATTTATCCGATGACTAACCCGCTCTATACCCAAAGGGCATAGGCGACTCCCGCTTCTACAAGCGGGAGTATACCCTAAAGGGCACAGGCGAGCGGCTAAGTCCCTGGATACGGTTCGACTAGGATTCAGGTGGAATTAAAACTTCATCTGAATCAAGTCTACTTTATAGAGGGGGAGGAAAAGGATGGATGCGAAAGAGCGCCGGACAGCACTATGTACTATTCTGAAGGAAACAGAGCAGCCGGTGACCGGGACTGAACTGGCGAAAATGCTTGGTGTCAGCCGCCAAGTTATTGTGGGAGACATTGCTCTTTTAAGGGCAGGCGGTGTTCATGTGTACGCTACTCCGCAGGGATATGTTGTGCCAGTAACCGAGGACAGCAATAAAATTACGGCTACACTGGCATGTCGGCATACCCAAGAAGGATTAGCTGATGAATTAAATATTATTGTCGATAATGGCGGCAAGGTTATTGATGTTGTTGTTGAGCATCCGCTGTATGGCGAAATACGGGCTAATTTGATGCTGAAGTCACGGCGCGAGGTTGCGGAGTTTATCGATATGATGGCTGAAAGCGGTGCAACTCCTCTTTTGGTTGTAACAGGCGGTGTTCATTTGCACACTGTTGAAGTGCCTAATCGCAAGGCATTGGCAAAAATTGAAGAACAGCTTAAATCTTCTGGAATATTGATGAGTGAGTTAGGTGGATGATTTTACCTGTGTGGATGTTTTTCCGGGTAAAAAAGTCGTCATAAACGCTCCGACAATGGGCATAACCGCTAGGATGCTGAATACATTGGCAATGCCGAAATTGTCAGCGATGTAGCCCAAGATGGTTGCGCCTAAACCACCAAGGCCGATACTAAACCCTACCGTTAAGCCTGAAGCAATTCCTATATAGCCTGGCATCATTTCTTGGGCGAATACCAAGGTTGTTGCAAACGAAGATACAAGAATCAGTCCGATTGCGCCCAAAACAATTAGGGTAGCCATACCACTGGTATAAGGCAGCAGGATTAAGAATGGCAATGAGCCTAGCATAGAGAACATGATTACCGTTTTGCGTCCATAACGGTCGCTTAGCGCTGCCCCGATAAAGGTGCCGACGACACCTGTCATTAGATAAGCTGCAAGTAGGTAACTGGCATAGACGGGACTTCCGCCTAGGTATTCAGAGTAATATAAGGGAATATAAGTAGTGAGTCCAGTATGAATACTGGAACGCACAAAGATAACGGCTAATAGTAAGCTTAAAAAAGCAAAGTTAATTGATTGTTGTGCTGACTTGTCCGGAGGGGAAGTCGCTGATTTTTCTTGTGGCGTAGTCATAAAATAAGTCATGTTAAGCCAGAATAATAGTGCCATGATCACAGCAGGCAGGGCAAAGTATATTGTGTTATTGAGCCCGCCACTTAGACTGAGTAAAAAAGACATTAAAATAGTTCCCAAGGCCAAGCCTAGGTTGCCGCCGACTGAAAAAAAGCCCATGCTGCTGCCGCGTGTCGTTATACTGCTGACAAAGTGGGTCGATTTTGATCCCTGCGGGTGAAAAGCGGCGACTCCTAAGCCGCCCACGATAATAGTAGCAATCATTAAATAATAAGAATTTACAAGTCCTGTAGCTGACATCCCTAAACCTGATACTAAGATGCCGAGGGGCAAGAGTTTTGGCATTGAAATTTTATCAGATAGATAACCGAAGATCGGCTGAATTACAGATGATGTAATATTTTGAAGCAAAACAATAAAGCCGACCTGAACATAGCTTAAAGCGAATTTAGCCTTTAAAAAAGGCAGCAATGCTGGCAGTGCACCTTGGCTTAAGTCAGTCACCAAATGCCCGCAGGCAAGTAATATGAGGGGTTTAGTAATGAAACGAAGATTTAACAAATTATCAGCCTCCAATTAACCGATGACCAAGCTGCTCTAAGAATCCCACTTATGCAAGCGGAAGCAAGAACGGCTAAGTCCCTGGATACGGTTCAACTAGGGTTCAGATGGAGTTATCTGAACCAAGTCTCACTTTATTGCAAGGTTACTATACACCAAAAAGAGGTCATTGTCTAAAAAAGACTTGTCATTCCGAGAGACAAGTTTTATAATAGAAGCTGCTGACAAGACAGCTGTAAATTCACGTGGTCTTTAAGAGGAGCTGCATTGTGAAATTGTAAGAGGAGGCATGAAATGGATATTATTAGTCGTTTAGAGCGCATACCTATCGGCCGTTTTCATTATAAGCTGCTGTTTATCACCGGCCTTGGCTGGATGTTTGACGCCATGGATACAGGGATTATTGCGTTTATTCTTCCTACCTTGGCGAAGCAATGGGGCTTATCGCCAGCCCAGATGGGTTATCTAGGAAGTGTTGGGCTTATCGGCATGGCTATAGGCGCAGTTTTGGCGGGGTCGGCGGCCGACAGATTTGGTCGTAAAAAGATGTTTGCGTTAACGCTGGTGCTGTATAGTGTTGCTACAGGCTTATGTAGCATTGCGCCAAATTATGAGTGGTTACTGTTTTTTAGATTTTTGGTCGGTTTCGGTTTGGGTGGACAGTTACCGGTAGCCGTGACGTTAGTCAGCGAGTATTCACCACCAGCATCGCGTGGTCGGTTTATTGTATTACTGGAGAGTTTTTGGGGCGTTGGCTGGCTGGTGGCGGCCCTAATATCATACTTGATCATTCCCCGCTTCGGCTGGCAGATGGCTTTCTTTATTGGAGCACTACCGGCACTGTACGTTTTTCACTTTTGGCGTACCGTACCTGAATCGGTGCGTTATCTAATTAGCAAAGGGAAGGTTGAGGAAGCACACAATATTGTGTCTGGCTTGGAAGTGGCAGCTGGTCTTACTCCCGCCGCACAAGCTATTACTCCTAAAGTACAGGAGACTAGCAAGATTGCGTTTGCTGACTTGTGGACCACAGTGTTTCGGCGTCGAACTATCATGCTCTGGTTGATATGGTTTGGTATTGTATATTCTTACTATGGAATCTTTACCTGGCTACCATCTTTGATGGTTGGGCAGGGTTATACAGTGATAAAAACTTTTGAGTATGTGCTTATTATGACGGTGGCACAGTTGCCAGGGTATTTTGCTGCAGCTTATTTTGTAGACCGGATTGGACGCAAAGCGACGTTGTCCGGGTTCATGGCCATGAGTGCTGTCTGCGCTTACTTTTTTGGTCAGGGTGGAAGCCCGGAGACGGTGTTAATGTGGGGTAGTCTGATGTCATTTTTTAATCTCGGAGCATGGGGTGTTCTTTATACTTACACTCCAGAACTGTATCCTACGCGTATGCGTGCCTTTGGCTCAGGGTGGGCAGCCGCTGTTGGCCGCGTTGGGGGGATTTTTGCACCGACGATTGTAGGCTTTATGATTACTGGACCTGGCGGATTTAACAAGGTGTTCACGATGTTCACTTGTGTGATGTTTGCCGTGGCCTTGATTATACTTTTCTTTGGAGAAGAGACAAAAGGAAAGTCGCTAGATGAGATAAGCGGCTAAAAAATGGCTGCCGTATGGCAGCCATTTTTTCTAAATGCTAATATCAACATTTTTACCAAGGTAGGGTAGAGATATAGAAGGACCAGAAGATTGGATGAGATTTACTAAGCCCTGTCCATTTTGTTCCGCCATAGCCATCGATTTCTTTAAAACCATAATACTGGCAGCATTCTGCGTAGATGTTTGTGTCGAGATAACTGACAAAGCGGCAATATCCATTGTGAGCCTCCTTGTGATTATTAATTTAAGTATACATCTATCTATGGTATAATACTATAATAGTCTTAAAATATTTGGAGGGGCGTTACGGATGGTTTCAATTGGTTTTCTCATTGCGTTTATGATAGCTTTTTGGGTTTTCAATGACGCTAGGAAGCGTGGACATGAGATTGGGTCGGCCCTGTTGTGGTCAATAGGAACATGTGCTTTGGTGGTTCTTGTTCTACCGCTCTACCTGATGTTTGGCCGCCGGCCGCAGGTTAATATAAATAAAGATCGTGATGTTATCGATATAGAAGCAACTGTAGTATCTGAAAGCTCTATCAGTTGCACTATGTGTGGTCATAAGGTAAATGATGACTTTAATGTTTGTCCCTATTGTGGTTTTACGTTGCGTCCTAAATGCAAGGAATGTGGACACCAGCTTAGCCGGAGTGATAAAAACTGTCCTAACTGCCAGCTGCCAACAGACTTAAAATAAGCTTGTCAGGGCAACGCTGTTATGTCATTATTCTATTTGGCTATAATAAAGTATTAGACAATACACTTGGATTATGGTATAATTATTTTTGTCGTTAAATTAATATGCGCCCGTAGCTCAGGGGATAGAGCACCGGTCTCCGGAACCGGGAGCGCAGGTTCGATTCCTGCCGGGCGCACCATAGTAAGAAAGGCCTTCCAGCGATTTCGCTGGAAGGCTTTTTACATTTGCTGATGGAGTTAAAAATCCATCTGAATCAAGTCCCACTTTATTTTTAAAATTTGTAAGTAATCTTAATTTAATAAAGGAATTATGTACTTTTGTGCGAATATTATCGAAAAAGTATATAATTGGCAAACCTTCTGAAAAGAAGGGACGCAAAGCCATGGGTCTAAAGACGATTTAAGTCTATGATTGCCTGGTTGCATTAAGGGGGTATTACCCGCATGCAACTAGGCAATTTTTTTATCGAAATTAATGATATATGTCAATGGTATTTCTAATTGCCGGCGCAACTCTATTAGTATTTTCTAACGATTCAAGTGGATCAGCGAGTGGATAACTGGTTACGTCATTATAAAGCACATTTTGTCAGGGCGGTGAATTATCAAGTGAAAAAGCTTTTTATATTACTATTTTCAATGGTAACGGTAATCGGTATATCCACAGATCATTTTCAGGGAAACGTGGCATATGCTTCGAACGGAATTATCGATAGGAGTGAACTTGATAATAATCGTACTGCTGTATCAAGAGGAAATACAGAAAAACTCAAAGCTGAATTTGCCTATGAAATGGCACTAATTACAGCAAAAATAGTATCTGCCTCTGCCACTAACGATGAAAATTTTAGAATTGAGTTTGCTTATGCGGCTGCGCAAGCTACTGCAAAAATGATGCCGATGCTACCCAGTGGGCAACGAGATGACTTTGCTTATGATATGGCCCGGATTACAACAAGAATAATTAGTGATAAAAATTTAGATGTTGAAAAGGCCAAAGTCGAATTTGCCTATGAAATGGCGCAGCTTACAACAAAAATTATAACTAGTGTAGATGAAATCATTCCTGGTAAAAGAACAGTGCTTAACGTGTACAATACTGAACTTGAGCCAAAAACATTGCTTAGGAATAATGCCGACATTGAGCCAAAGGCAACGGTCAAAGTGAACAATAATGCTGCTGAACAAAAGGTAATTGCTAATCCAGGTTCTATTGCCCCGGAGACATACACGGGATTGATTGACGAATTGATGCATGTGGGTGACCGTATAAGTCAATCGGACAATAAGGTAAATATTGACGGTGAAGTTCGTTATCATTATGCATCTAACAGTGGCGCCGATCGCTGGAAGAGGGATTCATCAGGGATTCGTGCTCGCGTTGGTTTGGATGCAGGGATTAATCAGGATTGGCGTGCTTATGGGATGCTGGAAGGGCAGAAGAATTTACTGAATTATAATAATAACTTTGAGTTTTCGCGGCTATATGTAGCGGGTAGAGTTGGCACATCAATGGTGAAAGCAGGCTCTTTTGGCTACCTTATGGCAGATGGAAATATTTATGATAGCGACTTTGATGGCGTTAATATTGACTTTGGAGGACCAGTGAAATACACCATGAGTTATGGAGAAACCGATGAAACGAAAAGAACCTATATAATGACTGCACAGTATCATGATTTTGATTATAATTTGGAAGCCGGTGTTTATCGCTATCAGATGAAGAGGGATGATGGTCACAAGCAATACACAATCGGGACTCTTGGTGGGAACTACAATTTCAGTGATTTTGGTCTAGGGGCGATGGTTTTGAGCTCCAGTCAGAAAGATAGTAAAGGGGACAGTCTTGGCTATGTAGTTGGTCTTAACTACAGCGAATTAAAAACATGGCGACCAGGTACTTATGGTATATTTGCAAAATATTACAATCAGCCACGGTATACGTTCATTGCGCATGGGATGAATGGCATAGGCGGTCGGCTGAATGGTTTTAAAGGCACTGCCTTAGGCGTGAACTACACGTTCGCAGAAAACGTTGTGGGCGGAATCGAATATTATGACCTAACAGATAAAATTACCGGAGAGCAAGGAGACACTTGGTGGAGCCAAATAACTCATTATTTTTAAACTAATAAGCGGGTGAAATGGAATGAGTATGGAAACGTTTGAAAGCATACGGGCCCAAAGAGACTTTTTAGCAGTGGTAGGCCTTGGCTATGTAGGGTTACCGCTTGCTGTTGCATTTGCAGAGAAAGTCAAAACACTGGGATTTGATATTAATCAAGAAAAAATTGATATTTATAAAAAGGGCGTTGATCCTACCAATGAAATTGGTGATGAAAGAATCCAAAAGACTACATTGGAATTTACCGCCGATCCCACAAGGTTAAAGGTAGCCAAAGTGATCATCGTTGCTGTTCCAACACCTATCAATGGAGATAAAACACCGAATTTAGCCCCTGTAGTTACTGCTAGTAAAATAATAGGACAAAATTTATCAAAAGGCACTATTGTCGTTTTTGAATCGACTGTGTATCCAGGTGTTACAGAAGAGATTTGTGCACCTGTTTTAGAAAAAGAATCAAAGCTGGTGTGTGGAAAAGATTTCAAAATTGCTTATTCTCCAGAAAGGGTTAATCCGGGTGATAAAGTCCATAGACTTGAAAACATTCGAAAAATTGTTTCGGGTATGGACGAAGAAACAGTGGAAAACATTGCGGCTGTTTATGAGTTGATTATTCATGCAGGTGTTTATATAGCACCTAGCATTAAAGTTGCGGAAGCCGCAAAGTTGGTTGAAAATGCCCAAAGAGATATTAATATTGCTTTTATGAATGAATTGGCAATGGTCTTTCATCGAATGGGCATCAATACAAAAGATGTTATTGATGCCATGAATACCAAATGGAATGCCTTGGGGTTTTATCCAGGATTGGTAGGCGGACATTGTATTGGTGTCGATCCTTATTACTTTATTTATCAAGCCGAGGTGCTTGGGTATCATTCACAGATTATTGCCGCCGGTCGGAAAGTCAATGACGATATGGCAATTTTTGTTACTGATAGCGTGATAAAAAAATTGATTCAAGCTGATAAAAACATAAAGAAGTCCAATATTTATATTATGGGAATAACCTTCAAAGAAAATTGTCCTGATATGCGCAATTCAAAAGCTGTGGATGTTTATAAACACCTCGCCGCTTATGGAATCAAAGCAAAGGTGGTCGATCCAGTCGTTGATAAAACTGAATTCAAAAAAGAATTTGAGCTAGAACTTGTCGATATAAAAAATGTTAGAAATGCTGATTGCCTGGTGTTTTTAGTAGCGCACCAACAATTTAAAGATTTGCGACTGACGGACTTGGAAAGCATGTTCAAAAGGCAAAAGCAACAAGCAAGCCATGTCATTATTGATATCAAGAATATATTTGACCAAAGAGCCATAGAGGAAAAGAACTATTCTTATTGGAGCCTTTAATCTTAAGGGGTGATATACGTGAAAAACAAGACAATTGTATTATCACTGGTTTTCCTGATGTGTGTCTCTCTGATTGGAGCACTTTTCTTCAAAGACTTCTTTACGACGCAGACAGGTGGTGATTATAGCACTATTATCGATATGAAGAGTGCCTATGATGCCGAAACGGAAATTGCGCAAGCGTTAGAGGTGATGAAGAATAGTCAAGAGAAGGCAACCGTGATTACAAATAGCAATAGTGGCCAGCGTCATATTGCCCTAACTTTTGACGGACTGACAGATCGCATTGCCGTACAACAGATTTTGGACTTATTGAACAAATATAATGCTAAGGCAACGTTTTTTGTTGATGGCATGCAGACTGCGGAAGATCCGCAAACCGTTGTAAATATCAAAAAAGCAGGCCAAAAGGTAGAAAACTATACACTTTTAGGCATGACTAAAATGGAAAGCTTTTCCGCAGAAAGATTGATTAAGGACTTTTGTCGTTCACAAAAAATCGTCAAAGTGACCACCGATCAAGGCCCAAATCTTTTAAAATGCAATGATACAAAATATACCGATCAATTGCTTCAAGCGGCGAAGGCCTCCGGGTTTAATAGTGTTGTTAAAAGCGATGCTTTTCTAAATGTCGAACAAATAAAATCTCTTTCTGCGGCAAACGCTCTTGTTGCTAATCTTCGGCCTGGAAGTATTGTCTCAGTGAAACTAAAACCCAATGTTGAAGCGATTGTAAATGAAAAGGGAAAGACAGACTTGAAACCCGCCATTGACAAGCAGCCTGGATTAAAAGAACTGAAACAACAGGCGGATTTGGGGGAAAGAGAACTTATTGACGCGGTAGAGAAGCTTTTAATTGCGCTCAAGGGAGCAAATTATACTACCGTCTATGTGGAGGATTTTTCACAAAACATTATCCCAAAAAAACCAATAAAAACAACATTCCTGCATAATAGCGGAACATGCGGAGCAGATAATGTCTCAGCACTTCTGGTGAAAATTGCTGCTCTTGCACAGGAAGAGCTCGCGGCCCTGTTTTCCATCAGGACAGCTTATGCGGCAGAGCCATCGGATAATTCGGGACAGGAAATTAAAATGATTTTAACTACAGAGCCTGCGCTTGCCTATACCTTTGGAGGATTATCCAACTCGGCAGTAGTGAACGATGTACTTAAAAGATTAAATGACCTTGGTATTAAAGCCACATTTTTTGTAATGGAAATAGAAATGAAAAAGTATCCTCAAACAGTACGAAGAATCATTGAAAGTGGACATGAAATTGGGCTGGCGATAAGGCCGAAAGACGGGGAAACATTCAATGAAACTCGCGAAAATATCATGCATGGTCGTATGATGCTGCAAGAACAGTTTGGTGTGGACACCAAGTTAGTAAAACAGCCATGGGGTGTTGTATCAGATACAACAAAAGAGGCTGTTTCAGCTTTGCAATGTAGATTAATTGGTCAATCTGTTAATGTTGTCCAAACTAAGCATAAAGATTACACGTCAGCAGATCAGGTAATGCCAGAAATTTTCGGTAAAGCTATGTTTTCTTTAGCCCGCGGGCAGATTGTCCATTTCAGGATGGATTATTATGCTAACGACTGGTTGGTTGGCGATTTAATAGAAACAATTAAGCAACGTAAAGTGGATAACATTGCTTATGTAACGACTTATGATAATCCCGCACATAATCAGGCGAACGACTCACAGTATATCATTAAGCCGGTAGGGAGAATTCTTAATAATACTAGATTCGTTTATCAATATCCAGTAGATTTAAAAAAGATTCCGGTACAATTAAGCAATGATGGGTTTCCTGTTGATGAGCACAATCTTATGTCAGAAATTTCTCGACGCTACATTGGGAACAAGGATGTGACTTATGAAGACCGTATGCTCGGTTTTTCTAAAATGGATACACGCCGTCTTGATAAGAACGGCTTTATACACACCGAAGACAATGTTGTTTTTCTTACCTTCGATGACTGGGGGACAGATGCGGCCCTCAATAAAATAATGTATGTTCTCCGCAAACATCATGCAACAGGGACGTTTTTTATCATCACGAACAATGTATTATATAATCCGAATCTGCTCCGCACCATTGCTATGCAAGGTCATCAAATAGGGAGTCATTCTGATCAACATAAGGCTATGGCCGTGCGTGAACAAAAAACAGGCAAGCAAGTCAAAACGCAGGATAAAGAGGAATATGGCAAAGATCTAGCTACATCATATAAAAAATTAATAGCTATTACAGGCGATGTGACCGTCAACGGTAAACCTGCGGTGACGCGCTTTTTCCGCCCGCCAACGCTGGCAATTAGTAAAATGGGTTTTGAGGTGTTGTTTGAAAATGGTTATGAATATATCATCTGTGGTTCGAGCAACAGCTATGATTATAAAGCCGAAAACGTTACTCAGCTGGTAAGGACGATCAAAGACGGGATCTATACAAAAGACGGTGAAGTAAAAAAAGGTGCTATCTTGATTATGCATATGGGAGACAGTTCTTTATATACCGCAATGGCTTTAGATATATTTCTGACCGCAAATGAAGCCAAAGCGGATTCCGATCCGTCCAAGTTTAAAATCGGTAGGCTATCAGATTATTTACCAGAGGGCTATTCTCAAATAAGCCGAAAAAAGTCATTGGAATTAAATAGTCATACTAAATCTCAATAGAAGCGTAAGAATACATAATCTATCATGAAATGATGAGAGCAATTTATTATATGCTGTGCAGTAAGCAGCATAGAAATGGCGGGAAAGTAGATTATGAAAAAGTTATTTTCACAAGAGATAAAAACAGAAGAGGATATTTTACTTGTCGATAAACCTGATCGCCGGCAGCTTTCTAAAGTACCTGATAAGGAAGGGGTGCGTACGAATGCCGACAGACGCCGGATAAAGGGTAATGAGAATTCGAATGATATCTCAAAATTCATTGAAAATGAAAAAATGGGCAGACGTTATTTAGTTAATTATGATGTATTAATCGACTATGTTTGTGATGGTAAAAATGCAACATGTAACGGAAAAGGTATCGATTTATCAACAACTGGTATGTTATTGGAAGTTTCTCCAGATGTGGCGCGGGATTTGAGTCAGGCTTCTAAAATCAAAATAAAGTTTGTCATTGCGCCCGGTACGATGCCAGAAGGATATGAGATGAAAGTCGATATTGCCGTTCAATATATCCGATTTGACAAAAACGCAGAGGGAAAGACCTTATGTGGAGTAAAATTTTCAGAATCACTGGCACAGTATGCAACAAAAAAGAAAGATTGGTATATGCTGTCAGCAGCCGCGATTTTTCTGTTTTTTATTACTGCCTGTATTCTATTAATGAGGGCAGAAAGTATTCTTTATTTTAAATTTAATAAAACTTTGTATATATACAGCATTATTGCCGCTACCTTTTTGCTAACAAGATATCTGTTTGGTTCTTTTTATCGCCCAGTTCCAATCGACAACAATTTTACGCCAGGTGTTACGATTGTTATTCCTTGTTTCAATGAGGAAAAATGGATACAAAGAACGATTTTAGGCTGTATAAACCAGGATTATCCAACAGATAAATTGGAAGTTATTGTTGTAGACGATTGCTCCAATGATCAATCATTTACAAAAACGAAAGAAATCATTGAAGAACTAAAAGCCCAGGGGAAACGTTATGACATTGAGAATAGACTTCATTATATTCGGCAGGAAACCAACGCAGGTAAGCGAGAGGCTTTGGCAAAAGGTGCCTTAATGGCCCAACATGAATTAATTGTCTTTGTTGATTCAGACAGCTTTTTAGATCCGTTCGCCATTCGTAATGTAGTCCAGCCATTCAAAGATGCAAAAATGGGTGGTGTTTCTGGTAGAACTGATGTAGCCAACACTTACACCAACGCACTTACGAAAATGCAGGCTGTGAGATATTATATCGCTTTTCGAATTATGAAAGCGGCGGAAAGCTATTTTGATGCAGTCACGTGTTTATCAGGCCCACTCTCTTGCTATAGAAAAGATTTGGTTATTAAGTATATGGATGCCTGGCTTAACCAAAGATTTTGGGGACAGAAAGCCACATTTGGCGATGACCGGAGTATGACAAATCTGATCCTAAGAGAAAATCGTACCGCCTATCAAGACACTGCGATATGTCATACAATTGTACCAAACACATATACTGTCTTTTTAAAACAACAGATGCGCTGGAAACGATCGTGGCTTAGAGAATCGATCATAGCATCCCTTTTTATGTGGAAGAAAGAACCATTTATGGCTTTATCCTTTTATATGGGTGTGCTCGTACCACTCTTGGCCCCTCTTATCGTTATCTATAATCTGATTTATATTCCAATTACGCACAGAGTGTTTCCGTATACCTTTATCATCGGTATTAGTTTAATGGCGCTGCTTATGAGCATGGCCCAATTGTTTCTGCGAAGAAGTTCAACGTGGATTTATGGGTTGTGGTTTTGCTTATACTACGAAGCCGTACTTTTATGGCAAATGCCGATTGCCTGGGTTACCTTCTGGAAAACGACATGGGGAACGCGCATGACTCCAGCGGATCTTGCAGAACTGTTAAAAAAGAATCGCGGAAAGCAAAAGAGGGCATAAGATCATGACGACATCCAATGAAAAATTTACTGCCCAAAAAGACAGAAAAAAGGCTATACGTGTAGTGATCCAGATTATTATCATTCTTACAGTGATTGCTGTCTGTATAGCTGCGCTAGGTACTTTAGCAGCCTATAAGCCATACACTCAGCAAGATGCAAAGTTTTCAGGTGATAAAGGATTTGTTGCCCTTGCTTATTTTGGTGTGGACAGAATAGGCAATCAAAATTTAATTGGAGTAGGGCGTTTGCGTGAACATTTACAAGCGCTAAAAGATTTGGGTTATGTAACTATTACACAACGAGATATTGAGAATTACTATCAATCAGGGAAAGACCTCCCAGAGAAATCGGTGCTGTTAATGTTTGAGGATGGCAGGCGCGATACTGCTGTTTTTTCACAAAAGATTCTGGAAGACTTGAATTTTAAAGCAACAATCCTTACTTATCCAGAAAAATTTGAAAAGAAAGATCCTAAATTCTTAGTACCGGAAGAATTGAGAGAACTCGAAAAAACAACTTTCTGGGAAATGGGTACTAATGGATACCGACTTGCGTTTATTAACGTATTTGATCGATATGACAATTATCTTGGCGAATTAGACCCCTTGAAACACGCTAGCGTTGCGCCTTATTTAGGCCGTAAATACAATCACTATTTGATGGATTATGTTCGAGACGAATATGGTATTCCTAAAGAGAGTAATACAAAAATGAAACAACGTATCTCGTATGATTATGAAGCCATGCGGGATATCTATACCACGTCTATTGGGTACGTACCTGGAATGTATATATTAATGCACTCCAATACAGGAAGTTTTGGGAATAATGATAAAGTAAGTGCTATGAATGATTATTGGATAAAGTCATTGTTTAAAATGAATTTTAACAGGGAAGGTTTTTCCTTCAATCAGAGAAATAGCAGTATTTATGACTTAACAAGGATGCAGCCGCAGGCGTATTGGCACACTAATCATTTACTGATGCGGATAAAATATGATATCAATCAAGATTTAGAATTTGTCAAAGGTGATTTGAACAAACAGAAAGCATGGGAAACGCTTAAAGGGGCACTCGAAATAAAAGAGGAAACGATGATTTTGACTTCTTTGCCAAAAGATCGAGGCTTATTGCGATTAAAGAACAGCAATGATTTTGAAGACATGAAACTTTCCGTGAGGTTAAAGGGAAATAAACTTGGCTTACAAAGGGTATATTTCCGAGCAGATGAAAACTTAAATAGATTCTTATCTGTACATATACTCAATAATGTTCTATATGTTACCGAAAAGCTGGGCGTTACCGAAAAAGAGTTGTTCAAATTAAATTTAGATAAGCATGACGGTAAAGAAAGTCTGTCGATCTCTGAAGATAAAAAGGCAGCAGAAGTACGGGAATTGGAAACTTTCATAAAGTATGCCGACTCTGCTGAAAAAGCAAAGATTTACGCAGAACGATTGAAAGATAAAAGCCTAGAAAGTGCCCCCAAAGTAGCAGATGGAGCACAGGAATATGTACCTGATCTCGGTGTTCATGCGAAGGGTGATCGGATGCTATCTTTATCTGTCAAGGGTGATAAGATTAGCATTATGGTAGACGGTAAAGATGTTATAAAAGATTTACAAGTATCTAATATGAAAGCGGGTGCTGTTTATCTTGAAACGGCATGGGGCGGTTATGGTTGGGATCAAAGGAATTTGGCTGATGATGTATATGATGGCGTATTTGAAAAACTCATTATCACTGAAAATGCGGGAGTGGAAAACGAAAAAGCTTTATTTGACAGCAGGATGCAGGGATTTGATGCCGCTAAATTAAAAGTCAAACAATTATGGGAAGCTCTTATAAACTGGTTTGTTGTAAACTTGTAATCAAGGGGAGGAAACAAGTGCGTAGGATGTTTTATAAAATTTTCAAAATAGCTATATTTGCAGCTGCTTTTGTTATCTTCACAGGTTGTAATTATAATAATCAATCTGTTGGCAATGCCGTCGCAAAAGAACCAGTAAAAAGAGCAGTATGGTTAGCTTATTGGGATTTAGATCCAGGTGAAAAAGAGTTAAAAATGATAGAAAAGAAAATAGAGAAACTTTCTTATTTTGCCGTCTATTTTGATGCAAATGATGGTATCTTTATACCTAAAGAGCTGAGCGATAGAAAAGGTGAAATAGACAAGAAAAAAGGGAAATATGAAACTTATCTTACTTTTGTCAATGACAAACGAAATCTAGATGGATCGGTTGTGGTGAAAGATATAGAAATTCTCCGCAGGTTGTTTTCCGATGACGCGTTTATGGATAAACATATTGACGAAATCATCACACTGACTTTGCAGGGTGGATATGATGGCATTGAAATTGATTATGAAAGAATATGGAAAGATGAAAAGGTAGGCCGGTCTTTCTTACGATTTGCTGATAAGCTTTACCTAAAAGCCCAAAAAAACAATTTAAAGTTGAGGCTTGTATTGGAACCTAGTACGCCGTTCGCTTCTACTGACTTTTCCAAGGGACCAGAATATGTAGTTATGCTTTATAACCTTTATGGATTGCATAGCGCTCCCGGGCCAAAGGCTGATAAGGAATTTATTCAAAAGACAGTAACACGCATGAAAGCATTGCCGGGGGAAAAGTCGGTAGCATTTTCAACAGGTGGCTGTGTGTGGGGTGACAACGGTGAGAAAAGATTTTTGACAGAAGTGGAAGCAAAAACTCTTGCAAAAACATATGGTTCTGAAACCAAAAGAGATAAAGAAAGCCAATGCATGGTTTTTGATTATATCGATAAAGGCGTTTCGTATCAAGTGTGGTATGCGGATGTGAAAACTTTAAATGCATGGATAGCTATTGCTAAAGAGCAAGGAGAAAATAACATTAGTTTGTGGCGTCTCGGCGGAAATGTGAATATAAGCAAAGTTAAATAGAAAACTTGCAGAGGTGTCAAGTGTATACAGAATGCTTGTTATTATGAGTTGTTTCATCGGATAATCACACATTATCTAAATTGACAGAATATATGGAAAATGATATAATGTAACCAAAGAGAGGGATGGGAGGAGGCCTCCATTATGGAAACAATCAGACTTTCTATTGTTAGTTTTGGAGTTGCTAGCCTATGTTCTCTGGTCATAATGCTAATTGTTTGTTTTAAAATCAACAGTCATTGATTTTGAGAATCTTGAGCCTGCGGGCTCCTTTTTTTGGTTAGAATTGCAGTATTAAAGAGTATACGCATTGAATTTTAATTCTTACAATGTTATAATAATTACAATGTAGTTGTTTTTTACAAAAGAGAAAAAATTAACCAATTTGCTTAGATTATTACTAATCTTACAGAGAAATAATTACTAGGAGGAGAAGGAATGAAAAGTTTAAAAGGAACCAAAACTGCCGAAAATTTATTAAAAGCCTTCGCTGGGGAATCACAGGCTCGCAACCGTTATACTTATTATGCGTCGGTTGCTGACAAAGAAGGTTACAAACAAATTAAAAATATTTTTATTGAAACAGCAGACAATGAAAAAGAGCATGCTAAACGCTTTTATAAGTTTTTGCTGGAAGGCTTAGCAGGGGAGCTTCCTGCTATGATTGAAATCACTGCTGGCTTCCCTATTGCGCAAGGCTGTACGCTTGATAATTTGAAGGCGGCTGCAGCTGGTGAAAATGAAGAGTGGGTAGATCTTTATCCTTCATTTGCCAAGGTTGCCGCGCAAGAAGGGTTCCCTGAAGTGGCTACTGCTTTTGAGATGATTTCCTTGGCAGAACAACGCCATGAAACACGCTATCTCAAGCTAGCTGATAATATTGAAACTGGCAAGGTATTCAAGAAAGACGGTACAGTATTCTGGAAATGCGGTAATTGTGGCTACATTCATGAAGGTGATTCAGCGCCTGAATTATGTCCGGCCTGTATCCATCCTCAAGCTCATTTTGAGGTTTTCGTCGAAACTTATTAATTTTATAGTGCGGATGATCATTAAGCGAAGCTGTTATAGCTTCGCTTAATTTTTAATAGGGGGTTTATTCATGAAAAAAGGTTACCGATGTTTAATTTGCGGCTATGTGCATATTGGTTCTGAAGCACCTAATGTCTGCCCGATTTGCGGTGCTTCAACTGGAGAATTTGAACTTTTTGAAGATAAAAACAAACGTGGGACAAGCAGTTCGGAGTATTGGCGGTGTGTGAACTGTGAATATATTCATGAGGGCAGTACTCCGCCGGATCAATGCCCTGTCTGTGGTGTTACAAAGTCTGAATTTGAAGCCATTGAGAAGAAGGCTGCACATCATATTAGCACCGATAATGCGAGAATTCTTATTATTGGCGGCGGTATAGCCGGACTTTCGGCAGCGGAAGAGATTCGGAAGCATTCGCAGACGGCTGTTATTACTATTATTTCAAATGAAAAGCAGCTTCCTTATTATCGCTTAAACTTGACACGGTATTTGTCAGGAGATGTTGACAAAAGAAATTTAGAAATTCATCCTAAAGAGTGGTACGATCAAAAAAATATTACCATTTTGCATGGTAAAGAAGTTTTAAATATTGATGCCAATAACAAAGAAGTGGTCTTAGACGATCAGGTGCGAGTTCAATATGATACATTAATTGTTGCCCTTGGTGCGCATCCGTTTGTTCCTCCTATTCCTGGGCATCAAAAGAAAAATGTTATTACTGTAAGGAAAATAGAGGATGCAGACTTCATTTTAAACAAGATTGGTGAGACGGGTTCTTGCATTTGTATCGGTGGAGGCATCTTAGGTCTTGAAGCAGCAGGGGCCATCGCTAAAAACGGAATCAAGGTAACGCTGTTAGAAGGCGCACCTTGGCTCATGCCAAGGCAATTAAATAAACGAGCCAGTGAAATATTGAAAGGCCACTTACAGAAGATTGGTATTGAAGTGCGTGATAATGTGCGCATTAAGGAGATTACAGGAAATCAAGAATGTGATGGAGTTTTGCTTGAGACAGGAGAAAGATTGCCAACAAAACTTGTTATGATCACGGCTGGGGTTAGGTCCAATACCCATTTAGCGCGAAAAGCCGGTTTGGAAGTGAATCAAGGGGTTGTTGTTGATAATCACTTGAGAACATCGGATGCTAATATTTATGCTGCAGGAGATATCTGTGAGCACTATGGTGTTGTTTATGGGCTTTGGAATGCCGCACAATATCAAGGCAAAGTAGCGGCTCTCAATGCACTGGGTATCGAATCGCTGTTTGGCGGGATGCCACGCTCAAGTATTTTAAAAGTGCTTGATCTCGATTTGTTTAGTATTGGGGACATCACGCCTACTGATGGTAGTTATTATCAGTTTGAAACAGAAAGGGATCAGCGTTATTATGCTTTTATTCTCCGCGATGGGAAAATTACTGGTAGCATTATTATAGGCGATAAAGCTATGTCGCTTAAAGTGAAACAAGCCGTTGAAAACGAGACGCGTTTCCCCCGGGATTTGTTCAGCAATGTAGATGATATTATGAATAAACTTCGATAACCCAATGAGTTGTGGTGATAGTATTAGCGGGCCAAGAAATCACCAAGTTGAATGCCGATGGCCACTGCACAGAAAATCAAAAACGCACTAAGTAATAATTTTACGAGTGGAGACATTTTAAACCTCCTCATTGATTGTATGACTTAGCTTGCGCCAGCATCCGGAAGGGCTTGGCGCAAGCTAAGTCTTTCTAATTATATTATAGGCTGTATCTGTAAATCTGCAAACGGGGTAGCGGTAAGTGGAATGAAAAATTGCGGCTATTTCTCTATTGTCCTGTTCATACTAATTGTTAAATAATGCAGTAAGTGAGGAGTGCTATGACATTTCAAGGTTTACGCAATATACGGATTGAAAAAGTCCAGTATCATGATTTAAATGATTTAGAGAAGATTTTTACCGGGGCGTTTGGCGAAGAAGTTGATGTCGCAATCATCAGGCAGCGCATCCGCCGTATCAAACAATTTTATTTTGTTCTATTGCCACTGAGCAATCTATCTCTATGGCTCAAAAATCTCTTTAGCATCTATATTTGCCGGGTTGATGAAAAAGTTGCTGGCTTTATGCAGGTGTCATTTTTCAATCGCGGACAATTGCATCTTGACTATATCGCAATAAGCAAGCAGTACCGTGGTCAGGGCTTAGGCACAATCATATTGCGTAAACTGATTGACAGGGCGGCGCGGAATAATCATGACATTATCCTTGAAGTGCGATCTGACAACCCGGCTTATTACCTCTATAAGCGCCTGGGCTTTGTGAGTCAGGCCCAAATACTCCATTATGACAAAAACCTTGAGCGAAGTATTCACCTAACAACAAGGCAGTCCATTAAAGGCTTTCGCAGGCGAACCGATAACGATTGGCGCCAAGTCTATGAACTTTATTTAGGGAGCCTTCCTTTAAGATTACACCAAATCGCCAGGCGTGAAGTCCGGGAGTTTAATCCAAATTTACTTACTAAAACGCTTGAGTGGTTCAAAAATTATATGATGGGCAATGTTAAACAGCAATATGTTATTGAAAGGCATGGTAAAATTATCGGTACTCTGGAATTGCAAAGCTATATAAGGTCGCGTTCTCATATTGTGAACGTAATGCTTGATCATGATTATGAAGCCCTGCGTGGATTGCTTTATCGACAGGCATTATACCTTTTACGTTCCCATCAAAAGGGGAAATTAGGTACGACGATTTATCGTGATGGCCCTGAAAAGCAGCAGGTGTTGGAGAAACTCGGATTTATTCAGACAGAAGCGTATCATCTTATGTTTCGCCCTGCTCATTTAGCGCTTAGTAAATCTTTTGAAACGAATTGGCAGCAGCAAAGCGGACAGATCAATAAACTGTACAGTCATAAACCAGTGCCGGCGGTTAAATAAGAAAAAATATCTATGGAGCCTAGGGGCTCTTTTTTATCCGATGACTAACCCGCTCTATACCCAAAGGGCACAGGCGAGCGGCTAAGTCCCTGGATACGGTTCGGCTAGGATTCAGGTGGAGTTGAAGCTCCATCTGAATCAAGTCTCACTTTATCCAGATACCAAGCCATACAGGTCGGAGACACTTTGACAGATTAAAAAAATCTAAGTACAATTAAATAATAAGTTACTGGATTTTTATGGTAAGATTTAAATAAATTTTAATTGTAGGTGAGGCTAGTATGATTACGGTAAGAGAAAAAGTTCGCTTTGTTGAAACCGATATGATGGGAGTAGTTCACCATTCGAACTATTTTCGCTGGTTTGAGATGGGCCGGGTTGAATATTTGCGTCAAGCAGGGATATTGCTGACAACGATGATGGAAGAGGGAATCCTATTTCCAATAACCGATGTTAGTTGCAAATATCATGCGTCTGCAAAGTTTGATGATTATATATTGATAGAAACAAAGCTGGCCGAAGTATCCCGGGTCAAAATGATCTTTTCTTATGAGGTGCACCGCGAGTCGGATGGAGTACTGTTGGCAACAGGGCAGACAACAAATTTATTTACTGGCAACAGTGGGAAAATTGTCAGACTGCCAGCGCATTATTATAGTAAGTTGGAAGATTGTGTTGTAAAATAAATATAATGGTTATGGCATGGGGAGAATAATTTTTGACAGGAGGCAGCGGTATGGTAAATGATGCACCAATCGGGGTGTTTGATTCCGGCGTCGGCGGGTTGACGGTAATAAAAGAATTAATGAATTTGCTACCAGGTGAAAATTTAATTTATTTTGGGGATACAGCGCGCGTTCCGTATGGATCAAGGCCGACGGCTGAGATTACTCAATTTACGGAAGAAATGTTACAATTTTTATCAACAAAGGAAATAAAAATGGCAGTCATGGCCTGCAATGCGATAACCACGGTCTGCCATGCACAACTAAGGAGTAATTATTCATTTCCGGTAATTGGCATGAATTTAGGGGTTGATAGGGCGGTCCAGCTTAGTACAACGAAACGGGTTGGCGTGATTGCCACAGTTGCCACAATTCGCAGCGGCTTACATGAAAGGGCAATCGTAGCGCGGGACGCACAGTTTAAGGTTTATCCAGTAGGCTGTCCGAAGTTTGTCCCACTGATTGAAAAAGGGGTTTTGGATGGGGAACAGATAGATGAAGCGATGGATGAATATCTCTTGCCGCTTAAAGAGGCGGGAGTAGATGTATTGATATTGGCCTGTACTCATTATCCGTTTATCATGGATGCTATAGGCCGCATTATGGGCAAGGAAGTCACTCTGATCAATCCGGCGTATGAAACAGCGAAAGATGTTGTTGCTGTCTTAAAAGATTCTTATCAGCTCGCGGGTAGAAAGCAGGGTTCAGTGGAATTGTGCTTCTCAGCTGGTGTTGAGCAAGCCGAGCGTATGGCAGGGCATTTATTTAACACGCGTCCAGTTAAGTTTACAAAGATTAATTTACAAGACTTTTGCCAATGCAGTAGAAATTTTGAGAAAAATTTGGTATAATCATAAGTTGTAGTTAGATCGGTAGATATGGAGGATTTGTCGTGGACTTTTTATTTGGATTAATTGTGCTGGTTATACTGATTGCTGCAGGTGTATGGCTGTTTGTCACTCGCCAAGGAGATGCCGAGTTTGACTTTTTAGTCGACCAGCGTACAGGCTTTTCACTTGTTGAAATGACGGACAAGATTGCTGTTTTTTCCTGTAGGGTTCCGTTTGTTAATAAAGGAACGCAGGATGGCACAATCATGGATGCTTACACCCGCCATCTTTTGCCGCATGAGCAGTATGACTCTGCGGAGGTGAGTTCTCGTTTGGAGCTTGAATCGGCGCCGCGGACAGACGGTTATTTTGAAGCCCTGATTGTTCCTAAGACAACTGGAGAGACTGTTGTTGTTACAGTAACGCTAACGGCGAAAGAGGGCAATGTCCAGGCAGCGCTTGCTCAAATGGTGGACATGCCGATTGATATTGTCTATCAAATTGTAGCTCGTGGTGAATGGTACATAACCAAGAACCGGCTTGTAATGAAAGCCAACGAAATTATAAAAGCAGCAGGCTTAAAACGCGCCGTATAGGTTAGCGGTGCAGGAGGTAATGTCATGGCAGAATTAGAACTAAAACCGGTTCGTACCCGGATTTTAACTTTGGAAGATAACATTGTTGACGCAATTGTTGAATATGCCCAAAACGATATCGGTCCTGATGATGTCGTTTCGGTAGCAGAGAGTGTTGTTGCCATAACGCAGGGGCGGGCTACGCGGCCGGAGGATTTGAAGCCGAGCCTTTTAGCCAAGATAATGTGCCGTTTCGTTCCACAAAAAGGCAGTTTGTCAAGCTGTTATGGTATGCAGGCCGCCATGAATGTTGAGGGAGAATGGCGGATGTTCTTTGCGATGATTATGGGCTTCTTAGCTAAAATGATTGGCAAAGGCGGTGTTTTTTATCAACTTGCTGGTGAGCAGGCAGCGCTTATTGATGACGTCACAGGTACCATGCCGCCGTTTGATAAACATATTGTTTACGGTCCTCATAACCCAAATGGCGTTGCCGAGGAAATCAAAAGCCGGCTAGGTTGTTATGGTGCGGCTGTAGCTGATGTTAATGACTTGAAGCGAGCCGCAGTGCTTGGAATTTCGACAGGATTAGATGCTAAGCATCTGGCTAAAATCCTTATTGATAATCCTTTCGGCAATGCTTCGCAGAAAACGCCGATTGTTATTATCAAAAATTATGCAAAAGTTGCAGCAACAGCTGAAGTTAAAGCTTTGGGCTAAAGGCCTGCCGAAGAGGATAGAATAATACCTATCCTCTTTTGTTTACTAATTTATCTGCAAACTTGCAAGGAGGCATTTATTTGTGGCCCGTATTGGTATAACAACAACAGTGCCTGTTGAAATCATTCTAGCTGCTGGCCATATTCCTGTTGATATCAACAATATTTTTATTGGCGATGAAGGGGCGCAGCGACATGTTCAGGCGGCTGAGGACGCTGGATATCCCCGCAATATTTGTGGCTGGATAAAAGGTTTATACTCAGTTGTTGTAAATAGTAACGATATTGATAAAGTTATTGCCGTTACCCAAGGTGACTGCAGCAATACACACGCGCTCATGGAGACGTTTGAGCATGTCGGTATTGAGACAATACCCTTTGCTTATCCCTTTGACCGAGACTATGACCTCTTGAAGCTGCAAATGGACAAGCTTGTTAAGAATCTAGGTACCGACTGGGACTCTGTTCATAGGGTCAAGCTTCAGCTCGACAAGGTAAGAGCCAAAGTAGCCGAGATTGACCGGCTCACATGGGAAGAAAATACTGTCAGCGGGTTTGATAACCATTTATATCAGGTATCATGCAGTGATTTTAATAGTAATGTGACAGAGTTTGAAAAAGATGTTGATGGCTTTATAGAAAAAGCGAAAGCTGCTGCGGAGTTTGACGAAGATCTTCGCTTGGGTTTTATTGGCGTTCCCCCGATTTTCACAGACCTCTATCCTTATCTTGAACAAATGGGGGCAAGGGTTGTGTTCAATGAGGTGCAGCGTCAATTTGCGATGCCGTTTGACGTCGATGATATTGTTGAGCAGTACCGTTTGTATACATATCCTTACGGGGTTTTTGGCCGTATCAAGGATATTCAGGCGCAAGCGGATCAGCGTAATATTGACGGAATAATTCATTATGTGCAAAGTTTTTGTTTCAGGCAAATTGAAGATATGATTCTTCGTGAACGTCTTGATATACCCATCCTGTCAATCGAGGGTGATAAGCCTGGTAAGCTTGATGCACGAACACGGCTTAGAATTGACAGCTTTCTAGAAATGCTCAGGTGAGGTGATTGCTGTGAGGTGTGGGATAGATTTAGGTAGCCGCAGTGTAAAATTAGTCGTCATGGACGGCGATGATTTAAAGTTTACAAAGGTTTATGAGACAGTTGAATTTTACCGTAGCTTTGGACGGCGGACGGCCGAAGGGATGGCAATCGACTTTTCAGCATTGGAGATTGGCCGGGTTGATCAGGTTACAGCGACAGGTTACGGCCGTAATACTATTGATATTGTTGGCGCGACAATTATTGCCGAACTTAAAGCGCATACGACTGGTGCGATTTGGCAGACAGGACTTGAGGATTTTACCCTTCTTGATTTAGGCGGGCAGGATAGTAAGGTAATCAAAGTGAGGAAGGGCAAAATGGTTGGTTTTGAAACTAATGACAAATGTGCTGCCAGCACGGGCCGGTACTTAGAAAACATGGCTGCTGTTTTGGGGATTAGCCTTGCCGAGTTAAGTAGTTACAGCGACAATCCAGTTGAGCTTAATGCCACTTGCGCAATTTTTGGTGAATCTGAACTGATTGGCCGAATTGTTGAAGGTCATGCGATTCCGGTTTTGGCGGCAGGTGTTAACTATACGATTTTTAAACGAATCAGACCGATGCTTACGGCGCTCATGAGTGATACTGTTGTTTTTACTGGTGGTGTAGCCTTAGGTAAAGCGATTGGTGAGCTTATTGAACGGGAACTTAAGGTCCGGGTTTTGGTTCCGAAGCATCCCCAATTGAACGGAGCTATCGGTTGTGCGGTGTATCAACCAAAAAAGAGGCGATAGTATGCTGCTAGGAATTGATGTAGGAGGGACTTTTACTGATGCTGTACTTGTAGCGTCAGGGCGGATTTTGGCCAGTTCGAAAATGCCCACAACGCATCATGATTTATTAGAGGGGATATTGTCGGCTCTTGATGCTGTTCTTCCGGCTGCCGATCACACCCAGCTGAAACGAGTGGCTCTTTCCACAACGATTGTTACAAATGCTCTGATTGAAGACCGGACCGACAAGGTTGGTTTGTGTCTTATTCCTGGCCCGGGGATTGATATTGGCAAAATCGTTCCGGTCGAACCTGTTATATTGTCAGGGTATATTGATCATCGCGGCCGGGAAGTAAGAGAACCAGAGGTAGTGGAGGTTCGTGCAGCCTGTCGACATTATTCTGATTGCGATGTTTTTGCTGTTGCTGGTAAATTCGCTGTGCGAAATCCACAGCATGAAATGATGGTGGCTGATTGGATTAATGAGATTGCCAAACCGCAGTATATCACTACCGGTGCAGCAGTGGCCGGCAGTCTCAACTTCTGGCGTCGGGCCAACTCGGCATATTTTAATGCCGCTGTATGGCGACAGTTTACGCATTTTTCTGATGCAATAGAACAGGCGTTACGGCAACGCGGAATTGATGCACCTGTTTACATATTAAAGGCTGATGGTGGGACGATGCCGCTTGCTGCCGCTAAAATGCTGCCGATAGAGGCAATCTTTACCGGTCCGGCGGCGAGTGTACTGGGGATTATGGCGATGTACCATGATGATAGGCCGGCGGTATCGCTGGATATTGGCGGGACAACGACGGATATTGCACTCTGGCAAGAAGGGAAACCGCTATTTGCCTCGCAAGGGGCCGTTGTGAAGGGGTATCCGACAGCAGTTCGGGCCTTTAGACTGAAGTCAGTCGGAATCGGCGGTGATAGTTTTGTCCGGTATGAGAAGGGCGAGCTAAAAGTCGGGCCAATGCGAAAAGGGCCAGCCATGGCGCTTGGCGGAAGTCATCCTACGCTGTCTGACGCTATGATAGTGGCCGGGCTTAGCACATTTGGTGATCTAGATCGTGCTTGTCAGGCTATGACGTACATAGCCCTACCTGGTCAGATGCCAGGCGATGCTGCTAAAGCGGTGCTTGATGTAGCAGCCGGGATAGTAAAACAGGCGATTGCTGAAATGATTGATGAACAAGCCGCCGAGCCTGTTTATAAAGTAGAGGATATTGTTAATAAGACCTGCTTTGATCCGCAAATGATCATTGGAGTCGGCGGTGCAGCTGCAGGGCTTGTGCCAATTATTGCAGAGCAGTTAAACATTTCCTATCAGGTGCCGGACGGCTCAATGGTGGCTAATGCCGTCGGGGCGGCTGTTGCCCGCCCGACTCTTGATATTACACTTCGGGCTGATACTACACAGGGGTATTATACTGTCGCCGAGCTGGCGGTTAAGAACTCTATTAATAGCCGAAGGTTTAGTGTGGCTGATGCGCAACAATTGGCGGTCGAAGTGCTGCGCGAGCGCGCAGCCCAGGTTGGGATTGAGGCGGCAGATGTTGAAATCGTTCAGCAAGAAGAGTTTAATCTTGTTCGGGGGTTTAATACTGTCGGTAAGATCATAACCTGCCGCATGCAGATTAAACCGGGTGTGATTATGACGGTTGGCCGAGTACAGGAGGTTGTATTATGATTACAAAAAAGCCGCTTGGTCTGGTATTCTTTCCTGCCTTTGATTGGGCAATCACACCGACTCATCCCGAACGTCAGGAAAGGCTTCTCTATACGCGTGACCAAATTGTCGAGGAAGGCATTTTGGACATGCCGGAGATTTGTGAATACAAGCCGCGCTTGGCTACTTATAAAGACATTGAACGTGTTCATATTGGTGTCCCTGATATCGCGTCATTGATCACGGATGCTCATCTCATATCAGCTGGTGGGGCTATAACGGCGGCTGAAGCGGTTTTGAAAGGCGAGGTATTACGGTCGTTTGCTTTGGTTCGGCCGCCTGGCCATCACGCCATGAAGGTGGTGCATGGTACCCGTGGGTTTTGTACAGTAAATATTGAAGCCATTATGATTGAATATTTGCGAAGCCACTATGGCATAAAGAAGGTTGCTATTATTGATACCGATGTTCATCATGGTGATGGTACTCAGGATATTTTTTATCATGATCCTGATACGCTTTTTATTTCTTTTCATCAAGATGGTCGGACATTATATCCCGGAACTGGTTTTATGGAAGAGATGGGAAGCCCAAATGCCTTATGTTCGACAATGAACATTCCGCTGCCGCCGGGGACAACTGACGAAGGGCTCCATTATGTGCTTGATAATCTGATTTTGCCGGTGTTGGCTGATTTTAAGCCAGAGCTTGTCATTAATTCGGCGGGTCAGGATAACCATTACAGTGATCCTTTGGCCAATATGGCAATAACCGCGCAGGGGTATGCCCGGTTGGCGGATAAATTAAAGGCTGATATTGCAGTGCTTGAGGGAGGTTATTCGATTGAAGATGCGCTTCCCTATGTCAATCTTGGTATTATTTTGGCAATGGCCAAACTGGATTATAGCAAGGTTATTGAGCCAAATATTGAAGAGTGTCCGAAGCAGACCGCTAGAACGACTCAATATATCCGGCAATTGGTCGATCGATGGCATAAAGTCTGGGCAAAGCGTGATATGCTTAAGTATGAGGCTGTCGCTAAAGCGGGCGATTTTTGGAACAGCCAGCGCAGCATCTATTATGATGACAGCGGCATCAGCGAACAGCGCCAGGAAAAAGTGCGGATGTGTCATGAATGCGCGGGTTATTATATGATTGCAACTGAGGCTGAAGGTGCTGGATTTGGGGTGAAGTCGGCGTTTGCGTCAGTTATCCCTCGTGCGGCATGTCCAAGCTGTCGGCGGCGGGCGCAAGATGAGGCTATCACGGCGAAACGGCAGGGGCGTTACGGACATTGTTTTATTCAAGATAAGCAGCAGGATATCTTAGAAAAATTGTAGCCTAATACACAATACTAGGAGGCAGACATGAAAAGAGTAGATGGACGAGACAAAGACGAATTGCGTAAAGTCAAAATTACCCGTAATTATTTAAAATATGCCGAGGGATCTGTATTAATCGAAGTTGGCAATACCAAAGTGCTCTGTGCAGCCACAATAGAAGAGAAAGTTCCGCATTTTTTAAAGGGTTCAGGTGAAGGGTGGATTACGGCTGAATACTCACTTTTGCCGCGCTCAACACAAACACGTAATGCGCGTGAGTCAGCTAGGGGTAAGGTGACTGGGCGAACCCATGAAATTCAGCGATTGATTGGCCGAGCGCTGCGTAGTGTTGTTGATCTAAAAGCCTTAGGGGAGAAAACGGTTTGGATTGATTGCGATGTGATTCAGGCGGACGGTGGAACGAGAACCGCGTCGATTACCGGAGCTTTTATAGCTTTAGTGGATGCTGTTGATAAAATCTATACTGATACCGAAAAACCCTTTCCGGTGAAAGATTTTCTGGCCGCAATTAGTGTTGGGATTGTTGGTGATCAAGTGATGCTGGATTTGTGCTATGAAGAAGATTCGAAGGCTGTTGTGGATATGAATGTTGTTATGACAGGGACGGGACAATTTGTTGAGGTACAGGGAACAGGGGAACAGCATCCGTTTACTCGGGAGCAGCTGAATGAGATTCTCGCAGTTGGTGAAGAGGGTGTGAGGAATATTATTGATTATCAAAAGGACATCTTGGGGCCCCTGACTTGGAAGGTGGGGCGTGAGCCGTGATTGAGATTGTTGTGGCCACAAAAAATGCCGGTAAGATAACCGAATTTAGTGCAGTGTTAGCCGGCTTGCCGGTCAAAGTGCTGGCCTTGTCGGATTTCCCTGCAATGCCAGAGGCTGTTGAAAACGGAGTTACCTTTGCGGCTAATGCCGAAATGAAAGCCCGACATTATGCGTATCATACAGGAAAAGCTTGCTTGGCGGATGACTCTGGTCTAGAAGTGGATGCTCTCGGTGGGGCGCCTGGGGTATATTCGGCTCGCTACGCCGGTGAGCGTGCGACTGATGCCGAAAATAATAATAAGCTGCTTTCCGATCTCGCTGCGACGGGAGGTGCAGGCCCTTTTTCCGGGCGGTTCCGCTGCGCGCTTGCGTTTGTCGATGGTGAGGGAAATGTGATTACCGCTGATGGAACCTGCGAAGGAATGATTCTCGACGCGCTGCAGGGGCAAGGGGGGTTTGGCTATGACCCGTTGTTTTACATCCCGGGGCTAGGCAAGACCTTGGCTGAATTAAGTGTTGCCGAAAAAAACGCTATCAGTCACCGCGGTAAAGCGATCATCAGTATGGCGGTAAAATTGGCGGGATATTTTAAATGAGAATTGGTGTGATAAGTGACACGCATGGTGACATGGCGGCTGTGAAAAAGGCGGCTAATGCTGTTGGATTAGTAGATTTATGGCTGCATGCGGGAGATTATAGCCAAGATGCCTGTTATTTGAACGAGCTGACCGGGGTGCGAGTGATTTCTGCAAAAGGGAATTGTGATGGGCAGGCAGCAGCTAAAATTGATGAATTTTTGGACATTGGCGGCCTAATGGTTTGGTTGACGCATGGGCATCGCTATCGTGTCAAGCAAGGTTTGTCAGACCTCAGGTATTGGGCTAAGCAATATGAAGCAGCGATCGTAGTATATGGTCATACTCACCTGCCGGAATTGACACACGATGATGATGTCTTGTTTTTTAATCCCGGTAGTCCTTTGTCGGCTGGTGGCCACCGGTCAACCTGCGGTGTTATCAATATTGAAGGTAATGATATATCGGCACAGCATATTGAAATAATGTCACTCTAAGAGGCGTCCCTATGGGCGCCTTTTTTGATTTGCCGGAAAGGGATACTTTCCAGTTGACGAAAGTTAAACCTTTTCTGATATTACGCATATATTGTATTATGGCGCTGACCCAATAGAAAAGAGAGCGGAGGTGTTTTATCTGGACAGTGAAAATAGTACATTAAAAGGTGTTGGTGTAGGTATCAGGTTTGTAGCCTTACTGATTGATGGATTGGTATTATTGCCTGTTTCGTATATTTTGGCACTTTTAATGGGTACTGCAGGATCGAATGGTTTTCAATTGGATGGTTTGGGTTTCTGGGTGAGTAGTATATTGGGGTTTTGCTACTACTTCTTTTTCGAAGGGAAGTTAGGTGCTACCCTGGGTAAAATGGCGGTAGGTCTAAAAGTTATCAAAGTCGATGGCAGTCCGTGTGATATGCAGGCAGCAGCGATAAGAACGCTGCTGCGGGTTATTGATGCTTTGCCGTTTGCCTATTTAATCGGTGTTATTTCAATTTGGGTAACAGAGTTAAATCAACGACTTGGCGATCGTGCTGCAGGAACCATTGTTGTAAGGGCAAAGAGTCTGGGATAATAAGATAAGAAATACGACGTGGTAAGGCTTGGGTTGATAAAATCTAAGCCTGTTTAAATTTTCAATAAACTCCAAAAAGCTATTGTCATATTAAAAATTATATGGGATAATATAAGCATAAAAACAAATTGGACTAATGGATTAAGCCAATGTGAGGAATGATATGATTTTACAACGTTTTGGCATGCCGATATACCTTCAGGTAAAGGGTTATATCTTGGAAAAAATAAAGGCGGGTGATTATAAGGCTGGCACGAAATTGCCGACTGAGCGCGCTTTAGCAGCCACATTAGAAATAAGTCGTAATACAGTGAGTGCGGCTTATCGGGAATTGTTAATGGAAGGTGTGCTTGAAGCGCGCCAAGGTCGAGGAACTTTTGTCCGAAGCAATCTCGAAGAGGATAGCCGGATGGAGATAACAGGCAGTAAGCGGGAAAGGCTGCTGAAGCTGATTGATGGTTCAATGGCCAAAGCACAGGAGCTGGGGTTTACCCTTGATCAGTTTGCTGCTATTGTCAGAATTAGGGCGCAAGAAAAGGCCGTTGCTGTTCGTGAAATGCGTATTGCTGTTGTGTCCTGTGCTCCTGAGTACGGGCACCGTTATGTAAGTCAGATTAGTCAAACAGCAAATGTAAACTTTCAGGAAGTATTGTTGCCAGATTTGCGGGCCGGAACGGTAATGGTAGAGCTTTTAATAGCCTGTGACTTTGTTGTAACGGCTGCAGAACATCATTTGGAAGTAGCGCAGTTAATGGGAGGCGAGAGTGCCAAGTTGATTACGGTGGTCGCCGTTCCTAATTTAGAGGCTATGATTAAGTTGGCCAGACTAGCATCAGGAACAAGAGTTGGCGTGGTTGCTGACAGTGATCATTATGTTGAAACTTTTGAGCGGCTGCTTGTCAAAACGATGAGTGCTAATCTTGTACTGGACGTTTGTTGTTCTACAGAGCCGGAGCAGTTAAGAAAGTTTGTTGCACAGTATAGAGTTATAGTTGCGGCTGAGGAACGGCAGAATGATATCCGAAGGTACGTTCAAGATGGACAAAATGTGATTGCCTTTTTTTATGAGATTGACCAAGGATCCCTTAACCAGCTTTTGACCAGATTGATCACAGCAGCGCTATAAAAAAGCTGAGCTGCGAATTTTATAAAATGCAAAGGGGTATTTATACATGGAGAATAAGGTAAAAGTAATTTTAGGTGTTATCGGGGCAGATTGTCACGCTGTAGGTAACAAAATTCTTAACCATGCGATTACTGCAGCAGGATTTGAAGTGGCTAATTTAGGTGTCTTAGTTCCGCAGGAAGAGTTTGTAAATGCTGCAATTGAAACGAATGCTAAGGCGATTTTAGTGGCGTCACTCTATGGGCATGGCGAAATCGATTGCCGCGGTTTAAGAGAGCGCTGTCGTGAGACGGGAATTGGCGATATTCTTCTATATGTTGGCGGCAACCTGGTTGTTGGTAAAACTGACTTTGCCGAAGTTGAAAAAAAATTCATTGATATGGGCTATGATAAGGTATATGCACCAGGGACGTTACCTGATCAGGTTATTAATGACTTAAAAAATGACCTTGTAAAGCGAGGGCTTATGAGTGAATAATGTATTGCTCATAGATTTTGGTAGTACTTACACCAAAATCACGGCGGTAGATATTGATAGCGAAACGATTTTAGGAACAGCACGCGGCATCACTACAGTAACAACAGATATCATGGATGGGCTTAATCAAGCGCTGGAAGAATTGTTTCAAAAAACCGGTAAGCTTGAATTCTGCAAGGTATTGGGTTGTTCGAGTGCTGCGGGAGGGCTTAAAATGGTAGCCGTCGGTCTAGTGCCAGAGCTTACAGCCGAAGCGGCTAAGCGGGCGGCTTTAGGTGCCGGTGCCAAGATTCTCGGTGTATTCGGTAATGAGTTGAGCGAATACGAAATTGAAGAAATTACAAACTTACAGCCGGATATTATCTTGCTGGCAGGTGGTACAGATGGCGGCAATAAAGAAGTCATTCTTCATAATGCAAAATTGCTCAAAGATTTAGGCCGCGATGTACCCTTTGTTGTTGCTGGTAATAAGTCGGTTACTCCGACTGTTGTCAAGATACTTTCCGAAACCATGAGCGAAGTTCGGCATACTGAAAATGTTATGCCAAAACTTAACGAACTTAATATCTTGCCAGCAAGGGAAACCATTCGCGAGGTCTTCTTAAAGAAAATTGTAGAGGCTAAGGGTCTTAACAGGGCAAATAATTTTGTTAATAAAATGGTTATGCCGACACCGGCAGCTGTTCTCACAGCGGCCGAGTTGTTATCAACCGGCGGTCCGCATGAACCTGGCTTAGGCGATTTAATGGTAGTCGATATTGGCGGTGCAACCACTGACGTTTATTCAATTGCCAAAGGTGAGCCAACTAAAACAAATGTCGCTGTACGCGGGTTGCCTGAACCTTTCGCAAAACGGACAGTGGAAGGCGATCTGGGAATGCGTTATAGTGCGGGGGCCTTGTTAAAAGCGGCTGGAGCCAAATTGATTGCAGAATATGCCGAAGTGAGTGAGGACGAAGTTGCAGATTATGCGGATAGAGTGTCTGGGGATATTGAATATTTACCCCAGAATGAGCTGGAAGAAAAGGTAGAGGGAGCCATGGGACGAGCCTGTACCAGTGTCAGTGCTGATCGGCATGTTGGACAATTGGAAACAGTGTATACCTTGTTTGGTTCGGCTTTCGTTCAAGTTGGTAAGGATTTAACAGCCGTTAAAACTGTTGTTGGCACAGGTGGTGTCATTATAAATAATTTAAAGCCGGAAGAAATCCTAAAGGGAATTATGTTTGAGCAGTCTGCTCCTCATATTTTAAAACCGCAGGAGCCTGAATATTTCATCGATAGTGATTACATTTTGGCATCCATGGGCCTTTTGGGCGGAGAGTATCCTGATTTAGCAGTTCGAATAATGAAAAAATACATTATGCGGAGGGAATAAGCGTGGAATTAAAAAATAAAAAATGGACGCATGACGAATTTGGTGCTGTGCGTGAAGAGATATTAAAACAATGGCCTACTGGTGCCGAGGTTGATTTTGAAGAAGCTGTAAAGTATCACGAAAACATACCGGCGAAGCGGCAGTTTGCTAAACGCTTAATTAAAGCCAAGAAAAATGGTGAAACACTCACTCAGCCTCGCGCTGGAGTTGCTTTGATCAATGAACATATCAATTTGCTCAACTTCCTGCGTAATGAAGGCGAAGCCGATCTTTTGCCGACAACGATTGACAGTTATACTCGGCAAAACCAATATAAAGAAGCGGAAAATGGTATTGAGGAGAGTAAACGGGCCGGACGCTCACTGCTCAACGGCTTTCCGGCTGTTAATCACGGTGTGAAAGGTGTTCGCCAGGTTGTTGAAAGTGTAGAGGCGCCGCTGCAAGTGCGTCACGGCACTCCTGATGCCCGTTTACTCACTGAAATAACGCTGGCCGGTGGCTTTACCTCTTATGAGGGCGGCGGTATTTCGTATAATATCCCTTATGCAAAAAGTGTTTCACTCGAAAGAACAATTCTTGACTGGCAGTATGCTGATCGTCTTGTTGGTTTGTATGCTGAACATGGTATTGAAATAAACCGTGAGCCGTTTGGCCCGTTGACAGGTACACTTGTTCCACCAAGCATGTCACATGCCATCGGGATTATTGAGGGTCTTCTTGCAGCCGAACAAGGCGTAAAAAATATTACTTTGGGCTATGGCCAGTGTGGTAATTTGATTCAAGATGTTGCGGCTATTAAAGCCCTTGAGCAATTGGCTGAAGAATACTTTGCTAAGCATGGTTATAACGACTGCGTCTTAACGACTGTTTTCCACCAATGGATGGGCGGTTTTCCGCAGGATGAAGCGAAAGCTTTTGCGGTTATCTCCTGGGGGGCAGCAGCAGCGGCGTTGTCAAAGGCAACCAAAGTTATTGTTAAAACTCCGCATGAAGCATTGGGGATTCCGACTAAAGAAGCCAATGCCCAAGGTCTTAGAGCAACAAAGCAGGCAATCAATATGCTAAGAGATCAACCATTCCCGATCACTAAAGAGGTTGAACAGGAAATTGCCATCATTAAAGCGGAAACTCGCTGCATTCTTGACAAAGTGTTTGAACTTGGTAAAGGCGACTATGCTATCGGCAGCGTACGATCTTTTGAGGCCGGTGTACTGGACGTACCGTTTGCGCCGAGCAACTATACTCTTAATAAGATTCTGCCGGCTCGCGATAATATCGGTGCTGTAAGATTATTTGATACTGGTAATCTGCCGTTCACTAAAGAACTTATTGATTTCCATAAAGAAAAAATGGAAGAACGTGCCAAGGTCGAAGGTCGTAAAGCCAGTTTCCAAATGGTTATTGATGACATTTACGCAATTTCGAAAGGTCGCCTTGTCGGTAGACCGAATAGTAAATAAGAGGAGAGATTCGTTATGAAAATTAAAGATGTAGTATGTTCAAGAGGTTTAACAGGGTTTTATTTTGATGATCAGCGAGCGATTAAGACGGGCGCTGCCCATGACGGATTTACTTATATCGGCAGCCCTGTAACGCCAGGTTTTGAAAAAATTCGTCAGGCTGGTGAGTGCGTTTCAGTAATGATAGTGCTGGAAGACGGGCAGGTTGCTTATGGCGATTGCGCCGCTGTTCAATATAGTGGTGCAGGCGGACGCGATCCGTTGTTTTTGGCAGATGACTTTATTCCGGTTATTGAAAATGAAATAAAACCGAGACTGGTTGGACGTGAGCTTTCTTCATTTAAACAACTGGCTGAAGAAATCGACAGTATGACTGATCATAAAACCGGCAAGCGTATTCACACTGCCCTGCGGTATGGTGTTACCCAAGCGATTCTTGATGCCGTGGCAAGAGCCAAACATCAATTGATGTGTGAAGTCATTGCCGAGGAATATCATACCCAGATCAGCGATAAGGAAATTCCGATATTTACCCAATCCGGTGATGAACTCTATGATAATGCTGATAAGATGATTATCAAAAAAGCCCAGGTTTTACCCCATGCGCTGGTTAATCATGTAAAAACAAAACTGGGTGTGAACGGTGAAATATTGTTAGAATATGTGGGTTGGCTTAAGAATCGTGTTCTTACACTCCGAACCGATGAAAGCTATAATCCGGTTCTGCATATCGACGTTTATGGCACAATTGGGTTGGCTTTTAATAATGATATTGATAAAATGGTGGAATATTTCGCTCAGCTTGAAAAGGCAGCCGCACCGTTAAAGTTGCGTATCGAAGGTCCTGTTGACGTAGAAGATCGTGACAAGCAAATCGAGGTATTAGCCGCGATTACCGATCGCGTCCATAAAGAAAATATCAAGGTTGAAATCGTCGCTGACGAATGGTGCAATACTTATGAAGACATTAAATTGTTTGCTGACAACAAGGCCGGTGATATGCTGCAAATAAAAACTCCTGACCTCGGCGGCATTAATAATGTCATTGAATCAAACATTTATTGTAAACAAAAAGGTATTGGAGCTTATCAAGGCGGCACCTGCAACGAAACTGACCGTTCGGCTCAGGTTTGTGTTCATATTGCAATGGCTACTCAACCTGACCAAATACTTGCAAAACCTGGTATGGGTGTAGACGAAGGATTAATGATTGTCTATAACGAAATGAATCGTATTCTGGCACTGCGCAAAACTCGCTGATTTTTTGGCTGCTGCGGTGTAATTTAAGGGGGCATAGTATGAAACCAACAATTATTGAACAGCTTATGTACGCCAGTTACTTTGCACCGCGTGGCCGAAATCGTATGTATATTCTTGGACAGCAAATTAGTGAGCGTTATTTGTCGCCACTTGATAGATTGATTGGTATTGTTGGGGATGCCGGTGCGGGAAAGTCGTCGTTAATCAAAGGGATGTTCCCGGGACTTGAACTGACTAATGATGACGATGGAGTCAACGTCCGGCCATTGCCACTCTTAAAAAATGTTGATAAAGGGTTTTTTTCTAGTCATACCTATCACCTCGATATGCGTTTTGAAATGGCCTTTACGCAACTGCACGTTTTGGCCGAAGCGGTAAAACAAGCATTGGATCATAACAAGCGGGTCATTGTTGAACACTTTGATCTGCTTTATCCTGCTTTAAAAAGAAACGCTGATGTTACGATCGGCGTTGGTGGAGAAGTGATTGTTGTCCGGCCGACGGTCTTTGGACCGTTTCCTACTGAAATTATCAATGTGGTTGTTAAGACGCTTAGGTATCGCAAGATGGCTCATACTGCAGAAGACCTTACTGCTCTGGTGCTAACCAGAGACTATGGTGCTATTCTGTCGTTCGATCATCGTGATGTACATCATGGATTTGTGCTTGAATATCCGGTGGAAATTGACGCTGACCTCAAAGAAGTCGAGAAGAAGGTTAAAAGGATTATTGACGAAGGCCTTAACGTATCATATTGTGATGAGGGGCATATCAGTATTGGAGAGGATACTTGGATTTGTTCGGGGCCTCGTACTCATGTTAGCAATACCGACGATGTTGAAAACTTCCGGCTTTTCCCGGAATATAAATATGATCCCAAGACAAAAACATATCTTATTATTGGACAGGTTGGTCCACTATCGGAGAATTTGGACGGTTTTGCCGGTGTAAGCTATTCGGTAACCTCGTAAAATATTGGTTATTCGGCTTCATTGGCTATAAGGAGGTTATAGGTGTGGGAACAATTTTAACAACGGCCCAGGCAGGTACCTTGGAATCAAGTGACATCATGATTACTGTTGCCCCAGCTGCCGAGGGTTCCGGAATCGTTATTGAACTCGAAAGTATCGTGATGGCTCAATATGGGAAAGCCATCCGCCAAACCCTTGCCGAGGTTTTAATGGAGCAGGGTATAAAAAATGCGTACCTAAAAGCAGTAGATCGGGGTGCCTTAGATTGCACAATTAGGGCGCGGGCTTTGGCTGCTCTGGGAAGAGCGGGCGCAGTGTCGAAGGGAGAGATGCTGTAATGGAGCTTAGACGGACGATGTTATTTATTCCTGGCAATAATCCTGGCATGCTGCAAAACGGCGGTGTATTCGGCGCTGACTCGGTTATATTAGATGTTGAAGATGCGGTGGCCCCGGGTGAAAAAGATGCAGCGCGGCTGCTGGTTTCTTATGCTTTGCGGAATGTAGATTATGGCTGCAGTGAAACAGTTGTGAGAATCAATACTCTTGATACCTTTGGAAAAGAAGATATTCGTGCCATTGTACCGTGTCAGCCTGATTTGCTGTTAGTACCCAAGGTCGAGACAGCTGCTGACATAAAAGAAGTTGTCTCATTGGTCGCAACAGCAGAAAAACCAGGACAGAAAAAGGTTAATTTGATTGCTCTGCTTGAAACTCCGCGCGGTATTGCTGAGGCGTTCTCGATTGCGCAGGCCGATGAACGTGTGGTTGCGCTGGCTTTGGGGGCTGAAGATTATACGGCTGCGCTGGGGGCTAATCGCACCAAGCAGGGTACGGAAATCTTTACTGCCCGTACTATGATCATTAATGCAGCGGCAGCGGCCGGGGTGCAGTCAATCGATACTCCCTATACAGATGCAAATGATGAGCAAGGGTTGTTAGAAGATAGTCAGACGGCTAAACATCTTGGGTTTAAAGGTAAACTGGCTATTAATCCTCGCCAGATCGATGTTATACACGAGGTGTTTAATCCGACCATGCATGAGATTGAATGGGCCGAGCGGGTAATTGAAGCTATCCGCATCGCCGAGTCCGAGGGGGCAGGTGTTGCATCATTGAATGGAAAAATGGTAGATGCACCTGTCGTGAATCGTGCCGAGCGAATTTTGTACTTGGCAAAGCTCTTAGGGTTGGTGAAGGAGGCCGAGGTATGAAAAATATAATAAATCGTGAAATACCAGAGTTTGTAGAAGGCTATGGCAAAGTCATACCCTTTGCTGGAGCGTTTACCACTTTACCTGATATGCAGCGCCAGGCGCCAAAAGTCAAAACGATAAAGCCGCACCAAAGTAAGCTTGTAGCAAGTTTGGAGCGTGTATTTAAAGATATACCTGTTCAGAATGGCATGACACTGTCTTTCCATCATCACTTTCGCAATGGTGATGGGGTTGTAAATATGGTGCTGGAGACAGCGGCTAAACTTGGGATTAAAGATTTAAAAATCGCCCTTAGTTCGATTTTTCCGGTGCATGCACCGTTGGTTGAACATATTAAAAACGGTGTGGTTACTGCACTTGATACAAACTATATGTCAGGACCGGTTGCCCAGGCGGTATCACTGGGGATTCTTGCTAAGCCTGTTGTGTTGAGAACCCATGGTGGTCGTGCGCGGGCGATCGAGTGCGGGCAACTAAAAATTGACGTTGCCTTTATTGCAGCCCCAGCGGCTGACGAGTATGGCAACATTAATGGAGTTCAAGGCACGGCAGCCTGCGGCTCATTAGGCTATGCTTTTCCTGACGCTCAATACGCCGAGCATGTGGTAGCGATTACTGACTGCATTTTTGAATATCCGCTTGCCCCTGTTTCGATCCCCCAAACACGAGTTGATTATGTTGTAAAGGTTGACAGTGTCGGCGATCCTAAAGGGATCGTTTCAGGTACAACCCGTATTACCAAAGATCCGGTCGGCCTTAAAATAGCCGATACTGCGGCTCGGGTGATACAGGCTGCCGGCTTAATCAAAGATGGTTTTTCTTTCCAGACAGGAGCTGGGGGTGCTTCGCTGGCGACCGCGCATTTTGTCCGTCAGATGATGGAACAGCAAGATGTGACAGGAAGCTTCGCCTTAGGCGGGATCACCGGTTATATGGTTGAGATGCTGGAAAAGGGGCTGTTTAAGAAATTGATGGACGTGCAGGGTTTTGATTTGGAAGCCGTGCAGTCAATCGGATTAAATCCTAATCACCTGGAGATCGGAGCTGACTATTATGCCAGTCCGTTTAATTCAGGCTGTACAGTTAATATGCTTGATACAGTTATTTTGGGGGCTACTGAAATTGATACCAACTTTAATGTTAATGTTGTTACAGGATCAGATGGTGTGATCATGGGCGGTTCGGGCGGTCACGCTGATGCGGCGGCCGGTGCCCAAGTAACAATCGTTGTCGCCAATCTGCTGCGTGGGCGCTTACCGATTATTGTTGATCAAGTTTTGACAGTGACGACTCCAGGTGAGACTATTGATGTATTGGTGACTGAACGAGGGGTCGCTGTCAATCCCCGCCGGGACGATTTGAAAGCGCAGCTTAAGGCAGCTGGTTTGCCTGTCAAAGAGATCAGTGATCTTAAAGCCTTGGCAGAACAAATTTCTGGTGCGCCTGAGGCTTTAACAACTGGAAACAATATTGTTGCCGTAGTGGAATATCGCGATGGAACTATCATTGACGTTGTTCGTCAGGTGGAGGCCTAACATGTATTGGGGCGATTTTGAAGAACGAGTCATCAATTTAAAAAATAATCGTCAGGTAGCCGAAGTTAGACAATTTCTGTCTAACTTCGCTCTTATATTTGACGAAAATGCGGTTGAATACACGATGGCGATTTATCGATCTGGAGTAGTGATAGCGACTGGGTCGTTATCCGGCGAGGTGTTACGCAATATTGCTGTTGATGAGTCACTTCAGGGAGAAGGGTTAACAGCAGCAGTTATTAGTCATCTGCTCAAGGTAGCCTCGCGCAAGGGAATTTATCATTACTTTGTTTTTACCAAACCGGAAAAAGCGCATTTGTTTGCGGCACTGGGCTTTCGAGAGATCAGCCGGGCTGAACCATATGCAGCTTTGTTAGAATCTGGGCTTGGTTCTATTGAGAATTATTGCCGGGAAATATCGAATCATGCTGATCTATTGCCGCCTGGGCAGCGGGCTTGCCTAGTCGTTAACTGTAACCCTTTTACGCTGGGTCATCAAGCCGTTATTGCCAAAGCAGCCGAAGAGAATCAAGGCGTCGTGGTTCTTGTTGTCAGTGAAGATCAATCAGTTTTTCCTTTTCATATAAGATTTCGGTTAGTAAAGCAAGGATTATCACATTATAAGAATATAGTCGTCATTCCGGCCGGAAAATATATTGTTTCCGCCGCCACTTTCCCCGGCTATTTTACTTCCGGCGAAGAAACCATTTTGGCGGAAACGCGACTGGATGCTGAAATTTTCGCCCAGTATATCGCTCCGGCATTGCAAATAACAGCGCGCTATGTGGGGAATGAGCCGTATTGCCCGGTTACAAGAGCTTATAATCAGGCAATGAAGGATATTTTACCTCAACGTGGAATTAATGTAATAGAGATGCCCCGTTTAGAGATTAATGGAGAAATAATCAGCGCGTCCAAAGTCAGACAGGCTATTCGTGACAATGATTGGCAAACGGTACAGAAGATGGTACCGGAAGTTACTTATGATTATCTGTTGTCAGAAGAAGGTGTGCCTATTGTTGATAAAATAAGGCAAACATTGGCGCGGCATTAAACGCAGTTTCTCGGAAAAACTACTGCCAACAGGATGTTTTTCCAGTCAAAAAAACGGGTTGTCAACCTATGGGGATTGTGCTAAAATTAACGTAAATGTGGGTAATAGGAGGTAAAAAATGCGTTCAATTAATGTTGAAGAAGTGACACAGGCAATAGCCAAGCTTTGTATCAATGCTTGTTATTACTTGTCAGAGGATGTTTATGAAGCTCTTGTTAAAGCTAAAGAAACAGAAGAATCACCGCTAGGAAGAGATGTAATTGACCAGATAGTGCAAAATGCCGATATTGCAAGAAATGAAGATAGGCCGATATGTCAGGACACTGGTATGACGGTCATTTTTATGGAAATCGGTCAAGATGTGCACTTTGAAGGTGGCAACCTTGAAGACGCTGTAAATGCTGGTGTTGCCAAAGGTTACACCGAGGGTTATCTCCGTAAGTCAGTTGTGGCCGAGCCTTTGTTCGACCGGAAAAACACTACTAATAATACCCCTGCTGTATTGCACACTTATATTGTTCCTGGTGATAAAGTCAAAATTAAAGTGGCTCCTAAAGGCTTTGGCAGTGAGAATAAGAGCGGACTTAAAATGCTCGTTCCTGCTGATGGTGTAGAAGGAGTGAAAAAAGTTGTGCTTGATGTTGTTAAACATGCTGGTATGAATCCATGCCCACCGACTGTTATTGGGGTTGGGATTGGCGGAACCATGGAGAAATCAGCTATTTTAGCTAAGAAAGCTCTGCTTCGTTCTATTAAAGTACGTAATCCGCATCCGGAATACGCAAAACTTGAGCAAGAACTTTTAGAAATGGTTAACAAAACTGGAATTGGACCTCAGCTTGGCGGTACCACTACAGCACTTGCTGTAAACGTTGAATGGTATCCTACACATATCGCTGGTTTGCCTGTTGCTGTAAATATAAATTGCCACGCCACAAGGCATGCTGAGATTGAGTTGTAAGGAGGTGTATAGTGATGGCAGAAAAAATTCGCATTACCACACCGTTAACTGAGGAAGCAGCTCGTAAGCTTAAAGCGGGCGACAGCGTGCTAATTAGTGGTATTATCTATAGTGCACGTGATGCTGCTCATAAGCGGATGGTTGAAACCTTGGATCGCGGTGAAAAATTACCGGTTGATTTGACTAACCAAATCGTGTATTATCTTGGACCAACACCTGCAAAACCCGGCAATCCAATTGGATCGGCTGGCCCGACTACTGCAGGACGAATGGATGCTTATGCTCCGAGAATTATTGAGCAAGGCTTACAAGGAATGATTGGTAAAGGTTCACGTGCTCCAGAAGTAGTAGAATCAATGAAAAAACATGGTGCTGTTTATTTTGCCGCAGTTGGCGGAGCAGCAGCGCTGATCGCAAAAAGTGTTAAGAAATATGAAGTTTTAGCTTATGCTGATCTCGGTCCTGAGGCAATCGCGGCATTGACAGTAGAAGATTTTCCTGCAATTGTTGTAATCGACAGTGAAGGAAATAATTTCTATGAAGAAGGTCAAAAACCTTATCGCAGAATCTAATTACATAAGCCATTTCATCTGTTTTAAACGTCACTACGTGTAAGACGTTAATGGTTGTATTAATGCCTGTGGCGAAATAATGTTTAAAACAGATGTGCTTTTTTTTTGATTATATGGAAAAGCTATAAAATGGTCATTAAAGGGGTTTAGGCGACCCAACTAACGCCTAATATTACAGGAGGTAAAAGTATGAACAATAATCTCGACTTTTATATCAGGCGTGTTCATTCAATTTCTGGTCTTGTTCCCATTGGATTTTTCTTATTAGAGCACATTTTCTCTATTTCAACCGTATTGGCTGGTGGTGGAGCTTTTGATGCTACAGTAGCGAAGCTTGCTGCAATTCCGCATGAAATTATGTTACCACTTGAAATTATCGCTATAGCGATTCCATTTTTGTTCCATGCGCTCTATGGTCTTTACATTACCTTTAATGCTAAAAATAATCCTGGAAGCTATGGTTACACCCGTAACTGGCAGTTTTATCTGCAACGGATGACGGCGCTTTATCTTGCTGTATTCCTGATCTGGCATGTAGGCTATCTGCGTATTATGGTTAAGGGCAGTGGGCTTCCTATTAACTATGAATTTATGCATGCTTATCTTTCAAATCCGATTGTACTAGTTCTTTACTGTATCGGTATAGTGGCTGCAATTTTCCATTTTACAAACGGTCTTTTCACAATGGCAATTACCTGGGGCATAACTGTTGGACCTCGTTCGCAAGCTGTTGTTAATAAGATGGCTTGGGGATTATGTGTTGTACTGGCAATCGTCGGCGTGATGGCTACAATTCGTTTTGCAGCATAAGTGCTAGTTTGCTGTAACGTTAAACATTAAATTTAAGGAGAGAACCGAGTGAAAAAGAAAATTATTGTTGTTGGCGGCGGTCTGTCCGGCTTAATGGCTACCTTGAAGATTTGTGAAGCCGGCGGCGAAGTAGAATTATTCTCGTATTGCCCGGTAAAACGTTCTCATTCCCTTTGTGCACAAGGCGGTATGAATGCCTGTATGGATACAAAGGGTGAAAATGATACTGTTTATGAACATTTTGATGACACTGTTTATGGTGGTGACTTCCTTGCTGACCAGACTGCAGTACAAGGCATGACAGATGCCGCTCCAAAATTAATTAAAATGTTCGATCGTATGGGTGTTCCATTTACTCGTACAGCAGAAGGTATGCTTGATCTTCGTAATTTTGGTGGTCAGAAAAATAAACGTACTTTGTTTTCTGGTTCCACAACAGGTCAGCAACTTCTTTATGCACTTGACGAACAAGTTCGTGCGTGGGAACTTAAAGGTGCTGTTAAGAAATATGAGTTTTGGGAATTCATTAAGATTATTAAAAATAAAGAAGGCGTTTGCCGCGGTATCGTAGCACAAGACATGAATGCTATGGAAATCAGAGCTTTCCGTGCTGATACGGTTATTCTTGCAACAGGCGGTCCTGGCATGGTGTTCGGTAGATGTACTGCTTCGACAATCTGTAATGGTTCAGCAGTTTCTGCTGTATATCAACAAGGTGCTTATATCGGAAACCCTGAATTTATTCAGATTCATCCAACAGCTATTCCAGGCTCAGATAAAAACCGTTTGATGTCTGAAGCTTGTCGTGGTGAAGGTGGACGTGTTTGGGTATATAAAGATGGTAAACCTTGGTACTTCTTAGAAGAAATGTACCCTGCCTATGGTAACCTTGTACCTCGTGATGTAGCATCTCGGGCTATTTATGATGTATGTGTAAATCAGAAACTTGGTATTAATGGCGAAAACAGAGTATATCTTGATCTTTCCCATATTCCTGCAGAATACCTTGAACGTAAATTGGGCGGTATTCTGGAAATGTATTCGGAATTTGTTGGCGATGATCCACGTAAAGTTCCAATGCAAATTTATCCATCCGTTCATTATTCCATGGGTGGTATCTGGGTAGATATAAAACATAATACAAACATTCCTGGTCTTATGGCATCTGGTGAATGTGACTATCAATATCACGGTGCAAACCGTCTTGGTGCAAATTCACTTCTTTCCGCTACTTATTCTGGTACTGTTTCTGGTCCGGAAGCTATGCGCTGGGCTAAAGAAGGCGAAAGAGGTTCAGAGCTTACTGATGAAGATTTGAAAAAGGCAGCAGACGCATGCCGTGCCGAGTATGAAGCTATCTTAAAAATGGATGGGCCGGAAAACGCACATCAACTTCATCATGAACTTGGTGATGTAATGAACAAATACGTTACCATCGAACGTGTAAACAAAGACCTTGATTATTGTTTCGATGAAGTAAAGAAAATTCTTAAACGTTGGGATAATATCGGTCTAACTGACCGATCAAGTTGGTCAAACCAGGAAGCTATGTTTACAAGACAGCTTCGCAATATGATTATTTACGCTTTGGTTGTAACAAAAGCAGCCCGTATGCGTGACGAAAGTCGCGGGGCTCACTACAAACGTGAATTCCCAACCCGTGATGACGAACGCTTCATGAAAACAACAATCGCTGAGTATGACCAGGCAACAGAAGAACCTAAGATCAGTTATATTGATTTTGATCATTCGTTGGTCAAACCTCGTGCTCGTAACTATGCTGTTGCTAAAAAAGAGTAAAAAAGAGTAAAAAGGAGGTAAAATAGTCATGGCAGAAGCAAAGAAAAAAGTACATTTTATTATAGAAAGACAAGACGGCCCTAACTCCAAACCTTATACAGAAGAGTTTGAAGTTGACTATCGTCCTGCGCTTAATGTTGTTGCATCTCTTATGGAGATTCAAAAGAATCCTGTAACAAAAGACGGCAAAAAGACAACTGCTCCTGTTTGGGAATGTAACTGTCTTGAAAAAGTGTGCGGTGCATGTATGATGGTTATTAATGGTAAGGCTCAACAAGCCTGTGCAGCATTGATTGATCATTTGGAACAACCAATTCGCCTGGCGCCAGCTCGTACGTTCCCTGTTATCCGTGACCTTGCAATTGACCGTACTGTAATGTTTGAAAACTTAAAACGCATACAAGGATGGGTAAAAGTGGATGGCAGCTGGGAAGTTCATAATGATGCTCCGCGTCAAAATCCAAGAACTGCTGCTACAGCATATGAAATTTCCCGCTGCATGACTTGTGGTTGCTGCATGGAAGCCTGCCCTAACGTAAATTCTGGTTCTGACTTCATAGGACCTGCAGCCTTGGGGCAAACTCATTTGTTCAATATGCATCCAATTGGTGAATATTTTAAGGAAGATCGTCTTAATGCACTTATGGATAAAGGTGGTATTGCCAGTTGCGGTAACAGCCAAAACTGTGTAGAAGCCTGTCCTAAGGAAATTAAACTGACCACTTATATTGCTAAATTGAACAGAGAAGTTAATAAACAAGCTCTTAAGAATATGTTCAATAAATAGTTTAAACTGAGTTTTTACAATTGCTCTAAAAGGTAGTTTGTAAGAACATGACTGTGATTGTTGTAGCCAAGGCGGGGGCCTTGGCTACGATTTTCACAAAGCAGAATGAAAATACTTAAAAAAGCTATTGACGATTATGTAACCTTATGATATAATAATTTTTGTGATTGACGGGGCGTGGCTCAGTTTGGTAGAGTACCTGGCTTGGGACCAGGGGGTCGCAGGTTCGAATCCTGCCGCTCCGACCACTTATTTTAATTATGACAAATTGCGGGTGTAGCTCAATGGTAGAGCCCTAGCCTTCCAAGCTAGTCACGTGGGTTCGATTCCCATCACCCGCTCCAATTGTCCCAGTAGCTCAGTTGGATAGAGCAACGGCCTTCTAAGCCGTGTGTCGGGAGTTCGAATCTCTCCTGGGACACCATTATATAGTATTTAACCCTTGTATTTCTTAGGTCTAAAGCCTATGATTATACAAGGGTTTTCTTATTGAGATTCCACTATCGTACTTAGCCTGGTAAAATTGAGGCGTATATGGGATATGTTACAGAAAAAGCCAGTAACGTTTTGGTATTGCGTTACTGGCTTTCCCGTTTTTTACTTCTAAACCATACTACACCAAGGCTATGATCTGCAGACTATTTAGATTCAAACTTATCTTCTATACCGCCCTCGAGATGTGTTTCGGTAAATTTGATGGGGTTCTCAATTAATCCATGAGATTTTAATTCTTGGTGCAATGTTTGTCGTTTATCATCGGGTAGTTTTTGGACGAATTGGTTAATTCGTGACGGCGATGTTTTAGCATTGAATCCTACAGCACCATATTTTTTCTTAGTCATATAGCACCTCCTGCTTTAGTACTTACATTTAGTATGTCCAAAAGATATATGAAAAGTATTCAAAAACTTTTGGTGTTAGATCATCGGCAGCACTATATTCACCTGCGATGCAATATTTTAGTGGGAAATGACCCTCTGTGCACCTATGATGAAGTGATAGGGGGCCATTTTTTAGAAAAGCTTATCGAGTAGGAGAAATTGTTTTGCCAGTAGGATGAGAATCAGTAGTCCAAAAAGAATAAATAAAAGGCCTCTGTTTATCCGCTTGTGCTTAATAGCGTATGTTCCTACCCAGAACAGGGTCAAGGCAAGTAAAGCAAGGCCTACTGTACTAATAATATCAAAAGCTTTTTCCACAGGTGTCCACTCCTTGTTAAATCAGTTGGAAGCCAAAAGCTTTATTTAGTATTCTCCACATTTAAGCGGATACCCTTCACTTGTAATCATTGAATGGAGTCTGAATAACTTTTTGTAGTTGTGTCCCCTTTTCAGATTTTTTTGTTATAATAGAAATAGATAATTTTATGATCTGCCGTTACACGATTGTAAAGAGCAATCTGTATCGGTATGATTTGTAATTCTAGGAGGGAAATAGATGCTGAAGGAATATTCATTTGGCTTTGGCGATGGCGAATTTAAAGTATCGCTGCCGGAAGAAAAAGTTATTAATGAAGTGGAAGGAAAAACCTATAAGGCGATTGTTGATGTACCGGCGGCTGTAAAGGCTGCTTTGAACAATCCAATAGGCACTCCTCCACTAAAAGAGATTGTGAAAAAGGGGGATACCGTAGCCATTATTGCTAGCGATATTACCCGCAAATGGGTGCGCCACGACTTGTTTTTACCTGTTATTTTAAATGAACTCAATGAAGCAGGCATTCCGGATTCCGATATTAAGATAGTCGTTAGCCTTGGTGCTCACCGTCACCATACTGATGCAGAGAATGTCGCTACTTATGGACAGGAAGTTGTCGATCGAGTGACAATTGTCCAGAGTTATGCTCCGACAGCTGAGGATTTTGTTTTAATCGGTAAAACATCGCGCGGTCACGAAACTTGGATTAATAAGCATGTTGCTAATGCTGATAAGGTTATATTAACCGGCGGTATTGTTTATCATCTTATGGCCGGTTTTGGCGGCGGGCGGAAAGCCATTATGCCTGGAGTCTCAGGTTATTCCAGTATTCAAGCTAACCATAGCCTGTGCCTGCATGAAGAAATTGGCAAAGGGGTGAGCCCACGCAGTATTTCTGGTAAACTTGAAGGCAATTACATGAACGAAGACATGACTGAAATGGCTAAAATTGCTAATCCAGCCTTCCTGGTGAATGCAGTATTTACCGCCGAAGGGGAATTTGCTCGTGTTGTTGCTGGACATTGGTATGATGCTTGGCTTGAAGGAACGAAAACAGTCGAAGAAATTTTTGGTGTTCCTGTCAATGGCAGAGCTGATCTTGTTATTGCCACAGCGGGTGGTTATCCTAAGGACATTAACTTATATCAAGGTTCTAAAACAATTGATAATGCTTTTGCGGCTGCTAAAGAAGATGGGGTTATCATCTTGCTGCTTGAGTGCCGTGATATTATGGAACCGCCTGATTTTAGCGGCTGGTTTGACTATGAATCATTATATGATCGTGAGATTGCATTACGAAAAGGATTCACAGTGCCTGGCTTTATTGCTTTAAAATGCGGTGCTATGGCTAGACAAATTCCTATGATTCTTGTTACTTTGCCGGAAAACAAGGCGTTTGTAGAGAAAGCCGGCTTTATTGCCGCAGCAACTTTAGATGAAGCCTTGGCTATTGCTGAAGAGAAACTTGGCCGTAAAGATTACACAGTGACTGTGATGACGCACGCTGCCAACACGATGCCGATTGTGAAATAATAAAGTGAGACTTAATAAGGTAAAATCAGTTTATGCGCTGATTTTACCTTATTTAATTTGTCATAATTAATGGTCTCTCACCATAACTATCAATGGAGGACATGGATAGGAGATGGTGGTGTGAAAGTTTTAGTTGTTGTCATTACGTTGTTTTGTTTGCTTGCTAGACCAGTTTATGCGGAACCTGCGACAATTATAGACAACGTGGTAACAAATGAAAAGATCATTGCCCTAAGTATTGAGGATATACGAACAGAAGTAGAACTGGAAAAGGTTATTGTTCTTTGTGAAACGCAGAAAGTAAAGCTGACCTTTTTTCTAGCGGGGCAATTTATCAAAGAAAATCCGCTTATTGTTCGAAAAGCGTTTGACAAAGGATATGAGTTTGGAAATTACGGTTTGACTACCCGATATTGGGGTAAGATCACGAAAGATGAAATTATGAATGAATTGACCGAGACAGGGGCGATTTTGCAAAAAACACTGGGGGTAGCTGGCAAGGTTGTTCGTCCGCCCTATAGTTCTTATGAAGATTCTTTCTTGCAGGCATCATCAGCAAGCTTCCTTACAGTCGTTCGCGGCTTAGATACAGGGGAATGGACAATAGATTCGCCACAGGCTGTTGTCGATAAAGTTAAGAGTACGGCTGCGAGTGGTAGTATCGTTAGAATCAATATGCAAGCAAGGCACTCGGCTGATGCACTTCCAGAGGTCATTCGGGAATTAAGCAGCATGGGCTACAATATCGTAACAGTTTCCGATCTGTTGGCTAAAGCTCAGCCAGTCCCAAAGCCCATTAATGTTAAGCCCTTCAGGGTAGTTCGGCAGGTGAGTGAGGCTAGCCCCAAGATTGCTTTAACTTTTGATGATGGCGGCAGTAGTTACCGTGTGAACAGCATACTTGATGTTTTACGAGAGAATGGGGTTAAGTCGACATTTTTTCTTTCAGGTGACTGGGCTGACAATAATTCAAACTTATTACAAAGCATAGCTGTCGATGGGCATGAGATTGCAAACCACTCTTATTCGCATCCAGTCTTTTCATGGTTAGGTACGGCAGATATTGAAAGCGAGCTTGTTAGTACTGAAATCGCTATTAGAAGAGGCATTGGTGATGAACCACGAAGGTATTTCCGTCCGCCGTACGGCGATTACAACAGTGCGGTTTATGAAACGGTGAAGAACTTGGGCTATGAGGCGATTGTGCTTTGGGATGTTGATACACGCGACTGGAGCGGAGTGTCCTCGCAGACGATCATTAACAGGGTGCTAAACCAAGTGTCAGGTGGATCAATTGTTTTATTCCATCTGCACGCCAACGGGACGACAGAAGCACTAAGGGAACTCATCCCCATGTTAAGGGCGCAAGGATATGAGATGACAACTGTTGGGGCAATGTTAGAATAGCGTAATAATTATTTTGAGATTAAATTCCGGTTGACAATAATGCGTTTGAATTATATACTAGATAAGTAATCGCTGATATGGCTCCGTAGCTCAGCTGGATAGAGCGTTTGACTACGAATCAAAAGGTCGCAGGTTCGAATCCTGCCGGGGTCACCATAAAAAAATCATAACAGCATGATTGCTTAGACTCGGCTCTGGTATAAATATAACCTTTCTTGTGTATTTGCACGAGGAGGGTTCTTTTTTGTAGGGATCAACGTCCAAAGAGAGAACTATGACTTTAAAGGAAGGCAAAGGAGGAACTAATCTGTGAATCACCAAGAGCATTGCATTGGTAAAAAGAAAGCTATTATCGTCGTTAGCTTCGGCACTTCTTACCCGGAAATTATAAAGATGAATATTGAAAGCATTGAGAATCGTATTCGCGATGCTTTTCCTGATTATGAGGTGCGCCGGGCATTTACCTCTCGCGCTATTATAAAACGCTTGTTAGAACGTGACGGAGTTCAGATTGATAATGAGAGACAAGCATTAGAGCGTCTCAGGGCTGAAGGATATCAGGAAGTGTATATTCAGCCATTACATATTGTCCCAGGGGCCGAATATGATAAGGTAAAGAGACTTGTCAGCTATTATGGGCATGCGAAGGAGCGGGTTTTTGAAATAATTCGATTGGGTCGCCCGCTACTCTACTTAATGGGACAAGGAAACCATCCTGATGATTATGCAATCGCGATTAAAGCTTTGGTAGCCCAACTGCCCGACGTGGATCAGGAAAGCGCTGTTGTGCTTATGGGACATGGTGGGATGCATCCAGCCAATGCCGCCTATAGTGTACTCCAGCTAAAGCTAGAGGATGCCGGATACAATCGTGTTTTTGTGTATACGGTGGAAGGTTTTCCGTCCTTAGGGAGGATCATCGACAAACTTAAGCAGAAAAAGATAAAAAAGGTTGCCTTAATGCCGTTTTTGCTGGTAGCAGGCGATCATGCCAACAAGGATATGGTGGGCGAGAACGAGAATTCCGCTAAGTCACAACTGCTGGCGGCAGGTTTTCAAGTTGAGGGATATTTGCACGGATTGGGTGAAAATACAGCCATTCAAGATATTTATGTAGCCCATCTCCGATCCGCGATTACCAATCCGCATCATGGGCATAATTAGACAAGTTTTTTAAAAACTATTGCCAAGAATGATGTTTGTGTGTATACTATCATAGTGGCGTGAGTATGGCTTATAATGAAGGGTCGTCATGGTCAACGAAAAGAGTCTGTGCAAACCAGTTATGATTAACAGTGAAAAACTGTTGACATAAACTTAGTTGCGTGGTATAATTATTTTCGTCGTCAAGAATATGGTGGCTGTGGTGAAGTGGTTAACACGGCGGATTGTGGCTCCGTTATTCGAGGGTTCGAACCCCTTCAGTCACCCCATTTATATACTATTAGTTTTACTCCATAGGGGCGTAGCCAAGTCGGTAAGGCAACGGACTTTGACTCCGTTATGCGTTGGTTCGAGTCCAGCCGCCCCTGCCATTGACCCACTAGCTCAGTTGGTAGAGCACCTGACTTTTAATCAGGGAGTCCCGCGTTCGAGTCGCGGGTGGGTCACCATTTTAAACAACCTAATATTATGCGGGAGTGGCGGAACTGGCAGACGCACTAGACTTAGGATCTAGCGCCGCGAGGCGTGCAGGTTCAATTCCTGTCTCCCGCACCACACCAATAGAATTAAGGCTCGCAGCTTGCGGGTCTTTTTTCTTATTTAGGATCTGGTGCCATTTTACAACAGTCCGAAAACGGACCGGTTATTTTCAAAGCTCTTCTACTGCATTCAAAGTTTTTGTAGGTGACCCCTTTTTGCTTCTTGTTAAGAGATCATTGGTGCCGTACTATTTAGCGCTTGATACTATCCTAGAAAAATTATTCTTTTCTTCACAGTAAACCGGGGTAAAGTAGCATAGTTTTTACTTTGTTAAGAAAAACTAGGAAGGAAGTAAATTTTAAAGGGGAGATTGTAATGCGTCAACTTACAGCGGGAGAGATGTTATCGCTAAATACACTGCTGCAAATGGAATCGAATGCACTGGCTGTTGCCAAAACCAGCCTCATGGCGATAGGCGATGAAGACTTGAAAAGCATGGCGCAGTCAGGGATAAATGCAGCAGAAACAAGGGTAAAAGGTCTGCAACAATTCATAGCAGAGAACCATATAGTACCGGGAGCAGGGAACCAGACTGAAACGTACAACGCCACTGGCATGGAAGGGGGTCAACAATAATGTCATCGTTTATGAGCACTATTTTCTCTAAAAACATCCAAACCTCCATGGATCAAGTCATAGCCAATAATGCAATGGCTGGAGCAGCAGCGGCCTCTTCCGCCTATCTAACCGCCGCATTACAAGCAACTACCCCGGAAGTCCGCCATTTGTATAATGAGTACACCAGTCAAAGTGCAATGGGTCATGAGGCCCTCACGGGGCTTGCCTTAAAAAAAGGCTGGATTAATCCCTATGACGATCCACAACAGCAACTGCAAACTACATTGTCGCAGTCTCAATCGATTGTCAATACGGTACATTAGTAAGGCGGGAAAGGGTAGGTAACTACCCTTTTTTCATGTATCAGGAGTTTTAGTGCATTGATTTAAGTGTAAATAAGCATAAGTAGAAACCCCAGCAAATGCTGGGGTAATGAGGAGGGCTAGTCCATAAGTTCTTCCATTAACATTTTAGCACCGAACCAAACCATTGCACCGGCTATAACAACTTTGGTGGCAGATGGCATGTCCATGTCAGGCATCATGTCCATATTCATCATTTTACGCATCGCCTTTTTAGTGTGATACATATATAATCACCTCCTCGAGAATAGTTTACTCAAAGTAGCTTTAATAAAATCAGATAATATTAACCAAACTAGGTAACGCTCTTACGATTTATAGCTTAGCTCCTAAAGCCTCTGACCCTAGAATAATTGGATAAGCTTTATCACAAGCTATTGGTGAAGATGATAGGTAGGGGGACTGCTCTTGAATCGGCTATCAATAAAACTTTATCATTCATTATTATAACCATTTTAATGACATTGCCGTGCCGGAGCAAGGTCGTTTTGTTAATTAATTATCAGTTACTCCAACCCGCCGTGCACTGGTGGCGAGTTAGTGTCGCGAGGCGTATTAGGGTAATACAAGAAACCACCAGGTAGCCTTAAAAAGCTAACCTGGTGGTTTTATCCGATGACCAAGCCGTTTTAGGAATCCCTTCTTCTACAAGAGGGAGTGCAGAGTGGCTAAGTCCCTGAATCCTAGCCTTACTTAATACTGTAAGGAAATTAGTAATTACCCCATGACATGTAGGGTTCTGTATATTCAGGTGGCGATATATTCACTGTTTCACTTTGGCCGCTGTTGCGTACTTGTAAGTCGATGGTGTTTATCTTCATGTTCTTAGGGCCATAAACGCAGACTCTTAAATTAACTATCTCGCCTTTATTCGTTATAATGGTGGTGGATGCGGATGCCTTATCGGTGATAAGCATGGTTTCGGTCTTTTCTTTTGACGGTGAACTACCACGGCTCCAAATAAGCTTAATCTTCTCTGGTTTACCAAGGTCGGCATCTTTTGTCAAAAAGGTATAATTCCAAAAGATATCAGGTTGGTCGATGTTAACATTGACTGTCAGTTTTATGGTGTCTTGGCTGTCTGGAGCAGATGCTGCTTGCACCGGGGAAGAAGAAATCGTTGTAACGAAAAGTGCCACGAGTAAAGCGAACGCCGTTTTCATTATTTGCTTCATAAATGGTTGCCTCCATTCAAACAATTCTTTTCATTCAATTATATCATATTCTGGGAAAGTGTACCATGAGACCGTGGAGATTGTTAACAAAATACAGGCTTGGGAAGCGGTTATTGACATGCTATAATATTCCTGTGGCGTGAAAAGTTCATGAAGGAGGACATTATGACTAAAGAAGAAATCTTAGCAATGAAGCCGGGACGGGATCTTGATATAAAGGTAGCTCTCGAAGTGATGGGGTATATGTGGTTTACGCATTTAATTCATTTTAGCGAAGAAATGACTGTCAAGTGGCTGGGAACGCAAGCTGATCTGGATGCTTCCAAGGGTGCTTTTGTAGCCGTTAAACCCGAAAAAGTGTATGAGTTAAAACAGCGGGATCGATTTGATGAGGCTGTTCCTAACTACTCCACAGATTTGGATGCTGCGCGACAAGTTGCTGGAAAAATACTGGGAAGCGGCTGCCAAATTTCTGAAGGGCTTAGCGCAGAACAAGTTTGCAAAATAGCTCTAGAAAAGGTAGGTTGCTAAGGTAGTCTGAATACATTGGAATAATGTGGCATAGAATGCACCGAGCATGAATGAAAAAAGCATTTATATGAGGTGATAATATGTCTTCGCCGAAATTGATTGGGCTGGCTACGACGGTGCCGCCGTATGCTGTTAACCAGGCTGAGGTAAAAAACTTTGCTGCAGGGCTATTTAAGGATGGTTTTCGTGGTCTAGATCGGATGTTGTCAGTATTTGAACATGGGAATATCAAAACCAGGCACTTTGCTTGTCCGCTTGAATGGTACGCAGAGTCGCATTCTTTCAGTGAAGCAAATGAACAGTTTGAAAAAACGGCTCTCGAGCTTGCCGCAACTGCGGCGATATCAGCAATAAAGCAGGCAGATATAGATCCGCAGGATATTGGAGGCGTTGTGTTTATCACTTCGACCGGTATATCCACACCGACTTTAGATGTCAAGCTGATTCAAAGGTTAGGCTTATCCTTCCATTCTATAAGGATGCCCATTTGGGGACTGGGGTGTGCCGGAGGTGTTAGTGGATTGGCGCGGGCAGCCGAAGTTGCCCGGGCTTTACCCAATCGCTTTGTTTTGTTAGTTGTAGTTGAGCTTTGTAGTATTACCTTTCAACGTAACGATTTTTCAAAGGCAAATTTGGTAGGCACTAGTATATTTGCTGACGGTGCTGCTGCGGCGATTATTGGTTTAAATGGAGTAGGCCCGGAAATAGTCGATAGTTATAGCACTTTGTTTCCTCACACAGAAGATATCATGGGTTGGGATATTGGCGAGATGGGTCTCAAAGTCCGCTTTTCCCGTGATATACCGACGTTTATCAGGCATCATTTGCCTGGGCTTGTAGGTGAGGCTTGTCAAAGGTGGGGCGTCTCTAGGTCGCAGTTATGTCACTATATTGTTCATCCGGGTGGTGCTAAGGTGCTTGAGGCATATCATGACAGTCTGAGTCTTTTAAACGGGCAATTAGCGGAAGCTGAAAAGGTTCTTGAAGGTTATGGCAATATGTCGAGCGCCTCTATTTTTTTTGTCTTGGAGGAGTTTCTTGCTCGAACTGCTGCCGCTGATCGTTACGCTGTAATGTTGGCTCTGGGACCGGGCTTTAGTGCTGAACAGGTGCTATTGCGATGGTGATGACGTACAGTCTGATTTTAGCTGTCTTGATCATGGTGGAGCGATTTTTCGAAATTAACTTAGCGGCCAGAAATCAAAAGAAGATAGTGGCTATGGGAGCAATTGAATTTGGGCGCAATCATTATTTTCTGTTTTTCGTTCTTCATGCAGGTTGGTTGTTAGGATGGCTGTATGAAACACTATTATATGGAAGTTTAAGTGATCTATGGTTTGTTTGGCTAACGGTTTTTCTTATGGCAGAAGTATTACGTTACTGGTGCATTATTAGCTTGGGGCGGTTTTGGAATACTCGAATTTTTATTGTTCCAGGGGAACAGAAGGTGTGCCGTGGCCCTTACCGATTTATAGCTCATCCCAATTATCTAGCTGTTGCACTAGTTTTGGTCAGTGTTCCGCTGATTTTTGGTGCTTATCGAACAGCAGCTAGCGCGACGATCATTAATGCTATACTGCTCTTGGGAATCCGCATTCCCGCCGAAGCGCGAGCGCTGCAAAAACTACAATAAAGAGCAGAAAAAAGGGTGGCGCGAGCGCCACCCTTTACCATAAAGTTATTTTGATTTTGAGGATTCTTTGTTTTTAGAATTGGGAGCAATTTCTTTTGAAAATTCAATAGAAGATGAACTACTACTCTTCTTATCGTTTTTTCCGCCCGGAAGGTCTTTAAAACCCATGCTATCACCTCTGGTGTTAGTATTGCCCATATTTTGCAAATATAAACCAGAGATGACATGTTTTATAGCAAAACTTTATCCGATGACTAAGCCGCTCTTCTTCTTCGACAAGAGGGAGAAAGAGCGGCTTAGTCCCTGGATACGGTTCGACTAGGATTCTGGTGGAGTTAAAACTCCATCTGAATCAAGTCTCACTTTATTCAAGAACCGCTCCTGTGTTGGCCGAGCTAACGAGCTTGGCGTAACGTGCCAGATAGCCGGTTTTTACTTTCGGCTCTGGTTTCACCCACGCTGCTTTGCGGGCAGCAAGTTCTTCGTCGCTGATCTTGACATTCAGTTTGCGGCCAGGGATGTCAATTGAAATAATATCGCCATCTTTCAAGAGACCGATTGGTCCGCCCTCCATCGCTTCAGGTGAAACATGACCAATGCAGGCGCCACGGGTTGCACCGCTGAAACGACCATCAGTTATGAGTGCTACACGTAAGCCCATGCCGGCGATAACAGCAGTGGGATTGAGCATTTCTCGCATGCCAGGGCCACCTTTTGGACCTTCATAACGAATGACAACAACGTCTCCGTTTTGGACTTGCTTGCCAAGGATGGCATCAATGGATTCTTCCTCGGAATTGAATACGCGGGCAGGGCCTTCGAAGACGAGCATATCTTCAGTTACTGCACTTTCCTTTACAACAGCGGTATCGGGAGCGAGGTTACCTTTAAGAATCGCAATCCCGCCTGTTTTGCGGTAAGGATTATCAATACATTTAATTACATCAGGGCGAGCGATTTCGGCATCTCTGATTCGATCAGCAATGGTTCCGGACACGGTAATCGCGTCAGTATGGATAATACCGGCTTTTGCCAGTTCTTTTATAACTGCTGAAATGCCGCCAGCTTCATTTAAGTCTTGCAGGTGATGTGTACCACCTGGGCTAAGTTTGGTGATATAGGGTGTTCTTGCACTAATTTCATCAAATAATTCAAGCGGCAGCCTATGGCCTGCTTCGTGAGCAATAGCTGTAAGATGAAGCACGGTGTTTGAAGATCCGCCAATGCCCATATCAACAGCTACGGCATTTTCAAAGGCTTCCTTTGTCATAATATCACGTGGTTTCAGGTCTTTTTTTACTAAATCAATAACTAGTGCACCGGCACGTTTTGCCAGCATCCGACGGGCGCCAAAATGAGCAGCAGGGACGGTGCCGTTGCCGGGTAGGCCCATACCCAAGGCTTCCGTCAGACAGTTCATTGAGTTAGCGGTAAATAAACCGGCACAGGAGCCGCAGCCTGGGCAGCCGGATTGCTCTAGCGAGTCAAGCTCAGCGGCGGTAATTTTGCCGCTTTCATATAGGCCGGCAGCTTCAAACAAAGTACTTACGCTAATGTCGCGTCCGGAGTGGCGGCCGGCCATCATTGGACCGCCGCTGATAACAACGGAAGGAATATTGAGACGAGCTGCAGCCATCAGCATTCCTGGGGTAATTTTGTCACAGTTAGGAATTAACACAAGGCCATCAAAAGCATGGCCTGTAGCGACTGCTTCAATCGAGTCGGCAATGAGTTCCCGTGTGGCCAGCGGGAATTTCATGCCTTCATGGCCCATGGCAATACCGTCACAAATACCGATAGCAGGAAATTCAATTGGTGTGCCACCCGCGGAAGCAACGCCTAGTTTAACGGCATCGGCGATATCACGAAGGTGAATATGGCCGGGAATGATTTCATTGAAAGCATTTACAACGCCAATGAGTGGTTTCTCTAAATCTTCGGAAGTATAACCCATGGCATGAAATAATGCGCGATGGGCAGCTCGGGTAGAACCCTTTTTCACGATATCGCTACGCAAAACAATCACTCCTTTTTAAGAAATATCTAATACCACTGTTTCAATTACACACAATACTGACAATATCCTGCCTGCGAAAAGTCTGAAAATAAGTTTATAAATATCATGATGACGGGATAATAAGACAAAGTACAAGGGATTTTTAGTGTCAACGCGAATAGTAAAGTGAAAGTTGGTTCAGCGTAGACGGGAGGATCTTTATGAAAGAAAAAGTTAACCAATATCTATTCGTTAGTTTGGGATGTATCATCGCCAGTTGCTCAATCAATCTATTTCTGGTTCCACATCATTTTCTAAGTGGCGGCGTGAGTGGTTTGGCTATGATATTCTTTTATCTATTTAATTTGCCGATTGGCTTACAGATTTTTATCATGAATATTCCGTTGCTTGCAGCCGCGTACCGGATTTTAGGCAAAGAGTATACAGTTATTGCTTTGTATGGAGCAGGTGTATTTTCCGCGGCAGTTGATGCAACCAGTTTTTTGGCCGAGCTAAGTATTCTTGATGATCCAATGCTTGCGGCTATTATCGGTGGAGTGTTATCGGGAATTGGGAGCGGGCTGATTTTTCGGGTCAACGGTAGCTCGGGAGGTCTGGATATTGTTGCGGCTATTGTGAAAAAGAAGTATTCGTTAAATGTTGGGTTTGTAGGTTTTGCGATTAATTGTTTGATCATGCTCGCCGCGGCAGTTTTGTTTGGATTGAAGTTAGCTGTTTTGACGCTCATTTCCATGTTTGTGGCGGCAAATCTTATCGATAAAGTTGTAGAGGGTTTCAATCGAAAAAAGTCCATCTACATTGTTTCGTATAAAACGGAGGAAATCATTGCCGCGATTTTGCAGGAGGTTGGTCGTGGAGCAACTATTCTTAGTGGTCAGGGGGCATTTACCAGACAGGAAAAACCAGTTATTTTTGTTGTTGTCAGTTTGACGCAGATTGCCAAAATTAAATCACTTGTTTACGAGGCTGACCCATATGCCTTTATGATCATGCATGATGCGGCCGAGGTGATGGGGCGCGGCTTCACGCTGCCGGGAGCTAGGGGCCTTTAAGTTAACTTAAAAAACAGACGCCGACCCACGTGGGAGGGCGTCTGCTCGATTAGTTGTTTTAGGGATAGGGATAACATTGAGGGTTGCACTGCCGCGGCCGGCAGTAAGGGTTACAGGCGCTGGATGGACGGCATTGGTGCGGATAGCAGTATCTCGGGTAGCAATAGCGTGGGCTACAGGAATTTGGATTGCAGTATCTGGGGTTGCAATAACGCGGACTGCAGGAGGGTGCGCATCCCGGATTGCAGGTAGGGCGGCATGTTGGACTACAGTTAGGGCGACAAGGTGTGCTAGTTGGGTAGCAGCCGATGGTTCTTTCATCTTCATCAAAAAGGGATTCGTCGTCCTCTTCTGTCATTTCGGGGTTTTCCCATTTAGGCCGTTTGGTGTCTTCTGACATAAATTTTTATTCCTCCCATTTGCCAGAATAAGGGTTATAGGAGCACTCGGAAGAACAGGCTAGCCAGCGTTTCTCCGGGTCGCTACCTTGCGCTAATGGCCGACAGTCGTTACAGGCATAACGGAACTCACAATCTTTGCATTTTTCTATGTGATCCTTGGTTGTATGCCAGCATTCTTGTAAAAGCTGCCCACTAAGTACAGTAGCGAGGGTCTCTGATAGTATGTTCCCGCATAGCTGGTTTCTGGCAAATATGCAGGGGATAATATCGCCAGTTGAGGTAACGGCGATTTTTCCGGCTAGGCAGCTGTGCTGTTTTTGAGCGCTTGCAAAAGATAGGGCATCCGTATAAAAGGGAGGCTTGATTGGCTGTTTGCTATAAGCTGCAGGCAGCATGTTCTTGTCATCGCCGCGGCCGGTAGGACGGACAACATCGGGCGGTGTGACTTCAACCCCGAGTTCTTTGCAGAGGTCCATGATTTTTGGGGCTTCGTTTTCATTTGCTTTCATTATAATAGATGCAATTCGCAGGGGGACTTGAGCAGAGAGAATTTTTCTAATTGCCGTGATTGTTTTATCAAAGCTGCCTTTATTTAGTGTGACTTTATCATGAATATCACTACAGTCAGAGTAAATTGTTGTAGCGATGCTAACATCATTTTCCTTGAAAAAATTAATGCATGTGTCGTCGACAAGAGTAGCGTTTGTGAATATTTCAATAAATTCGAAGCCGGATTCTCTTGCTTTGATGACTAAGTCACGCCATTTGGGATACATGAGCGGTTCGCCGCCGATAAGCTGAATGGCAGTAGCACCTGATTGACTGGCTTCAGCGATGAGACTGAGCCATCGTTCATGAGGTACACAGTCCTCAGTTTCAATGAGTGGGCCGCAGGTGGCATAGCAGTGGAGACAGCGATTATTGCATTTTGAAGTCAGCTCCAGCCAGAGAAAATCAAGTTTGACATCATCGTCCGAGGCTTCAGAGGTTTGCACCGTTTCCTCTAACTTATCCGGGGCAAAAGTATAAAGTGAACCAACCCCTTTCGATGTTAGGTCGTCAAAAAACTGTAAATACTTTTGACTGCTGGAACTACTTAAATCAAGTAAATCGTCCAGGGTACTTTCTTCGCAGGCTGAAAGCAACTGAGTGGCACTTTTGTTTAGCGAATAAACTTTTCCGGTTTGGAAATTATAAATAGCACCTCTTTTAGCTCCTTCAACCAGCCTGCAGTCCTTACATAGTCCGTAATACAAATGATTCCCTCCCTTGACTTTAGGCCTGGTACATAATATGCAGAAATAGTGGCATTGTGTGTCGTCAAGTTAATAAAAAATATTGACAAGTTTAATCCGATAGTATATAATAAATAACGTTATTAGAGGCTGATTAATATGCGGAAGTAGCTCAGTGGTAGAGCATCGCCTTGCCAAGGCGAGGGTCGCGAGTTCGAATCTCGTTTTCCGCTCCATAAACAAGTTCAAAACCAGCAGGTACTGCTGGGTTTTTTGCATATATCTTGTTTTTGTTATGCAATTATGATATTATAAAGCGCATGACATGCTGAAATAGTCCTGATTTTTTTTTAAAAATACTTGGGCGTACCGTGAAATTTATGCCAAAAATGGGTAATGCTATTATTGGTGGTAAGCATTGTCGCATATTTTGCAAACTACATAGGGAGGATATAGCACGTATGAAAACAACGGCAGACAGAATAGAAAAAAACACAGTGGTGCTCGAGATCGAGGTTCCGCAGGAGAAAGTAGCAAAAGCGCTCGATAATGCGTATCATAAACTGGCTAACAAGGTAAATATCCCTGGCTTCCGCAAAGGGAAGGCTCCACGTAAAGTGATCGAATCACGTATTGGTAAAGAAGCTTTACTCGACGAAGCGTTTGAGATTTTAGCTGGTGTCGCCTATCCCGAAGCGATTAAAGAACAGCAAATTGAGCCGGTAGCGCGTCCCAAAATTGAGGTCGTAACTTTAGCCGAAGACCAGCCTTTAGTTTTCAAGGCTACCGTTATTACTAAACCAGAGGTTAAGCTTGGTGAATATAAGGGACTTAAAATTGAGAAAAAGGTTGACGAAGTCACTGACGAAAAAATCGTCGAAGATCTTGAGAACCTCCGTAACCGCCATGCTAAGATGATTGTGGCCGAAGGTGCCGCAATTGAAAATGGTGATTTTGCCATCATTGATTTTGAGGGTTTTGTTAATGATGTTGCTTTTGAGGGTGGGGCTGGTAAGAGTTATCCGCTGCAAATCGGCTCTGGCAGCTTCATTCCAGGCTTTGAAGAACAACTTATCGGTGCAAAGTCGGGCGAAGCGCGTGATGTAAAAGTAACTTTCCCGCAAGATTATCAAGCTGCAGATTTAGCAGGTAAAGAAGCAGTATTTAAAGTAACTATTAATGATGTTAAACGCAAAGAACTTCCGGCTTTAGACGATGACTTTGCCAAGGATGCCAGCGAGTTTGAAACCATAGAGGAATTAAAGGTTGATATTAAGAATAAATTAGAAAAGGCAACAGAGGAAAAGGCCGAGCGGGAATTCCGCAATGAGGCCATTAAACAAGCTGTTGAGGGATCAGAAATCGATGTTCCAGCAGTCATGGTTGAAAGCCGTATTGATAACATGATTAATGATTTAGCGATTAATCTTGAGAATCGCGGCATGAAACTTGAACAGTATCTAGCTTATGCCAAAATGGATGCTGATGCCTTGAGGGAGAGCTACCGTGAAGCGGCGCTTGTCAATGTTAAAACTGACTTGGTGCTCGAAGAAATTGTAAAAGCTGAGAAGATTGAAGTGAGCGATGAAGATATGAACGCCGAGGTTGCTAGTATGGCGCAAGCTTACGGTGCACCTGTTGAAGAAATTGAAAAGATTGTTCGTCAGCAAGGTCATATTAGTGCCTTAATTGAATCAGTACTTCGTAAAAAGGCCGCTCAGTTCATTATCGACAGCGTTGAGAAAGCCTAAGCGGTCGTAGGTAAAGCGTAATTTAAATGTACAGAGGTGATTTTCATGAGTTTTGTGCCAATAGTTGTTGAACAATCTAGTCGCGGAGAACGGGCGTATGATATTTATTCTCGCCTGTTAAAAGACCGTATTATTTTTCTTGGCGGTCCGATTGATGACACGGTGGCTAATTTAATCATAGCCCAATTATTGTTCTTAGAATCTGAAGATCCGGACAAAGACATTCACTTGTACATTAATAGTCCGGGCGGGGTTGTGACAGCAGGGTTGGCGATTTATGATACGATGCAGTATATCAAGCCTAATGTTTCGACAATTTGTTTAGGAATGGCTGCAAGCATGGCGGCAGTACTTTTGACTGCTGGAGCTAAAGGAAAACGTTATGCACTTCCCTACGCGCGGGTCATGATTCACCAGCCATTGGGCGGAGCGCAGGGGCAAGCCACTGACATTGAAATTCACGCCCGGGAGATTTTGCGGATGCGTGGATTGCTCAATGATATTTTGGTAAGTCATACCGGTCAGCCGCTAGAAAATATTCAGCGAGATACCGAACGCGATTTTTTCATGTCGAGTCAACAAGCCAAAGAGTATGGGCTCATTGATTCGGTAATTGTTCGAGATGAACGCAAGGATAATCCCAAATAAAGAGGTGATAGAATGTTAAAATTTGGGGATGATAAAGGACAATTGAAATGCTCGTTCTGTGGGAAACTGCAAGAGCAAGTCAAAAAACTAGTCGCTGGTCCTGGCGTGTATATTTGTGATGAGTGTATTGAATTGTGCAACGAAATAATTGAAGAAGAACTCAATGAAGATATTGATGTAGAACTTAAAGATATTCTCAAGCCAAAAGAGATTAAAGATATACTTGACCAATATGTTATTGGCCAGGAAGAGGCCAAAAAATCTCTCTCGGTTGCTGTATACAACCATTATAAGCGGATTAATCTCGCCAATAAGATAGACGATGTTGAATTGCAAAAGTCTAACATCGTCATGTTGGGTCCGACTGGTAGCGGTAAGACGTTGTTGGCTCAGACACTTGCTAAAATTTTGAATGTCCCATTTGCTATTGCTGATGCCACTTCACTGACAGAAGCAGGTTATGTAGGCGAAGATGTTGAAAACATCCTGCTTAAGCTGATTCAGGCAGCTGATTATGATGTGGAAAAGGCCGAAAAGGGTATAATCTATATTGATGAAATTGATAAGATTGCCCGTAAATCGGAAAACCCATCTATTACTCGTGATGTATCTGGTGAAGGCGTACAGCAGGCTCTTCTTAAAATTTTAGAAGGTACTGTTGCGAGTGTGCCGCCCCAAGGGGGACGAAAGCATCCGCATCAGGAATTCATCCAAATTGACACGACCAACATTTTGTTTATCTGCGGTGGTGCTTTTGATGGAATAGACAAGATTATCAGTGCACGTACTGGTAAGAAAACAATGGGCTTTGGTGCTGAAGTAGAGAGTAAGGAAAAGAAAAAGGTCGGCGAAATTTTGAAAAAGATATTGCCTGAAGACCTGTTGAGATTTGGCCTTATTCCAGAATTCGTCGGACGGTTGCCTGTTATAGTAACCTTGGATGCACTAGATGAACCGGCGCTGATCCGGATTCTTCTGGAACCCAAAAATGCGTTGATAAAACAGTACCAGAAGTTCCTTGAACTTGACAATGTACAGCTGGAGTTTAAGGAAGACGCCCTTAAGGCTATTGCGAGCGAAGCATTAAAACGCAATACCGGGGCAAGGGGACTTAGAGCCATTATTGAGAGCATTATGCTCAATGTGATGTATGAAGTTCCTTCAAGAACAGATATTGTGAAATGTACAGTGACCAAAGATGTGGTTATGCATAATGAAGAGCCAATGTTAGTCACTGTTGATAGAAAAAGCAAGAAAAAAGAAGAATCAGCTTAAACAAAGGAGATAATATCTCCTTTGTTTTTTTATTGCCTGGACTTGGGTATATCTGACTGATATCCCGCTTATTGCCAGGATAAAAACATCTTGCCTGCCTATACTAGATTCATAGAATGTAATCAATCAAAAAAATATCTCCTGGAGGGCTCATTGTAAATGCGGAGAAGGAGGGGTTGTGGATAAGTGGATTATGCCGTAAGTATCATCACGGTCATTCAATTCTTTTTTGCGATTGTTATCGGCATGTACTTTCTGAATCTCCTGCGTTCACAGCAAGGTAACCGGGGGGCAGTCGAGCGCGAGTCAAAGAAGGAAATGGACAAGTTACAGAAACTTAGGGAGGTTTCATTGACCGAACCACTTGCGGAGAAAACTCGCCCTACTACATTCGCTGAAATCATTGGACAGGAAGAAGGATTGAAGGCGTTACGAGCCGCGTTATGCGGCCCAAATCCGCAACATGTCCTTGTCTATGGACCGCCTGGGATAGGTAAAACAGCGGCAGCTCGATTGATATTAAATGAGGCAAAACGCAATCCGCTGTCCCCCTTTAGTTCAGCAGCTAAATTTATTGAAATGGATGCCACAACTGCCAGGTTTGATGAGCGTGGTATCGCCGATCCGCTGATTGGTACAGTACATGATCCAATTTACCAAGGTGCAGGTCCTTTGGGAGTCGCTGGAATTCCACAGCCTAAAGCCGGTGCTGTTACAAAAGCACATGGTGGAATTTTATTCATTGATGAAATTGGAGAATTACATCCTATTCAAATGAACAAACTCTTAAAGGTTTTAGAAGATCGTAAGGTATTCTTGGAGAGTTCATATTACAATAGTGAGGATACCCACATACCAAGTCATATCCACGACATATTTCAAAACGGTCTACCGGCTGATTTCCGTTTGGTTGGTGCTACAACCCGGACATCACAGGACATACCAGCGGCCATCCGGTCGCGATGTGTGGAAATCTTTTTTCGCCCGCTTACAGCCGATGAAGTTGGTGTTATTGCTGCGAATGCAGCACAAAAGGTGAATTTTGCAATTGAGGAATCAGCGATTGGGGTTATAAAGAATTATGCGATGAACGGCCGCGATGCCGTAAATATTGTGCAGATTGCCGCAGGAGTAACATTAAATGAGCACAGACAAAAAATAATGGGTCAGGATGTTGAGTGGGTCGTAAACTTCGGACAGTACAATCCGCGTCCGGAGAGAAAGGTTCCCCTTAAACCGCAGATCGGTTTTGCCAATGGGCTGGCGGTGTACGGAGCTAATATTGGAACAGTTATGGAAATTGAAGTTTCGGCAGTTGCTAATCCATATGGAACAGGGAAAATGACGGTCACTGGTGTGATCGATGAAGAGGAAATTGGCACCCCGGGTCGGACCATGCGCCGCAAGAGCATGGCTAAAGGTTCGATGGAGAATGTTCTGACCGTGCTGGCTAACCGATTTGACATTGATTATCATCAGTATGACATTCATGTTAATTTTCCGGGCGGTGGTCCAATTGATGGTCCTTCAGCAGGCATTACAGTTGCTGTCGCTATTTATTCAGCGGTAAAAGGGATTCCGATTGATAATCAGGTGGCCATGACAGGCGAGATTTCTATTCGCGGTCTGGTCAAACCGGTTGGTGGGGTGAGCGCCAAAGTAAATGCTGCCATTCAGGCAGGAGCTAAGAAAATAATCATTCCCCAAGAGAATTGGCAAGAAATCTATAACAATATGGAGGCAAAGGTGATCGGCATTGAGACAGTAGAGCAAGCTTTAGAGCATGCTTTGCTCACAAATCTTGATCAAGTAAGGTTGATTACTTCGAGTCCTGATGTTCTTGCGGCAGCCGGTGTCCAAGGTATCGTGTGAAAATAGGAGGAGGTGTACATGTGGACAAACTTGCTTTGTTGCTTGTGATTGTTGGAGCACTCAATTGGCTGCTTGTCGGTGTATTCAATTTCGACCTTGTAGCGTCAATATTCGGTGGACAGACTTCATTTTTAAGTCGTGCCGTTTATACACTGGTCGGCTTGGCTGGTATATGGTCAATCAGTCTTCTGTTTCGCGATAAAGGAAGAGCATAGTTACAAAAAAAGCCCTCGTAATCGAGGGCTAATTCATTGGCAGCATTTTCCGGAATTCATCTCCGGTTAAGGATTCTTTGTTTAACAGAACAGCTAAAATTTGCGCTGCTGTTGGGTGATAAGTGATAAGCGTATTGTGCACATAGCTCTCAACATCCTTTAAAATAGCACTCATGGTGGAGTGTAAAAGCTCAGACGGCACATTTTCGACAGAAACGATTCCTAGTGTAGACATGCCGCCATAAATAATTTGTTTAGCGAGGTCGGTTGCTTGTTTAAAGTCATTCGATGCACCCGTACTACGATTGCCAAGAGTTATTTCTTCGGCTACTGCACCCGCCAAAGCAACAGCAATTTTCGCTTTGAGCTGGTCTATGGTATATAAATAAGTGTCGTTCTCTTGGGTTTGTCTAACATAGCCGAGGGCATTACTGCGGGAGGCTACATTAATTGTTGCGACAGATCCGGGCGTTGTGATTTCGCTCAGCAGGGCATGGCCGATTTCATGTACGGCAATGCGCTGCTTTTCTTGTAAGCTAGGTAAACGGTCGAGTTTCTCTCCCATTATAACCTTGTCAATCGCGCTTCTTAAATGGTCCGAAGAAATTTTTTCCTTGCTTTCACGTAATGCCAAAATAGCCGCTTCATTCGTTAAACTTTCTAGATGAGCTCCTGAAAAGCCCATTGTATCGCCGGCAATGTCTTCTAGGCAGACGTCTTCAGCTAATGGCTTATTTTTGGTATGCAAGAGCAAAATTTGTAATCGACCTTTTTTATCAGGCAAATCAACCTTTACCTGCCGGTCGAAGCGGCCTGGACGGAGCAAAGCAGCATCTAACATGTCCGGACGATTAGTGGCAGCTATGATTAGTACTCTTACCATTTCATCGGAAGACAAGCCATCCATTTGGACTAGAAGCTCATTAAGAGTTTGCTCATGTTCTATATGACTGTTGGCTTCACCACGTTTGCCGCCAAGTACTTCAATTTCGTCAATAAAAATAACGGCGTTTTGTTTGCCCTGTTGTTTAGCGAGGCTCTTGGCCTGATTGAAGAGTTTTCGAATTCTTTGGGCGCCCACACCGACATACATTTCGACAAATTCAGAGCCACTGGCAGTGAGAAATACTGAATCAGTATAATGTGCGGCAGCCTTCGCCAATAACGTTTTACCGGTACCAGGTGGGCCGTTTAAGAGGATGCCTTTCAATGGCCTAATACCTAGCTTTTTAATAGTTTCGACATCTCGAATAAATTCGAGAGCCTCACGCAGTTCATTTTTGGCCATATCCTGACCTCCGATATCATCAAGACGGACTAAGCTTACCTTATTATCTTTGCTTGGGGCGGTAAACGATTTACCACCTGTGCGCATAGAATTAAAATAGAGGATAGCGCCTACAAAAGCTGCGAGAAACAGAAAGGGTAGTAGGTCGATTCCTTTCCAAAATAAAAAAGTGGCTAATGCAATTACAGCACCGACAGCTATTTCCTTAGTGTACATTATTTTACCTCCGTTTGTTGCCGGGGTACAACTACGTACATATCAGCATTTATGCTTTTGAAACTTAAATAGACGTTAGAAGCGTCTACATATACCTGTGTTTCAACACCGCTAGCGCTAGTCTTTTGTTGAATTCGCTCAGCCATTGCGGCAAAGTTACCTGTTGAAATCCCTTCCTGTACATAGAGGTGGACAGTGTAATAGAGCTGTTCAAGTTCAGGCGTACGATTATCATGAATGAAAATAGAGATTTGATTGTGCCCCAGAACTTTAATTGCACCATCGTGAACGGCTTGATAAGTTTTTTGCAGGTTTTTAACATTACTTAGCGAAATATGAACTTTCACAGTATCATTAATTTTGTTACTATTATCAAGGTAAAATGAGTCTATGCCATCAATGCTGTTAAGCACTTCTGCCAAAGGTTTATCTATTGCGTACTGCTGCCAGAGAAATTGTCCCCCACCTAACAAAGCTAACGTGAGGATAATTGCAGCCAAAGTGACAGTGAACCGAGTCGAGTTATTACTCATTGGCGGAACCTCCTTATTAGCAATCAAGTTAACATAAGATATTATAGCATTTGCTCTAAGTGGACGCAAAGGTAAATAAAGCTTACTATCTGAGTGCTTAGGCGGTGTAATAAAGGATTTTTAAAAGCTTGGTAAGAATATTTATAAATAATGGCGTGGAGAATAGTAGTGAAAACGCAAACTAAAGGAGGCGAAACATCGTGGCAAAGAAGAAGCGTATAATTCCATTATTGCCGTTGAGAGGCATTCTGGTTTTTCCATATATGATTATTCATCTTGATGTTGGCAGGGAGAAATCGATAGGTGCCTTGGAAGAATCTATGGTTCACGATCGCCAAATCATGTTGGCAACGCAAAAAGAGGCCCAAAATGATGCGCCAAGTCCAGAAGATATATTTGAATTTGGTACAGTTGTGGAAATCAAGCAGCTTTTAAAACTTCCTGGCGGTACAATTAGAGTCCTCGTAGAGGGACTGCATCGAGCACAAATCACTAAGTATATGGAATTAGATCCCTTTTACAAGGTGGAAATAGAAGAGTTCTCTGAAGCAGAGGTGAAAACTCCGGAAATTGAAGCTCTTACCCGTACTGCTATTCATCAGTTTGAACAATGGGTCAAGCTGAGCAAGAAAATACCTCCCGAGACACTTGTATCAGTCGTTGTTGTTGAAGAACCAGGCAGGCTTACCGATTTGATAGCAAGCCACTTATCGTTAAAAATTGAGGATAAACAAGATCTTCTTAACGCGGTTAATGTTAAAGACCGTTTAGGTAAACTCTGCGAGATTCTTGGTCGGGAAATGGAAATTCTCGAATTAGAAAAGAAGATCAATGTCCGGGTTCGTAAGCAAATGGAAAGGACGCAAAAAGAATATTACTTGCGTGAGCAGCTTAAAGCAATTCAAAAAGAATTAGGCGAAAAAGATGAGCGAACTGCGGAAGCCGATGAGTACCGGGATCGACTCAAACAGCAGCCTGAATTACCGGCAGAAGTCGCTGAAAAGATTAACAAGGAAATTGAGCGTCTGGAGAAAATGGCACCGATGGCAGCAGAAAGTGCTGTTATCCGTACCTATCTTGATTGGCTGTTGGCGCTTCCTTGGACAGATGAGTCTGCTGACAATCTTGATATAGTAACAGCTGAGACGATTCTCAATGAAGATCATTACGGCCTTGAAAAAGTCAAAGAGCGTATTTTAGAATACTTATCCATACGAAAACTGACTGAAAAAATGAAGGGACCAATTCTTTGTCTGGTTGGACCGCCTGGTGTAGGAAAGACTTCGCTGGCTCGTTCCATTGCCCGTTCTATGGATCGAAAATTTGTCCGCGTCTCGCTAGGCGGGGTACGGGATGAGGCTGAAATACGCGGTCACCGCCGTACTTATGTGGGAGCATTACCGGGGCGTATTGTTCAAGGTATGCGCAATGCCGGTTCGAGGAATCCTGTTTTTCTGCTTGATGAAATTGACAAGATGAGTGCGGATTTCCGTGGTGATCCGTCGGCTGCATTGCTCGAAGTTCTCGATCCTGAGCAAAACAATACATTCAGCGATCATTATATTGAGTTGCCTTTTGATTTATCACGTGTGCTCTGGGTTGTGACAGCTAATGTCATGCATAATATTCCGAGGCCTCTTCGTGATCGTATGGAAATTATCAGCATTCCCGGCTATACTGAGGAAGAAAAAATACAGATTGCTAAACGATATCTGATTCCCAAACAAATTCGTGATCATGGGCTAAACAATCAACAAATTGTTTTTTCTGAGGGGACGCTGCAAAAAGTAATCAGCGATTATACGCGCGAGGCCGGTGTTCGTAATCTTGACAGGAATATTGCTGGTTTGTGCCGAAAAGTAGCACGCCAAATTGTCCAAAATAAAAAGTCGGGCGTCAAGGTTACAGCCCAGAATCTGCACACCTTTTTAGGGGCGCCTAAATTTCGGCGGCAGCCTGCCGAGGGGAATGCCGAAATTGGCCTAACCACAGGTCTTGCCTGGACAGAAGTCGGCGGTGAGGTACTTACTACTGAAGTGTCAATCATGAAGGGTAAAGGAAAGCTTCTATTAACTGGGCAGCTTGGTGAGGTTATGCGTGAATCAGCTCAGGCAGGGTTTAGTTATATTAGGACGCGGGCTAAGGAACTTGGCATTGACGAGGATTTTCATGAGAAAAATGACATCCATATTCATCTTCCCGAAGGCGCTATACCCAAAGACGGCCCGTCGGCCGGCATTACAATGGCCACTGCTATGGTTTCAGCTTTGACAAGCACTCCGGTACGCAATGATCTTGCCATGACGGGCGAGATAACTTTACGGGGCCGTGTACTACCTGTTGGGGGTATTAAGGAAAAAGTGCTTGCTGCCCACCGGCTAGGGATACACACAATTATTATGCCGAAAGAAAATCAACGAGATATTGATGAGATTCCAGCCAACGTGAAACGCCATTTAGAATTTGTGTTAGTCGAACATATGGATGAAGTTTTAGATCGGGCATTGGTGAAATAAAATGACTGATGATACCGCTATAACAATTATTTCAGCCCAATATGCAGCATCTGCAGTACGGGCTGACCAGTATCCTAATCCTGAAGAAGATTTATGTGAAATTGCATTTATTGGCCGATCGAACGTTGGCAAATCTTCGCTTTTAAATTCTTTAGCACGGCGACACGGCCTTGCCAGGACGAGTGGAACGCCAGGAAAGACACAGACGCTCAATTTTTATCGTCTTGCTGCAAAAATTGATGAAGAGCGTCAGGATTTTTTTCTAGTTGATTTACCGGGTTATGGCTATGCGCGCACTGGACAGAAGAATAGACGTCAGTGGGCTAAATTTTCGGAAGAATATATGCTAAATTCGCCGCGGCTAAAACTAATCTGTCAATTAATTGATATAAGGCACCTCCCAATGGCTAGCGATATAGCCGCTTATCGCTGGTTTACTGAGAACAACCTGCCTATCCAGCTGATTGCTACCAAAGCTGATAAAATCAGTCGGATGGGTTTAAAAAGACAACTGGAAACGATTAAGAGAGGTTTGGGCGCTAGTTGCAATATAATAGCATATTCAGCTGAAAAGGGACTAGGACGGGATGATTTACTTGACGTAATCGGTCGGCTTTTGTTAAAATAGACGAGGCTGAGGAGGACAGCTAAAGCTGCCCTCCTTTTAGGATGCTTTCGTATATCGGCCATTAATTGAAATTTAGATAGGGGTATGATATGCTCACATCATTTGATAAAGATTTGCTGAATATTTTACAAACAGGTCTGCCGATAGCAAGTCGTCCATTTGCTGAAATTGCTGAAAGTCTTAATGCTGACGAAATTACTGTGATTGATAGATTGCGCTATTTAAAGGAGCATGGATATATTCGCCGAATTGGAGCCTTTTTTGATTCTGCAAGCTTAGGCTATGTGGGGACCTTAATTGCAGCTAAGGTTGAAAAACAGCATGTTGAAGCTGTTGCGAAGGTGATCAATAATTATGAAGGCGTAACACATAACTATGAACGCAATGGCGTTTTCAATCTGTGGTTTACGTTGATGGTGCCTGATTGTGAAAGCCAACAGAAGATTTTAAAAGAAATAGCGGCTCTCAAGGGAGTTTTACGATTGATTAGTCTTCCTGCAAGTAAAAAATACAAAGTAAGTGTTCAGTTTAAACTCTAAGCTGGAAATCTGGCCGCTAACGGAGGTAAAATAAATGCTTGATGCATTGGATAAAAAGATCATTGCTGCCATGCAGGATGAATTTCCGCTTGTTGCTGAACCTTATAAAGAAATTGCCGAGCGGATTGGTATTAGCGAAACCGAGCTGCTGAAGCGCCTTAATGATTATTGGCGAACAGGCAAGATTCGTAAAATGGGTGCTGTCTTAAAACATCGCCAGGTTGGCTTTGCTGCTAATGCCTTGTGTGCATGGATTGTACCAGAGGAAAGAATGGATGAAATTGGTCAGATTATGATGAAGCATCCAGCCATTACACATTGTTATTCCAGGGTTCCGCAACCGGAAATGCCTTATAACTTTTACATAATGCTTCATGCCCACACGCGCGTAGAATGCCGGAAACTAGCCGAAGAACTGGCTTCAGCTACCGGACTGTCTCAATATACGATGCTCTTTAGTACTCGGGAATATAAAAAGGCGAGTATGCGATATTTTGTCGAAAAAAGGCAGAATATTCGAGAATAGTAAAAAAAATACTGAAAAATGTCTTAAAAAAAAGGAATATGCTACTAATTGTCGAAACGTCATTTATAGCTTTAAATTATAGATTTTATTCTCAAGGTTTTATGCGCTTATTGTTCTAGTATTATAAAGTAATATTACTTTAAATAATATAGGCGATAAGTGTTTAAAATAAAAAAGCTTAGTATTGTAATCTGTACAGACAAGAGAGGTGATGGAAAAAAAATATGACGATCGTTCATTGGTATAGTTCAATACTTCATAGGGCATACTCAGCATTGAACGAAAGACATAACAGGATACGTACAAGCTAAAGTAGTTTGTAAATTGAAAACAATATGGAAAGGGTGTTAATACAGTGACATGGACGCAAGTTTATGACCCAATGAATAACCTCGCGCTATCAGCGTTTTTGGCCGCAATTCCTATGATTATCATATTCTATCTATTGGCTATTCGTAAGGCGCCTGGACACGTTTCCGGAATTGCTGCAACGGCTGCAGCTGTTTTGATTGCTATTTTCGCTTACAGCATGCCGGTAGGAACAGTGCTTACAGCTACAGCAATGGGAGCCTTATATGGCGTATTCCCGATTTTCTGGATCGTTCTCACCGCAATTTTTATTTACAACATGACCGTTGAGACAGGTCAATTCGAAATTGTAAAGAATTCAATTGCTGCAATTACAGATGACCGTCGTTTGCAAGCGCTCTTAGTAGCCTTTGCCTTTGGTGCTTTCCTTGAAGGTGCTGCTGGTTTCGGTACTCCGGTTGCTATTTCAGCCGGTATGCTTGTTGGTCTTGGTTTTAACCCGCTTTATGCCGCAGGTCTTTGCTTGATTGCAAATACTGCACCAGTAGCTTTTGGCGGTATTGGTATTCCTATTATCGTTGCTGGTCAGGTGTCTGGTGTTGACACTATGAAGATTTCTGCAATGGTTGGTCGCCAATTGCCGTTCTTATCCGTAATTATCCCTATCTGGCTAGTTGTATTAATGTCTGGCTGGAAATCCGCAATGGAAGTTCTTCCTGCTTGTTTGGTTGCAGGTGTAGCTTTTGCCAGTCTTCAATGGTGGTCCTCTAACTTCCTCGGACCAGAACTTCCCGATATTTTATCCTCCCTTGCTGCCATCATATGCCTTACTTTCTTCCTGAAAGTATGGAAACCTGCTAAAATTTGGCGGTTTGCGGATGAAGCACCCGCTCAGGCGGCTGCAACCCTTCCAAAGTATACAACAGGACAAATTATTAAAGCATGGTCTCCATTCATTTTGCTGACTATCTTTGTTATTCTCTGGGGCTTGAAACCTGTGGCTGCTATGCTTAATGCGGCAACCATCAGCTGGGTGGTTCCTGGTCTTCACAAAGTGGTAATCCAAGTGGCTCCGATTGCGAAACAGCCTGTAGCTATGGCTGCAATCTATAAAATTAACTGGCTCAGTGCCGCAGGTACGGCTTTGCTCTTCGCTAGTATTGCGTCTGCACTGGTTCTCGGTGTTGGCCCTTCCAGATACTTCAAGATCTTAGGCAAAACCTTTACACAATTGCAGAAACCGTTGATTACGATTCCTGCTGTACTTGGTTTGGCTTATGTTATGAACTATTCCGGCATGAGCGCAACTCTTGGTCTAGTTCTTGCTGGTACTGGTCATTACTTCCCGTTATTTGCTCCGCTTCTCGGCTGGTTAGGCGTGTTCCTGACTGGTTCTGATACTTCTGCTAACGCTCTGTTTGGTAATTTGCAAGCTGTTACCGCAGAACAGGTTGGCGTTGATCCGGTTCTGACTGTTGCAGCTAACTCCTCTGGTGGTGTTACTGGTAAAATGATTTCGCCGCAGAGTATCGCTGTTGCAACTGCAGCTACTGGTCTTGTAGGAAAAGAGGGTGAATTGTTTAGCTTTACTGTAATGCACTCTTTCATCCTTGCGATTGCAGTCTGCTTGATGACTTATGCACAAGCATACATGCTCAGTTGGATGATTCCTTAAAAAGAATAAAAAAAGAGCAGCCTTTTGGCTGCTCTTTTTTTATTTTTTTAGCTAGCTTTTATTATGATTAATGCAACTTCTGGTTATGCTAGGCGTATGGCTTATGTAGAATCAGGAGGTGTTTTTATGGCTGAAGTTTCACTTAAAGGTGAACAAAGAGTATTTATGACAGGCAATGAGGTTGTTGCCTGGGCAGCGGTTGCGGCAAAAGTCGACATTATGTATGGTTATCCAATTACTCCGCAAAACGAGATCATGCATTATTGGACAAGGCTTGCTCCTAAGTATGACAAGAAGTTTCTTCAGACTGAAGACGAGATTTCGGCTGGTTTTACTTCAATTGGTGGCGTTTTATCAGGTCGGAAAGCATTTACTGCAACTGCTGGACCGGGAAATGTTTTGATGCAGGAATCGATTGGGATGGCTGAAATGATGCGGTTGCCAATGGTCTACATCATTCAGCAGCGCGGCGGTCCGTCGACGGCTACTGTTATTTATGCCCAACAGGAGACAACCCTCACTACTTTCGGCGGCAATGGCGAAGGGCATCGTATTGTTTATTCAACAGCCGGGCATCAGGAATTGTTTGATTATACGATCAAAGCCTTTAATAGCGCTTGGACTTATCGGTTTCCGACGTTTATTTTAGGTGACGGCTATCAGGCTAAAATGCGTGAACCACTTACAATCTATGATCCTGTGGAACGCGGTGTAAATTTGGTCCCCACAGAACCTATTCTGGGGGATACTGACCATCCAGATAGGGCGTTTAAACATATGCGTAACACGTATAATACCGAAGATGAGCTTTACAATATAGTCATGGCAAATCAACATGCTTGGGATGAAATGGCTGATAAGGTTGTGGAATGGGATGCAAAAGGGTGCGAAGATGCTGATGTTATTATTGTTACTCATGGCATAGTATCGCGAGCAGGTTTTGGTGCTTATAATCAGCTTCGCGCCGAGGGTAAAAAGGTTGGTTATTTCCGCCCGATTACTGTTCGTCCTTTTCCAGGACAACAACTTAAAGAGGCAATGAAAAATGCTAAAAAACTGCTTGTTGCTGAGTCTGCCTATGGTCAGTTGCTTAAGCTAGTACAAACACATACCTATGGCAGCACTATCGAAATCGCTACACTGCTTAAACCGGGTGTGGGAATAACAAGTGAAGAAATTTATGAAGAATGTCAACATCTTTAGAAATCGAAAGGAGGGCTACCATGCAAGAACTTAAAGAACACGGGATTTTACAGCCAGCCATGCCGACGAGTTGGAACGAAGAAACAAAACCTCATAAATTTTGTCCTGGTTGTGGACATGGAATTATCCTCAAAGTCTTGGGTGAAGCCGTTGATGAACTAGGAATTAAGGGAAAAATGGTTTTCGGCTGCGATATTGGCTGTTCATTATTGGCATGGGATTTTTTCGCTATTGATACAGTACAAACTCATCATGGTCGAACAACTCCAGTTATCACTGGAATGAAACGAGCTAATCCTGATATCATCGGTGTTGCCTATATGGGTGACGGTGGTGGCTATGCTATTGGTTCGCAGCATTTGTTTAACTCTGCTGTCCGCAATGAAAAGATCACAATCATTCTGTGTAACAACTGTAATTACGGTATGACGGGTGGGCAAATGGCCCCTACAACACTGCCTGGCATGAAAACTGAAACAACCCCCTACGGCCGGGATATCGAGCAAACTGGAGCTCCGACCAAAGGGCCTGAAATGGTAGCGGCTGTAGCACCTGAAGGAGCTTATGTAGCGCGTGGTACAATCGCCAATGCTCGTCAAATGAAAGGCTTTATTAAAAAAGCTCTGGAAAATCAAATAGCTGGACGAGGACTGTCCTTTGTAGAATGTCTGTCAAGTTGTCCAACTAACTGGCGGACAAATGCCAAACAAACCTGGGAATTTGTTGAAAAGGATATGGCCAAATATTTTCAGGTTGGCGAATTACGCGTACCGTCCGAAATGAAGGAGGGGAAATAATGGCGAGCGTAACCAGAATTGCCTTAGCTGGCGAAGGTGGGCAAGGGGTACAATCCATTGCTGAGATATTAGCTGAAGCTGCTAACGAGGAAGGTAAAAATGCGCTGTATATCCCAAATTTCGGGGTTGAGCAGCGAGGTGGTGTCTCGGTAGCATATGTGCAGATTAGTGATGGCCATATTGGGGCGCCTAAATTTATCAAAGCAGATATTCTCATTCCGTTAAGTCCGCGGGCAGTTCAAAGAACAACGGATCATGCCGGCGAAAATACGATCTATATTTATGATAATTCATTAGTAGCAGAGGGCGAAGTGAATGACAATATTGTCGGGATGCAATATTTTGATGTTACGCCGCCCTGCCCGACTTCTGATGAACCAAATGAGGATTTGACTCAGGATATGATTGCAGGGGAACCTAAGACTTGTTCGTTTAGCCGTCCGGGTCCTGGTGTCGATCCTAAAGATATACCGAAAGTTAAAAAGGTAATTGCTATACCGGCCAATGATATTGCCAAAAATGAGCTGCATCCTAGAGTTTTTAATATCATTATTCTTGGTGCTATTATTGCAGCCACAGATGTATTGCCTATTGAGGCGATCAAACGTGCACTCGAAGTTAAACTTGGCCATAAATTTGAAGCCAATCCCAAACTGCGCGACATGAACTATCAAGCCCTTGAACGCGGCTATAACCTCATAAAAGGCGCAATGTAGAAGGAGGGGAAAACATGGCAAAGGTAGATTGGAAATCGTCCAAACACGAAAATGCTAAAGGTAACTGGGCAATATTTTCTGGATTATGCAAAGGCTGTGGGCTTTGTATTGAAAAGTGTCCGGTAAAATGTATCGCATGGGGGGAAGATTTAGGAGTGTATGGAACGCCCCGTGTGCAAGCTAATATGGAAAAGTGCATTGTTTGCGGAATATGTCAAATGGTATGCCCGGACTGTGCAATTAGGGTAGAAAAAAAGAAATAGGTAGACTTAAGTCCAGTAAATGGTGTATTATAGATTCAGACTTGTCTTGTAGGTGATAGCGACGTGAATAAAAATACCATGTTTGAGATCGTACAAAATGATCTCAAGGAACTAGAAGGCGAACTGCTTTCTGTAATACACTCTCAAGAGGACTTAATAACAGATATAAGTAGACACTTGGTTAAGGCTGGAGGAAAGCGCTTGCGGCCAGCCTTGTATTTAGTCTGTGCGAGAAGCAAATGCAGTGATTTAAAGGCCATCATGCCAATGGCGCTGGCGATTGAGCTCATTCATATGGCTACGCTTGTGCATGATGATGTTATTGATGAGGCATCGACCCGTCGTGGGCGTCCTACTGCTAATGCTTGTTGGGGGAATTATCAGTCGGTATTGACTGGCGATTTTCTCTTTGCTAAAGCATTTTCTGTTGTAGCGATGCATGTCGATCAACGTATGCTAAAGGTTTTGACTGATGTGATGTGTTCGATGTGCGAAGGTGAAATTATTCAAGATAAAGACACCTTTAACCCTGATCAGTCTGAAGGCCAATATTTAGTGCGGATTGCTAAAAAAACTGCTGATTTTATTGCTGCCAGTTGTGAATTAGGCGGTATGGTTGCAGGGTTACCCGCCGATGATATTGAAGCACTTCGCAAGTATGGTTATTCAATTGGTATGGCATTTCAAATAACCGATGATATTCTTGATGTTACGGCATCTTCGGAACAAATCGGTAAACCGGCTGGCCATGATCTGCGACAAGGTATTGTCACTTTACCGGTTATTTTTGCGCTTGAAAATAGCAAACATAAAAATGAACTTCGCGAGATTATTGTCAATCGGGCTATGACTGAAGAGGCCGTTAAAAAGGGACTTAAGATTATTCATGATACGACTGCGGTCGAATACTCATATCAGCGAGTTGCTGATTATCTGCATGAAGCTCGTAATATTTTACCGCCATCTATTCCGCCTAATCTTAAGCAGTGCCTTCTTGAAGTTGCCGATTTCGTTGGTCTGCGTAAGTATTAAAGAACAAATAACCGCAAAAAAAGCTTACCTTAGTGGGTAAGCTTTTTTGTTGTTATATAAAGTGAGAGTATCCGAAGCCACTATACCTTACCATAATACCTTATTCTTGTTTCCATAATTTTGAATACAATATAATTTTTAGATGGCAGTTTGGAAATGGCAGGAAATTGTAGATATTTATCGAAAGGACATACTTATAGCACAATTCTGTAGATTCGATTCATTTTAATTAATTTAAAAGTTTCGAAAAGTATTATTTGTGCGTCATTAAATGTGCAAGTCGTTTATTCGGCTTGCTAGACTAAGCCGCGATCCCAATAAGGAGGTGGAAATGCAATTTCACGGCTTCATTGAATTTTCTGGTGTGTAATTCCTGTGAGGAATTGTAGACCAGGGAGGGCGATGATGCGCAATAACATACACTTCAGAATATGTGCTAAAATATAACTAAGGAAGTGTATGTTATGGCCTGGACCCAGATATATGATCCAATGGGGAACATTGTTCTATCTGCAATCGTAGCTGGCATCCCCTTATATCTTCTCTTGTACATGCTTGGTATTAAACAAAAGCCTGGTCACATTGCCGCTATAGCCGGCACAATCGCAGCGCTCATTGTTGCAGTTCTAGTTTGGGGAATGCCAGTAGGACTTGCTTTTAATTCATTTTTGAGTGGTGCTGCTTTTGGTCTTTTCCCGATAGTTTGGATTGTTGTTACCGCAATTTGGGTATACAATATGACGGTTGAGTCAGGTGAGTTTGAGATTATTAAAAACTCATTAGCTTCTATTACAGAAGACCGCCGTCTACAAGCACTTTTTGTTGCTTTTGCATTTGGTTCATTCATTGAAGGTACTGCAGGTTTTGGTACTCCGGTAGCAATTACTGCAGCAATGTTGGTTGGTCTTGGTTTTAACCCGGTTTATGCTGCAAGTATTTGCTTGATTGCTAATACCGCACCGGTTGCTTTCGGTGGTATTGGTATCCCAGTTATCGTAGCAGCCCAAGTTTCACAGCTTGATATTATGCATATTAGTCAAATTATTGGTCGGCAGTTGCCCTTCCTGTCAATTATCGTTCCGTTGTGGGTTGCTGTTACCATGAGTGGCTGGAAGCGCTCCATGGAAGTTCTGCCAGCGCTGTTAGTCGCTGGTGGATGTTTTGCAGCTACCCAGTTCTATACAGCTAACTATATTAGCCCGTATCTCCCGGATATTACATCGGCTATTGTTACTATTATCGGCCTGGGTTTATTCCTCAGAGTCTGGAAACCAGCGACAATTTGGCGTTTCCCTGATGAAGAGGCTAGCACTAGCGGTAAAGAAGAACTCCGGTACTCATCTGGTGAAGTTATCCGCGCTTGGATGCCGTACATCCTGCTCGCGATTATGGTATTCCTCTGGGGGTATGGCCCAGTGAAGAGCGTTTTATCCACAACAAATATCAATATCCCTTGGCCGGGGCTTCATAATGAGATTAGTAAGGCAGTTCCTATTGTTGCCAAAACTACTCCTTATGGTGCTGTATATTCTTTCCAATGGCTGTCTGCAGGTGGTACAGCTATCTTGCTATCAGGTATTCTGTCAATTTTTGTTATTCCTAATTATGGCCCTAGTCGTGCTATTCCTTGTTTCTTTAGAACAATCAAAGTTCTTATTAACCCGATCATTACCATAGCCGTAATTCTTGGCTTAGCGTATTTGATGAATTACTCTGGTATGAGTGCTACTATGGGACTTGCATTTACTAAAACCGGTGCAGCATTCCCGTTCTTTGCTCCAATCCTTGGCTGGCTCGGGGTATTCTTGACAGGTTCTGATACATCGTCGAATGCCTTGTTCGCATCATTGCAAAGAACAACTGCTGAACAGATTGGTGTTGACCCTCATTTGATGGTTGCTGCTAACTCTTCCGGCGGTGTTTGTGGTAAGATGATTTCGCCGCAAAGTATTTCAGTTGCAACAGCTGCTACTGGCTTAGTCGGTCAAGAAGGCACAATCTTCCGCTTTACGCTTAAACATAGTATCGCAATGCTGGCGATTGTTGCTTGTATGACCTATCTGCAAGCCTATGCGCTTAGCTGGATGCTTCCATAAAGAGTAATAATTATCATTTTGCAGCAGCTCCGGCTGCTGTTTTTTTTTTATCAAAAAACGTTTGAATATTAGGATATATTAGCATATATAAGCATAAGCAACTAAATAGATATTAGAGGGATCTATTTCCAATGAAACTTAACATAAATCAAAGAAATAAAAAAATATTAAAAATTATGGAATAATATGAAGGAATTTCCTTTTAATTGAAGAATATTTTATATAGGCAAAAAACGCAATATTTAAAATAACAAAATAATTAGGAAGATTAGAAGTATTTTGCTGCACTAGAATTGCCGCAATTCTAAGAGGGAGGTGAAAGGTGTGGCCTGCGGCTTCATTGAATTTTCTGGTGTGTAATTCCCAAGCGGAATTGTAGACCAGGAGGGAGATGATGCTTGGAGCATAGAAAAATATTGTTGTACTTTTTTTATTATACTTTTATTATTGTTAATGATTTTAATATTAAGAAATAGGGGAGTGTATTTAATGACTTGGATGCAAGACTATAGTCCTTTAGGCAGCATAGGCCTCTCGGCGCTGGTTGCCGCAATTCCGCTATTTGTATTACTATATATGCTGGGAATTAAGCGTTCAAAAGGCCATGTTGCTGCGGGCGTTGGTGTCCTTTCTGCAATATTAATAGCCATTTTTGTTTTTAAAATGCCTGCCGGATTAGCGATTAGCGCTACTCTTAATGGTGCGTTGGTTGGTATATTCCCAATTGTATGGATTATAGTAACCGCGATCTGGGTTTACAATATGACGGTTGAATCCGGTGAATTTGAAATTATTAAGAATTCATTGGCGTCACTCACTGATGACCGCCGTCTGCAAGCAATCTTTATTGCTTTTGCTTTCGGATCCTTCATTGAAGGTACAGCTGGCTTTGGTACACCAGTAGCCATAACGGCTGCGATGCTAGTTGGACTTGGTTTTAACCCTGTTTATGCCGCTGGTATCTGCCTTGTAGCGAATACCGCTCCTGTTGCATTTGGTGCTATTGGTATCCCTGTTGTGGTACTTGGCCAAGTAAGTGGGATTGACTCCTTTACATTAAGTAAAATTATTGGTCGTCAATTGCCATTCCTTTCAGTAATCGTACCGCTTTGGGTCGTTGTTATGATGTGCGGTTGGAAACGCGCCATGGAAGTGTTGCCGGCCGTGCTTGTAGCAGGTGTATGCTTTGCAACAACCCAGTTCTTTACTTCAAACTATATTAGCGTGTATTTGCCGGATATTACCTCGGCATTTGTTACTATCATAGGTCTTTTGCTTTTCCTCAAAGTTTGGAAGCCTGCCAAAGTTTGGCACTTTCCTGATGAAAAGGTCTCCGCTGGCCCTGTAGAATGTAAGTATACTACTGCTGAAGTGTTACGTGCATGGGGTCCGTATATTATCCTGGCAGTTCTCGTCTTCTTATGGGCTGATGATAAATTCCTCGGGTTCAAGGCCGTGCTGGTTAGTGCGGAAAAGGCTCTTGGTTTAACACCTGTGACTTGGCCTGGTCTGCATAACCTGGTCATAAGAACGGCTCCAGTTGTGGCTAAAAATGCTCCTTATGCAGCTACGTATGGAATTAACTTCTTCTCAGCAGCAGGTACTGCAATATTAGTTTCCGGAATACTTTCCTTGTTTATCATCCCGAATTATAGTGTTGGTCGGGCTGTTGCCTGCTTCGGCAGAACAATTAAATTACTTGTTTATCCGATTTGCACAATTGCTATGATCTTAGGTCTGGCGTATATCATGAACTATTCTGGCATGAGTTCCACTTTAGGTCTTGCCTTTACTTCAACCGGCGCAGCTTTCCCTTTCTTCTCACCATTCCTCGGTTGGATAGGCGTTTTCTTGACTGGTTCAGATACATCTTCCAATGCTTTGTTCGGTTCAATGCAGAAGACTGCCGCTCAGCAGCTTGGCATCGACCCGAATCTTACTGTAGCTGCTAACTCGTCCGGCGGTGTTTGCGGCAAGATGATTTCCCCGCAAAGTATTGCCGTTGCTACTGCTGCTACGGGCTTAGTTGGTGAAGAATCAACAATATTCCGTTTTGCCTTACCACACAGTATTGCCATGATTTTCCTCATCGGCATTCTGACATATCTGCAGTCGAATGTACTGCACTGGATGCTTCCATAAAGTAGCATTAAACTATGTTTTAGAAAAGCGGCAGCTGAAAAGCTGCCGCTTTTCTTTGCTGAAAAATATATAGAAAAACTAAAAACAAAAGTGATTAATTGTCAAATGACAGGAACCCAGAGGGGGGTTATTTGACAATTAAGATAATTGAATATTTAGAAACATTAGTATTACGGAGTATTTTATAGTATATAAATGATAAACAGATTTATTGTTGGTTCAAAATATATTTAATCAATAAAATAAAAAAATATCAAATATTATGGCTGAATATGAAGGAATATTATATTATTTATAGAATAATCTATATGAATAAAAAACGCAATATTTAAAATAACAAAATAATTAAGAAAATTTAAAATGTAATTACTAGGTTAAAATTGATCGTTTTTACGGGATAGGTGTAAAACATCGAACCCGTTAATAGCCGCAATTTCTAAAGGAGAGGTGAAAGGTTTTAGTTCCGCGGCGTCATTTGAATGTTCTGGTGTGTAATTAAATGAATTTATAAACCAGGGGGAGCTGATGCTTAGAGTATAAAGAAAATCGCTGTTATACTTTTTATTATTGGTAATGTATTTTTAAAATTTAAAAATAGGGGAGTGTTTTTGTAATGACATGGATTCAAGACTATAGTCCCTTAGGCAGCATAGGCCTCTCGGCACTCGTAGCATCAATTCCACTATTTGTATTACTATATATGCTGGGCATTAAGCGTTCAAAAGGCCATGTTGCTGCGTTCGTTGGCGTCCTTTCTGCAGTATTAATAGCCATTTTTGTTTTTAAAATGCCTGCTGGATTAGCGATTAGCGCTACCCTTAATGGTGCTTTGGTTGGTATATTCCCAATTGTATGGATTATAGTAACCGCGATCTGGGTTTACAATATGACGGTTGAATCCGGTGAATTTGAAATTATTAAGAATTCATTGGCGTCACTCACTGATGACCGCCGTCTGCAAGCAATCTTTATTGCTTTTGCTTTCGGATCCTTCATTGAAGGTACAGCTGGCTTTGGTACACCAGTAGCCATAACGGCTGCGATGCTAGTTGGACTTGGTTTTAACCCTGTTTATGCCGCTGGTATCTGCCTTGTAGCGAATACCGCTCCTGTTGCATTTGGTGCTATTGGTATCCCTGTTGTGGTACTTGGCCAAGTAAGTGGGATTGACTCCTTTACATTAAGTAAAATTATTGGTCGTCAATTGCCATTCCTTTCAGTAATCGTACCGCTTTGGGTCGTTGTTATGATGTGCGGTTGGAAACGCGCCATGGAAGTGTTGCCGGCCGTGCTTGTAGCAGGTGTATGCTTTGCAACAACCCAGTTCTTTACTTCAAACTATATTAGCGTGTATTTGCCGGATATTACCTCGGCATTTGTTACTATCATAGGTCTTTTGCTTTTCCTCAAAGTTTGGAAGCCTGCCAAAGTTTGGCACTTTCCTGATGAAAAGGTCTCCGCTGGCCCTGTAGAATGTAAGTATACTACTGCTGAAGTGTTACGTGCATGGGGTCCGTATATTATCCTGGCAGTTCTCGTCTTCTTATGGGCTGATGATAAATTCCTCGGGTTCAAGGCCGTGCTGGTTAGTGCGGAAAAGGCTCTTGGTTTAACACCTGTGACTTGGCCTGGTCTGCATAACCTGGTCATAAGAACGGCTCCAGTTGTGGCTAAAAATGCTCCTTATGCAGCTACGTATGGAATTAACTTCTTCTCAGCAGCAGGTACTGCAATATTAGTTTCCGGAATACTTTCCTTGTTTATCATCCCGAATTATAGTGTTGGTCGGGCTGTTGCCTGCTTCGGCAGAACAATTAAATTACTTGTTTATCCGATTTGCACAATTGCTATGATCTTAGGTCTGGCGTATATCATGAACTATTCTGGCATGAGTTCCACTTTAGGTCTTGCCTTTACTTCAACCGGCGCGGCATTCCCCTTCTTCTCACCGTTCCTTGGTTGGTTGGGCGTATTCTTAACTGGTTCAGATACATCTTCCAATGCATTGTTTGGTTCGATGCAGAAAACTGCAGCCCAGCAGCTTGGCATCGATCCGAATCTTACTGTAGCTGCTAACTCGTCCGGCGGTGTTTGCGGTAAGATGATTTCCCCGCAAAGTATTGCTGTTGCTACTGCTGCTACGGGCTTAGTTGGTGAAGAATCAACTATATTCCGTTTTGCCTTACCACACAGTATTGCCATGATTTTCCTCATCGGCATTCTGACATATCTGCAGTCGAATGTACTGCACTGGATGCTTCCATAAACTCATGATAGACTAAGTTTTATACTTAGGGGTTGTGTTGAAACCTAGTTTCAGCACAACCCTTTTAATTTTTGTCCGCTGACCAAGCCGCTTTTCTTCTACAAGTAATACGCTAAAGGGCACAGGCGAGCGGCTAAGTCCCTGGATATGGTTCGGCTAGGATTCAGGTGGAGTTATCTGAATCAAGTCTCACTTTATGGAAAAAACAGATTTTGGCGGAGGCTCGTTGTTTTTTTTCGGCTGCAACGGTATAATAATTACATAAAAGCAGAGGGATGTGAGAACATGTTTAGTTTTAGCATGCCAGAACTTGGATTGATTTTAGTCATCGCGCTGGTTGTATTTGGACCGGGAAAGCTGCCTGAAGTTGGTAAAGCGCTTGGTAAGGGCCTGGAAGAGTTCCGGCGCGCTACAAGCGGTGAGTCAGTGAAGCCGGTCATTACAAAGGCCGAGACTCTTACAGATGAGCATAAGATAGAAGATAAAAAGTGAGGACAGTATAATGTCTGATATTACTACCCAAAGTAAAGATGAGGAAGTAGTGACAGCCCCCGAACTTACAGATATGTCGCTTGTTGACCATCTGCAAGAACTTCGGCGTCGGATCATTACTGCTGTAATTGCTATCGCCATTGGTAGTTGCGCAGCGTACTTTTATGCTCAAGATATTGTGCATTTTATCACCGCGCCTGCCGGTAAACTTTATTATCTAAATCCGGCCGAGGCTTTTTTTACATATCTGAAGGTTTCCTTTTTTGTCGGCTTTTTGTTAGTCTTGCCGATTGTGCTTTATCAAATTTGGGCTTTTGTTGTACCGGCACTCACTACAACTGAACGTAAGACGACTATCGTTTTGCTGCCGGCTTCAGTATTGCTTTTTTTTGTGGGGCTGGCATTTTCGTATTACTTTGTGTTACCAGCCGGGATTAAGTTCTTCCTAGGATTTGCAACCGAGGATTTGCAGCCGATGTTTTCAATTGGTCAATATTTGTCCTTTGTAATATCCTTTTTACTCCCCTTTGGGTTTATTTTTGAACTTCCGTTATTTGTGCTTGTTTTGGCTAAAATGGGAATTATCGGTTCAGAGTTCCTTAAGGCCAAACGAAAAATCGTCATCGTAGCAACCTTCATTATTGGTGCGGCTATCTCGCCAACCCCTGATGTATTTTCTCAATCTATGATTGCGATTCCGATGATTGTTCTTTATGAGATAAGTATATTAATTGTTCAACACATCCTTCGAAAATAGTAATTAACAACAGTTGAAAGGAGCACCAATTTTGGCTTTTAATGATTTACGTGAATTTATCAGTGCTTTAGAGCGACGAGGCTGGCTAAAGCGTATCACCCAGCGGGTCAGTTGTGAGCTGGAGATTACCGAGATTACTGACCGAGTTTCAAAAATGACTGACGATAAAAATGTTGCGCTTCTGTTTGAAAATGTTGAGGGGTATGACATTCCGGTATTAATGAATGCTTTTGGAAGCATGGAACGCATGGCACTTGCTTTAGGAGTCGAAAAAATTGACGATGTGGCTGATGAAATTGCCCAAATTCTTAAGCTGCCATACATTTCTCTTCAAAACAAATTGGATTTAGTTAAAATTATTCCGACCGCAAAGCGGGCGATTAATTTCCCTAAGTATGTAAAAAATGCTCCTTGTAAAGAGGTTATTATTAAGGATAAGCCTTCACTTGATAAATTCCCGATTTTGAAGTGCTGGCCGGATGATGGTGGCAGGTTTATTACGTTACCGCTCGTGTTTACTAAAAACCCGCAAACTGGGAAAAGAAATGTTGGCATGTATCGCATGCAGGTTTATGATGGTCAGACAACTGGGATGCACTGGCATATTCATAAGAACGGTGCTGACAATTATCGGGACCATCGTGAGCTCGGTAAGGATAAAATTGAGGTTGCCGTTGCCATCGGAGGCGATCCTGTACTCACTTATGCTGCGACCGCGCCGTTGCCGCGTGATATTGATGAAATGGTTTTTGCAGGATTCCTTCGTAAAAAATCAGTTGAGATGGTTAAGTGTGAGACTGTTGATGTTGAAGTACCAGCTCAATCGGAAATTATTCTTGAAGGGTATGTCAATATTAATGAATTGCGGTGCGAGGGACCGTTTGGTGATCATACCGGATACTACTCGCTGGCAGATATGTACCCGGTATTCCATATTACTTGTATTACTCATCGCAAAAATCCGATTTATCTGGCTACAGTTGTTGGCAAACCACCAATGGAAGACTGCTTTCTTGCTAAGGCGACCGAGCGAATTTTCTTACCTGTCTTGAAAGCTCAAATGCCCGAGATTGTTGATATGAATTTACCACTTGAAGGTGTTTTTCATAACTGTGCCGTTATATCGATTAATAAAACCTATCCCCAACAAGCTAAAAAAGTCATGCACGCATTGTGGGGGATGGGACAGGCTATGTTTACTAAAATGATTATTGTTGTTGATTCACATGTTAATGTTCAAGATATGAATGAAGTATGGTGGCGTGTTTACAATAACATTGACGCCCGACGAGATATTGTAATGGTGGACGGACCTCTTGATGTGCTTGATCATTCTTCACCGATGCCTAACTGGGGAACCAAAGTGGGAATCGATGCGACTAAGGCTTGGCCGGAGGAGGGTCATACTCGAGAATGGCCTGATGAGATTGAAATGTCAGATGACATAAAAAAACTAGTTGATGAAAAGTGGAAGGAACTCAATCTTGAGTAAATTGAAAGCACATCTTGAGAATATCGCTCTGTCACATTCGGTATTTGCCTTGCCGTTTGCTTACATGGGTGCAGTACTGGCGGCGGGAGGAATTCCGACTAGTCATGACTTTTTCTGGATTACGCTGGCTATGATTGGTGCCCGCAGTGCCGCTATGGCATTGAATAATTTTATTGATTTGAAATACGACCGCCTGCATCCGCGATTTACTAATCGGCCGATGGTAACAGGCAAAGTTAAGTCTTGGGAAGCAATTGCTCTTATCACGGTCACGTTAGCCATCTTTGTTCTGGCAGCGGCCAATCTTCATCCATTGGCCCTTAAACTTGCACCGCTGGCGCTGATTCCGCTGGTGGCATATCCTTATATGAAACGCTTTTCCTGGACCTGTCATTTAGTGTTAGGATTAGCTTTATCTATTTCACCGACAGGTGCATGGGTTGCGATTCAAGGAACGCTTCCGATTCCAATTATCCTATTAGGATTAGCGGTAGGGGTGTGGATAGCGGGCTTTGATGTGATCTATGGCTGTCAGGATACTGCGTTTGATAAAGAGCATGGCCTTCATTCAATGCCAGTACGATTTGGCGTTCAGGGCGCATTGTATTTAGCAAAAGTTATGCATGTTTCGAGCATTATCTTGTTTGGTCTTGTCGGCTTTTTATTTAATTTATCTTGGTTATATTATATTGGGGTCGTGTTGGCGGCTACAGTATTAAGTTATCAACATTCTATTGTCAGCAGTACTGACTTCAGCAAAGTAACCCAAGCTTATTTCATGCGTAATGGCTTGGTTGGTCTACTTGTCTTTCTTTTTACTTTGGCTAGCTTATTATTTTAGAAGTATAACGGGGGGCTAACGATGACAGCTAAACTTCTCGAAGGCAAGGTGTTTGCCGGTCAAATTAAAGAAACGGTGCGTCAAGAATTAACGGCTTTAAAAAGTGAATATGGCATTACTCCAGGGTTGGCCGTAATTATTGTTGGTGAAAATCCGGCGTCTAGAGTCTATGTTGCTAATAAACATCGGTCGTGTGAGGAAATCGGCATATACTCCAAGGTGATTACCTTGGCAGAGCACACGGGTAAGGATGAGCTTTTAGCTGAAATTATGCGGCTTAATCTTGATGAAAGGATTCATGGGATCCTTGTGCAGTTGCCGCTGCCTGACCACATGAAAAATGCTGAGAAAGAAATTATGAATAGCATTAGCCCGGCTAAAGATGTCGATGGTTTTCATCCTGTTAATGTCGGAAAACTGGCGATCGGCGAAGAAAGTCTGGTGCCGTGCACCCCGTATGGCTGTATAAAAATGCTGGAATTAGCTGGTATTGAGATGAATGGGAAGCGAGCGGTGGTTATTGGCCGCAGTAATATTGTCGGGAAGCCGATGTTTCATTTATTGTTAGCTCGTAATGCAACTGTAACGGTATGTCATTCTCGCACTCATAATTTAGCAGAGATTACTTCGCAAGCCGACATTTTAGTTGCTGCTGTGGGTAAACCCGGGTTTGTTACTAAAGATATGGTTAAGTCTGGCGCTGTTGTTATTGATGTTGGTATTAACCGGATTGCTGAAAAAAAATTGGTAGGCGATGTTGATTTTCAAGCAGTAAAAGAAGTTGCCGGAGCGATCACGCCTGTTCCGGGAGGGGTCGGTCTTTTAACAATCGCAATGCTCTTACATAATACTGTTAAGGCTGCACAAATGATTTGCAAATCATCTAGTTGATAAAGATATGGGAGGGCGGCAAGATGAAAAGTGATGTAGAAATTGCCCAGGAAACTGTCATGAGCCCTGTGGCCGATATAGCCGCAACGCTTGGCATACCTGCTGATGAGCTTGAATTATATGGTAATTATAAGGCGAAAATTTCGTTAAAAACTTGGGAACGTGTTAAAAATAAACCAAATGCTAAACTTGTGTTAGTTACCGCCATTAACCCTACTCCTGCTGGCGAGGGGAAGACAACAACGACAGTAGGTCTTGGTGATGCATTGAGTCGTCTTGGTAAAAAAGCAGCAATCGCGCTGCGCGAACCTTCTCTAGGACCATGCTTTGGTATTAAAGGCGGTGCTGCGGGAGGGGGGTATGCCCAGGTGATACCGATGGAGGATATTAACCTGCATTTTACCGGTGACTTCCATGCTATCACGACGGCGCATAATCTTCTTGCAGCAATTCTCGACAACCATATCCACCAAGGTAATGAACTTAATATTGATCCCCGGCGCATAACGTGGCGGCGGGTGCTTGATATGAATGAGCGGGCTTTGCGCAATATTATTTGCGGGTTAGGTGGCAAAATAAACGGTGTGCCCCGTGAAAGCGGTTTTGATATAACGGTAGCCTCGGAGATGATGGCTATATTATGCTTGGCCAGTGATCTTGAGGATATGAAAGAGCGGATTGGGCGCATCATTGTCGGGTATACCTATGATAACAAGCCGGTGACGGCCGCCGATCTTAATGTAACAGGCGCTTTGACGCTTTTGTTTAAGGATGCAATAAAGCCAAATTTGGTACAGACACTTGAAAAGACGCCCGCTTTGATTCATGGTGGACCATTCGCTAATATTGCTCATGGCTGTAATAGCGTTATGGCAACTAAATTTTCTTTGAAATTAGCGGATGTTGTTGTTACTGAAGCTGGGTTCGGGGCCGACTTGGGTGCCGAAAAGTTTCTTGATATAAAGTGCCGATTTGCCGGCATAAGACCGGATGCTGTTGTAATTGTGGCTACAGTGAGGGCCCTTAAAATGCATGGTGGTGTACCAAAAACCCAATTGATGGGGGAAAATATGGACGCCCTCGAAAGAGGGTTGGCTAACCTTACTAAGCATATTGAAAACATGCAAAAGTTTGGTTTGCCGGCGGTTGTGGCCATTAACGCCTTCCCGACCGATACTCCAAAAGAGTTAGCCTTTGTGGCTGAGAAATGCCAGGTGCTAGGTGCCGAGGTTGCGCTTTCGGAAGTATGGGCAAAAGGCGGGGCTGGTGGCCTGGAACTTGCCGAGAAAGTACTTAAAGCTGTTGAAACGGACAGCGATTTTAAGTTTATTTATGATGAGAAGAGTCCGATTAAGGAAAAAATTGCGGCGATTGCGCAGGAGATATACGGTGCCGACGATGTGAATTACACGGTTGCAGCTGAAAAAGCCATTCAGGAAATGACAGCGAATGGTTTCGATAAGACACCGGTTTGTATGGCGAAAACGCAGTATTCACTTAGTGATGATATGGGAAAAGTCGGTCGGCCACGCGGATTTACAATTACGGTGCGGGAATTGCGTGTGGCAGCAGGGGCGGGCTTCATTGTTGCCCTTACAGGCGATATTATGACAATGCCCGGGCTGCCGAAGCGACCAGCGGCCGAGAGAATGGACATTGATAATTCTGGCAAGATAACAGGTTTGTTTTGACCAATCAATTGTAGACTGATTGAATACATAATGGGGGAAGGTTCTTGAAAAGGATTTCAGTAGAATTAGTGCCTAGAGATGCGGAATTTCTGCTTACGGAACTTGAATCAATAAAGGGGCGCTTTCCTGCCGATACTGTAAATATTCCCGATTTGTTGCGGTTTGATATGCGTAGTTGGGAGGGCTGTCATTTAGTGCGAAAGGCGGGCAAAGAGGCGATTCCGCATATTCGTGCTATTGATATTGACGTTCGTAAGCCGCTGCCAATGGCAGAGTATATCTATGAAAATAATATCACCGAGATTGTTGTACTGACAGGTGATCGTCCGCAAGACATGTCTCGCAAGATTTATCCATCAACAAGTGTGGATGTCATCAGGAAGTTTAAACAGGAAATGCCGAAAATTAAGGTCTACGCAGCAATTGACCAGTATCGGTCAAGTATTAGAAATGAAATTGAATATGCTATGCGTAAACTTTATGCTGGAGCTGACGGCTTTTTTACTCAGCCGTTTTATGACTTGCGGTTCATGGAGATTTACGCCGAACAGTTACGGAATACCGAAGTTTTTTGGGGTGTTTCGCCTGTGCTCTCGGAGAATTCTGTCAATTATTGGGAAGTTAAGAACAATGTCGTCTTTCCAATTGATTTTAGACCGACTTTCGAGTGGAATGTTAAGTTTGCTCAAGATGCGTTGGCGTTTGTTGCTAACCAGAATTCTAATATCTACTTTATGCCGATACGCATGAAGGTCGCCGAGTACCTAGCGGCAATATTCAATAAGTAAGGGAGGAACCATCATGTATAAAATCCTCGTCAAACGGGATTTAGCGCCAAACGTAAAGTTATTTGAGATGGAAGCGCCCCGGATCGCGAAAAAGGCGTTGCCAGGCCAGTTTGTCATTTTGCGGATTGATGAAGATGGCGAAAGGGTGCCTTTAACTATTGCTGATTTTAATCGCGAAAAGGGAACTGTGACGATTATTTTTCAAGAGGTCGGTGCCACGACCAAGCAACTTGGAGAACTTAATGAGGGTGACAGCCTACTTGACTTGGTGGGGCCGCTTGGTAAGGAGACTCATATTGAGAAGTTCGGTACAGTTGTATGTGTAGGAGGGGGTATTGGGATTGCACCGGTATATCCAATTGCCCGCGGTATGAAAGAAGCCGGAAATCATGTACTCTCCATTATTGGCGCGCGTAGTAAAGATATTTTGATTTATGAAGATGAAATGGCAGCTGTAAGTGATACTCTCTATATCACAACAGATGATGGATCGAAAGGCCATAAAGGCTTTGTAACAGATCCTTTAAAACAGTTGATTGAGTCAGGCACAAAGATTGATCTTGTTATGGCTATCGGACCTGTTGTCATGATGCGCAATGTAGCGGAAACTACAAGGCAGTATAAAATCCCGACTGTTGTAAGTCTGAACCCTATTATGGTTGACGGGACAGGCATGTGCGGCGGGTGCCGGGTGGCGGTCGGTGATGAGACTAAGTTCGCTTGCGTTGACGGTCCGGAATTCGATGCTCATAAAGTCGATTTTGATGCTCTTATTTCGCGGCAGAAGATGTATTTGCCGCACGAAAAGAAACATTCCGAACACTGCGAAAATCATGGGAGAGGGGGATGTCAGTGTCACTCTCACTAAAGAAACATAAAATGCCGGAACAAAATCCGCAAGAGCGGGCTAAAAATTTCAACGAAGTTACTCTCGGTTATCGTGAAGAAGACGCTTTTGCCGAGGCCGAACGCTGCCTCAATTGCAAGAATCCGGCCTGTCGTAAAGGCTGCCCGGTGGGAATTGATATTCCCGGTTTTATTAAGCACATCAAGGAACGCAATATGGATGCGGCGATTGGTACGATTAAAGAGTACAGCAGTCTGCCGGCTATTTGCGGCCGCGTCTGTCCCCAAGAGGAACAGTGTGAAAAACTCTGCATTCTTACGAAAAAAGGTGAATCAGTTGCTATTGGCCGATTAGAGCGGTTTGCTGCTGATTATGCCAAAAATAAGGGCCAGCAGGAACAGGTTACCCCGATTGAGTATGCACCTGATGCGCCTAAGGTCGCCATTGTTGGTTCAGGCCCGGCTGGGCTTACTTGTGCCGGCGATTTGGCCAAACGGGGCTATAAAGTCACAATTTTTGAGGCGTTGCATCAGCCGGGCGGTGTGCTTTCCTACGGTATTCCAGAGTTTCGTCTCCCCAAGGAAGATGTTGTTTTGCCGGAGATCAATAACCTTCGTAAAATGGGGGTCGAGATTGTTGTTAATGCCGTAATTGGTAAAACAATCACTATTGATGAACTTATGGAAGAAGAGGGTTTCGATGCTGTCTTTATTAGTACCGGAGCCGGGTTACCGCACTTTATGAATATTCCGGGGGAGAACCTTAACGGCGTATATTCAGCCAATGAATTTTTAACCCGTTGCAATCTTATGAAAGCCTACCGTTTTCCCGAGAGCGGAACACCAATCCATATTGGTCGTAATGTCGCCGTTGTCGGCGGGGGTAATGTAGCGATGGATGCAGCCCGTACAGCACTTCGGCTAGGGGCTGAGAACGTCTATATTGTTTATCGCCGTTCTGAGGCTGAACTTCCGGCCCGTTTGGAAGAGGTTCATCATGCTAAGGAAGAAGGAATTCAATTTAAGCTGTTAAATAATCCTGTTGCGGTTCTTGGTGATGACAAAGGCTGGGTAAAAGGATTAGAGTGTATTCAAATGGAACTTGGTGAGCCTGATGCATCAGGTCGCCGCCGCCCAGTGGAAATACCAAATTCGAATTTTGAGCTTAATGTAGATACCGTGATCATTGCCATCGGCCAAGGCCCAAATCCGCTTGTTCAATCTACGACAAAAGGACTTGAAACCAACAAACGGGGTAATATTGTCGCTAATCCAGAAACTGGTGCAACTAGTCGTGAAGGTGTATTTGCAGGTGGTGATATTGTTACTGGGGCGGCGACGGTCATTTTGGCGATGGGCGCTGGCAAAAAATCAGCTACTGCTATTGATGACTATCTAAAAGCGAAACGAACTAAGGAGTAGTTGACTTGACAATTGACCTTGGTAACGGTATATTGTTATTATTATATTTGTAAAGGCGATGATGGGAAGGAGTACACTATTGCTGGTTGTACAGAGAGGGGACTCGTTGGCTGCAAGGTCTCTCGGCAAGGATAGTGGAAGGTAGTCCCAGAGCTGCTGGGTTGAAGGTAGTAGGCTCAGCCGGAAGACTCCGTTATGGTTTTAAGAGTTCGGCCGTAAAGGCCGGAGAAACAAGGTGGTACCACGAAAGCAGGCTCTTTCGTCCTTTTTAGGGCGAAAGAGCTTTTTGTTTTACCCGAAGGTTTTGGCTGCTCAATAAGAATGGCATAAGTATCCGCCAGGGTCTGGAAGGACTTGGCGCAAGCTAAATTGTTTCTAAAATGTAGGAGGAATTTTTTAATGGAAGAAAAAAATATCCCGTCTGTATATGATCCCCAGGCTGTTGAAGCGAAGTGGTATTCATTTTGGGAAGAGAACGCCTTATTTCACGCTGAAGCTGAGCCTGACAAACAGCCCTTTAGCATAGTGATCCCGCCGCCGAATGTTACTGGACAGCTTCATATGGGACATGCCCTAGATAATACATTGCAGGATGTTCTAATTCGCTGGCGGCGTATGCAGGGGTATAATACGTTGTGGATGCCGGGCACTGATCATGCCGGGATTGCGACACAGATAAAAGTTGAGGAAATGTTGGCTCAAGATGGCTTAACTCGTTATGATTTAGGCCGAGAAAAATTTATTGATAGGGTCTGGGATTGGAAGCATCAATACGGGAGCCGTATTACAACCCAGCTTAAACGCCTTGGTGCGTCTTGTGACTGGGAGCGCGAGCGCTTTACAATGGACGAAGGTTGTTCACAGGCTGTCCGCGAAGTGTTTGTTTCTCTCTATGAAAAGGGCTTGATTTATCAAGGGCATCGGATTACTAATTGGTGTCCGCGCTGTAATACTGCGTTGAGTGATATTGAAGTTGAGCACGAAGAGCAGCCAGGTCATTTATATCATGTCCGCTATTTGGTCGAAGGGAGCGACAACCAGTACGTTACTGTAGCAACTACCCGTCCTGAAACCATTTTGGGTGATACTGCGGTAGCTGTTCATCCTGAAGATGATCGGTATCGTGATTTAATTGGCAAGCAGCTGATCTTACCAATTGTCGGCAGAAGATTGCCGATTGTTGCAGATGAATATGTTGATCCGTCCTTTGGTACTGGTGCAGTAAAAGTTACACCGGCCCATGATCCGAATGACTTTGAGATGGGGCTAAGGCATAAACTGGCACAGATCGTTGTCATTAAAGATGATGGGACGATGGCTGAAGACACTGGTAAATATGCTGGCATGGATCGTTATGAGTGTCGTAAACAACTTGTTAATGATTTGGAAGAGCAAGGTCATCTTGTTAGAATCGATGATCATAGTCATGCTGTTGGACATTGTCAGCGCTGTCGTACTGTGGTGGAGCCATTAATTTCAAAACAATGGTTTGTTTCGATGGACCCATTAGCTAAGCCAGCTATTGAAGCAGTAGAATCCGGGAATATACAATTCGTACCGGAACGTTTTACTAAGATTTATATCAACTGGCTTAATGGAATTCGCGACTGGTGTATTTCTCGCCAAATCTGGTGGGGGCATCGTATTCCCGCCTGGTACTGTGAGTGCGGTGAGACCATTGTTTCTCGAGAAGATGTTTTAGTGTGTCCTAAATGTGGTGGCAGACTGGAACAGGATCCTGATGTGCTTGATACTTGGTTTAGTTCGGCGTTATGGCCATTTTCAACGATGGGGTGGCCTGAACAAACGGCTGAATTGAAACAGTTTTATCCTACCAGTGTTTTGGTGACTGGTTATGATATCATTTTCTTTTGGGTCGCTAGAATGATTATGATGGGCTTGGAGTTTAAACAGGAAATTCCGTTTAAACATGTGTTTATTCATGGTTTGGTTCGCGATCCGCAAGGCCGGAAAATGAGTAAGTCATTAGGTAATGGGATTGATCCTTTAGAAGTGATTGAGAAGTATGGTGCTGATACACTACGGTTTACACTTGTCACAGGGAATACGCCAGGCAATGATATGCGCTTTTATTGGGAACGGGTTGAATCAAGCCGCAACTTTGCCAATAAGCTTTGGAATGCATCGCGCTTTGTTATGATGAATCTGGAAGATTTTGATGCTTCAGTTAAGCCGGCTGAAAGCGAATTTACTTTAGCTGATCGATGGATTATGAGCCGTTATGCTCAGACAGTAACTGAAGTAACTCGTAATCTTGACCGGTTTGAAGTGGGCGAAGCGGCCCGGCTCTTATATGAATTTATTTGGAACGAATATTGTGACTGGTATATTGAATTGGCTAAGCCCCGTCTTTATGATAAAGAAGATTTGGCTAGCCGAAGTACAGCACAATATGTGCTTTGGTATGTACTTAGCAATACCTTAAAACTCCTGCACCCGTTTATGCCGTTCATTACTGAGCATATTTGGCAGTATCTGCCTCATGAAGGGCTAAGTATTATTGTTGCGCGTTGGCCTAAAAACCAATCTGATTTAATTTCAGAACAGGCCGATCGAGATATGGGTATCATTATGGATACAATTAAGGCCATTCGTAATATACGGGCTGAAGTGAATGTACCGCCCGGACGTAAGAGTGAGGTCATCTTGCAGATTGCTAATGATTTACAAGCAAACTTTATGGCGAATCAAAGTTATTTAAAAAAATTGGCAGCCGCTGAACCCGTCATACTGACGCCCCTTGGTGAAGAGAAACCGGAAAATGCCATGACGGCTGTTGTGAACGGTGTTGAGATCTACCTGCCGTTAAAAGGTTTGATTGACATTGAAAAAGAAACAGCTCGTTTAAGCAAGGAACTGGAAAAAATCGAAAAAGACCTTGATCGTATCGCCGGTAAGCTTGCCAATCAAGGCTTTGTTGCTAAAGCACCGGCAGAAGTCATTGAAAAAGAAAGAGCTAAAGAACAGGAATACCGCGAAAAGTGTACTGCTATTAATGAACGGTTGACCTATTTGGCAAAGCTATAAGAGGTATAAATATGACTTATGATGAGTCTCTGGAATATTTATCAAACCTAGGAAAATTTGGGATAAATTTAGGGCTTACCCGAATTCAGAAGCTGCTTCAGCTTATGCATAATCCCGAGCGACGATTTAAGTCCATCCATGTTACTGGTACCAACGGCAAGGGATCGACTACGGCAATGCTCGCTGCGATTCTGCAGGCCTCTGGGATTAGGACTGGCATGTATACTTCGCCGCATCTTAGTGATTATACAGAACGCATGATTATTGATGGTAGCCAAGTAGGGAAAAAGGAGTTTGCTGAAGCCATTCAATATACAGCAAAGTTCGTAACACAAATGACAGAACAGGGATGGGAGCATCCTACAGAATTTGAAGTACTCACAGCCGCGGCATTTTACTATTTTGCCGCGGCGGGCGTAGAGTACGCTGTGATTGAAGTCGGGCTAGGAGGTCTATTAGACTCAACGAATGTGATTGAGCCAACCATAACGGTGATTACCAATGTGGCGCTCGAACATACAGACCGCTGTGGCAATACCCTTGCCGAGATTGCCCGCCATAAGGCAGGAATTATCAAAGATAAGGTTCCAGTTGTCACTGCAGCGCAGGATGAGGCGCTTGGTGTGATCAATGAAGTTGCTCAACAAAATAACGCACAGGTTTATCTTCTTGGCCGTGAATTTAACAGTTTGTTAGTGGGTTTAGATGGCTGGAAGCAGACAGTAGATTTTGTGCGAGATAAGCAGCCTGTCCAGCTTAAAATGAATCTTATCGGCAGTCACCAGGCAGAGAATTGTGGCTTAGCGGTAATGGCAGCACTCCTAATTGGCGAAACTGATCAACATGTTAGTTGGGATAGTATTAAGCGTGGTTTGAATCACGCCAAATGGCCGGGACGGTTTGAAATTATTTCTGGTGACCCTCTGATCATCATTGATGGCGCTCATAATCCGGCTGGTGCCAAGCGGCTCCGCGAAAATCTTGATCGTCTTTTTATTGATAAAGAGATTGTTTTTTTGCTTGGCATACTTAAAGATAAGGATATTCGCAGTATTGTTAAGCAATTAATCAAGTCTGATGACAGCGTTGTTGTCGCCGCTCCAATTTCCGACCGCGCAGGTGAACCTGATGAGATTGCCCGGGAAATACAAGCTCGTTACGTAGTCACGGCGGAAAGTGTTGGCGTGGGGCTGCAAAAGGCGAAAGAATTGGCCGGTCATGACGGGATTATCTGTGTCGCGGGCTCACTCTACCTCGTAGGTTTTGCCAGAGAAATAATTGTGAGTGGACAAATGTGTGACTGTTGAGTATAATGTGCTTAGAATATATGAATAGGTGAAATGTGTGAAAATATCATATAAATTGATAAAATTGCAATATTTTTTGGAGTTTATTACCGAGCACTGCATTTTTGCGGTGGCCTTTTTTTTGCCGTTGTCACTTATTACAGCTGACGCCTTTTTTCTGACAGCGTTAGCAGCGTGGGTGGCTAGGATGGTCCTAAAGCGTAATTTTCAACTGCGGCGAACACCATTTGATGAACTCATTCTGCTCTTTGTGCTTTTTTCGGCCGCCTCTGTTTGGGGGTCACCAGACCGAAGTTTTAGTTTTTATAACTATTATCAGCTCATGGGACGCTATATACTTCTCTATTATTTAGTCGTCAATCATATTCACTCGACTGATCAAATCAGAAAGATAAGTTTGGTTCTTTTGGGTTCGGCGCTTGTCGTCGCGCTTTATGGGTTTTATCAGTATGCGTTTAGTACTGCCATGAGTGCAGAATGGGTTGATTATGAACAATTTCCTGACCTTAAATTCCGGGTTTTTTCTACGCTGGAGAACCCTAATCTCCTTGGAGGATTTCTTGTTACGATGATGGCACTCGCGGCTGGATTTGGCTGTAAAGCGACTTCCGTGAACGGACGGATCATGTTTTTCGGTCTTGTAACGATTTTCGGGCTATGTCTGGTGCTCACTTACTCACGGGGGGCTTGGTTGAGTGCATTGGCAGTTATCGTTGCCTTTGGTGCTTTATATAATCGAAAAATTTTTTGGTTATTCTTACTATTGCCTGTCGTTGGGTTATTTGGTCACGATATGGTGCTAGAACGTCTGATGTCAATCCTGAATCCAACTGATACCTCATCAACTCTTCGGTTGGCGCTTTGGGAGAGTACGCTGGCTATGATCATTGATAAGCCCTTATTTGGGATTGGCTGGGGCGCGTATTGGATGGTTTACCCCGAATATGATTTTTTTATCAATAACGCCAGTACTAAAATTGTCCATGCCCACAATATGTATTTGAATATTGCAGCAGAGATTGGAATACCGGGACTGATGGTGTTCTTGGGGATTGTTTACAGGCAGCTTAAGACTGCTGTCCAAATGCTCAACTATTCGGCTAACAGACATACAGCTGGGATGATGTTGGGGATTGCTGGAGGTTTAATTGGCTTATTGGTGAATGGTTTTACTGACTACATCATGTTTAATATTCAAATGTCAATGCTTTTTTGGTTATTGAATGCTGTTGTTGCAGTAGCGTGGTGTGAAAACTTTCGTTATGGAACAGCAACTGATTTTTTCAAAAAAATGTAAAGATGTAAACAATGAGCAGGAATCAGACTAATGAGCGCGAATGTTTTAATATTAAGTGAAGACAAGAATATAAATTACATAGGGACTGTAAAATAGGGGCCGTGGCCCCTTTCTTTTATATATATAATTGTGTGAAATTTCGCACTTAGATCAGTGATGTTTACTCTCGCAGTCTGTAGATTGATTAAGGGGGAGTGTTGATGAAACTTGAAGAGGTGGGGCGAATATTGGAAGCCGATTTACTTTGCGGCGAGGACTTGCTGCTTAGAGAAGTGGTGACAGTATGCGGTTCTGACTTATTAAGCGATGTTTTGGCGTTTACTATTCAAGAAACATTGTTGCTTACAGCCTTAATCAATATGCAAGTGATTCGTACTGCCGATCTGAGTGATCTAATTGGGATTGTTTTTGTTAATGGTAAGCGTCCTGGCACAGATCTGATAGCAATGGCACAGCAAAAGAGGATTCCATTATTTGTTACCAGACTCCCAATGTATGAAGCTTGTGGTCGGCTTTATCAATATGGTCTGAAAGGTTGTATATAGGTGGAATCATTAAATACACAAGTGATTGTATTAAATTTTGAGCTTAAGGGTTCTGATTTTGAAGCAGCTGGCGAAGCGTCAAGCAAAATCAAACTTGTGCTGCAGCAAATTGGAATACGGTCTGATGTGATTCGCCGTATCGCTATTAGTGCGTACGAGGCCGAGATGAATGTGATCATTCATGCGTATCGCGGAAAAATGAAAGCTGAAATATTTTCCGACCATACAAAAATAACACTTAAGGATGAAGGGCCGGGAATATCTGATATTAAACTGGCGATGCAGGAGGGTTATTCTACAGCACCTGATTATATTCGTGAAATGGGCTTTGGAGCCGGTATGGGTTTGCCCAACATGGTAAGGTGCACGGATAAGTTTGACATCGAATCGTCAGTCGGAATTGGTACAACAATTAGTATGACAGTATGCCACAACCCATTAACTATAGTAGGTCAATAAGCGAAAGAGGTTGTGTGTTAAGTTTAAAGATTGTGTGGTGTTTATCATGAGTGAATATTTCCATTCGGTGCGGTTAATTGAAAACCGTTGCAAGGGTTGTGTAATATGTGCTAAACGTTGCCCAACGGAGGCAATCAGAATCCGCGGTGGACAGTCGCAGATTATTGAGGCACGCTGTATTGATTGTGGTGAGTGTATTCGGCGATGTCCGGCGCATGCCAAGACGGCAGTCACCGAATCGCTCGATGATTTAAATCAGTATAAGTTTAATATTGCGCTGCCTGCACCGACGTTATATGCTCAATTCGCTCCGGATATTCGCATTGATACGATTCTTTCTGCGCTGATGGAAATAGGGTTTGATGATATCTTTGAGGTTGCGCAGGGGGCTGAAATTGTTTCACTGGCCATCAAAGATTATTTAAAAAGTTCTGCTGTCAGTTTTCCGATTATTTCTTCAGCTTGTCCGGCCGTTGTTCGGCTGATTCAGGTAAAGTTTCCTGAGTTGATTGACAACCTTGTCCCGATTGATGCACCAACTGAAGTGGCTGGGCGAGTTGCCCGTGCGCGAGCTAGCCGGAAACACGGAATCCATCCTGATGAAATTGGTATTTGGTTTATTACACCGTGTCCGGCAAAGATGACTGCTGTTAAACAACCGCTTGGTTCAGAAAAATCGAACATTACTGGTGCTATTGGGATATCAGAGGTGTATGGTCGATTATTAAAAGCTGTACAGGATGTTCCTGCGGGGGTGGAACGGCGTCATGCCTCATGGGTGGGGGTTAATTGGGCGATTTCGGGTGGTGAGAGTTTAGCCGTTGGTATTGATAAGCAACTTATTGTTCATGAAATCAATAACGTCAATGATATTTTAGAGCAAGTGGCGCTGGGGAAACTAGCTGGTGTTAACTATATTGAGGCCTTAGCCTGTGCCGGAGGCTGTATCGGGGGGCCGCTTACCATTCAAAATCGCTTTGTTGCTGAAGTGAATATGAAACTGAGGGCTGAAAATATGAAGGCAGAAGATACGGCAAAGGGAAGAGTGCCACTCCAGGAATATCGAGAATCAGCTCTTGGCGCGAATGAGCGACGGGCCATTGAGCCAAGACCGATTTTACGGCTCGATGAAGATATTTTTAAGGCTATGTACAAAGTAGAGGTTATGGAAAAAACCCTGCAACAGTTGCCAGGTCTTGATTGTGGGTCATGCGGATCACCAAACTGCAAAGCGCTTGCCGAAGATATAGCCCAGGGGAAAGCAAGCTCAACTGACTGTGTGTTTAAATTGCGGGAGCGGGTTCGTGATCTGGCAAAAGAAATGATTGATTTAGCCGAAAAACTCCCGCCGTCTTTAGATAAGGATTCGAGCTAATTCAAGCTTATCTGAAATTATGATAAGGAGGTCATTATGAAAATAAGTGAAGTCGTTTCTCGTTTGCAGCTTGGAGTTGCTGCCGGAAATGAACAGCTTGGACGGGATATTGACAGTGGGTATGTTTCTGATCTATTGAGTAATGTTATGGGTCATGCTGGCGCAGGGGCAGTGTGGGTTACTATGCAGGCGCATCAGAACATTGTCGCTGTCGCATCTCTGACTGACCTCGCTGCCATTATCATTGCCGATGGTATCATGCCTGATCCGCACACGCTTGCTAAAGCTGAGAGTGAAGGGATTGTTATCTTGACTACACCCCTCTCGGGGTATGAAGTCGTTGGACGATTATATGGCTTGGGGATAACAGGCCCATGATGCGTCGGTTTGTGGCCGATTTACATGTTCATTCTTTATTATCACCCTGTGCTGCGGTAGAAATGACGCCACGCAATATCGTCCAAACAGCCATCAATTGTAATATTGATATTATAGCAATTGCTGACCACAATGCTTGCGATAATGTCTGGGCGACGATAGAGGCGGCTGCAGGGACAGGAGTATCTGTTTTACCGGGCATGGAAGTCGAAACAAAAGAAGAAGTCCACCTTTTGACATTGTTTGATCATGCGGAGCAATTAAAATCGTTCAATGAGTATATCAAGGCCCATTTATCAGGTCGAGTTAATGATGAAAGTCGTTTCGGTGCCCAAATCATAGTTGATTCAAATGATGATTTTGTTGGTATCCGGGAGGATATGCTGCTTGCATCATTGACTTGTGGAATAGAGGAGGTGACAGCAGAGGTTGTTGCACGGGATGGAATCTGCATCGCAAGCCACGTAGACCGACCGGTTTACAGTGTTTTGTCACAACTTGGATTTATTCCGGAAGATGCACTGTTTGCAGCCGTAGAGGTCTCGCGCCGCACCAATATTCAAGCAGCGCCAAAGTTATTTCCGGGAATAGGGCAAATGCCGATCATTACATCGTCTGACGCTCATTACCTGGATGACTTTATGAATGGTCCGCAAACAGTTTTTTATTTGGACCAGCCAACATTAGTTGAAATTAAACAAGCTTTAAATAATAAGAATGGCCGAAAAATTGTTGTTTAGATGTCTGATTCAAGGAGGTAAGTATGAGTAACCAATGCAAGTGCAATTGTGGCGGTAAAAGCAATGCTTTTACCCAGTTAGACGAGATTCTTTCCAAATATCAAAATACTAAGGGAGCACTGATTCCGGTGCTCCAGGAAGCACAAAGCGCTTACGGCTATCTAGCGCGGGAGGTTGTTGACTATATTGCCGAAAAAATGAATATTCCTGTTAGCCAAATTTATGGGGTTGTAACATTTTATTCTCAATTTCACCTAAATCCGCGCGGAAAGAATATTATTAGGGTTTGCCAGGGTACTGCCTGTCATGTGCGTGGGGCGAAAGCAATTCTCAAGGCCGTTGAGGATAATTTAAAAATTGCTGCAGGTGAAACGACGTCTGATCTTAACTTTACACTAGAGACGGTTGCCTGTCTCGGGGCCTGCGGTTTGGCACCAGTTATGATGGTTAATGACGATACACATGGTCGCCTAACTCCAGAGGGCATTACTGAAATATTGGATAAATACCGTTAGTCGGATGCGAGAGTTGTCACTGCATATTCTCGATTTAGTGCAAAACTCATTGGAAGCAAAAGCATCAAAGGTCAGCCTTAATGTGGTTGAGGATTTAGCAGGCGATTTACTGGTAATAACCGTGCGTGACAATGGACGGGGTATGAGTGAAGGAGAGGCTAAGAGTGTAGTAGATCCTTTTGTCACAAGCCGTCATACCCGGCGCGTGGGCTTAGGTTTGCCGCTTATCGATATGTATACTAAACTTTGTGATGGCCGACTTGAGATACAGTCACAACAGGGGAATGGTACAACTGTGAAAGCTGTTTTCCGGTATAGCCATTTTGACCGTCCACCGCTTGGAGATATGGTTGGCACAATTAGAACAATCGTTATTGCGAATCCCAGCTTAGATTTTAATTATTGCCATGCTGTCGGAACACAGTCGTTCTCTTTATCCACACGTGAGATTGTTGAAGCTCTTGGTGACGTACCATTAAGCTTTCCCGATGTAATTGTGTGGCTTGGCGAGTATCTAAAGAATAACTTGGCGCGTTTATATGGAGGTGTTACAGATGAAAACGATTGAGGATTTAAAAAGACTGCGCGAAAAGGTAGAAGCGCAAACTAAGCTTCGGTATGAGACGGGAACCAGGATTATCGTTGGTATGGGAACTTGTGGAATTGCCGCTGGTGCCCGTGATGTTATGTCGGCAATTTTAGCAGAAATAGCGCGGCGTAAACTTGAAGATGTTACTGTTTCCCAAACAGGCTGCATTGGTATGTGTGAAAAGGAAGTTTTGGTTGATGTTGTTCGGCAGGGCGAGCCCCGCATTACGTACGGCAAGGTTACACCATTGAATGTGGCCACAATCATTGCCGAGCATGTTGTCAATGGGCGAATTGTTGAAGAAATGATAGTAGGTAAAATGGATTAATTTTTAATTGCGGGAGGGAGTAACTTGGAACATATCAGGTCACATGTACTGATCTGCTCAGGAACAGGGTGTGTTTCTTCAGGGTCAAAAAAGGTTCACGCAGCTCTGCAGGAAAAACTAGCCCAAAAAGGCCTTGATAAAGAGGTAAAGCTTGTTGAGACTGGTTGCCATGGTTTCTGTGAAATGGGTCCACTGGTAATCGTCTATCCTGAAGGTGTTTTTTATGTTCGTGTCCAAGAAGAAGATGTCACGGACATTGTTGAGAATCATTTATATAAAGGGCGTATTGTTGAGCGCTTATTGTATAAAGAGCCTATTTCCTTGGAGAAAGTGCCTAATTATAGCGATATCCCGTTCTATAAGAAACAAATGCGGATGGTTCTTGCCAATTGCGGTCATATCGATCCAGAGGCTATTGAGGAGTATATCGCATTAGATGGCTATCAAGCGTTGGGACAAGTGCTTTCAGAGATGAAACCGGAAGAGGTTATTGAAGAAGTTAAAAAAGCTGGGCTTAGAGGCCGGGGTGGCGGTGGTTTTCCAACTGGGTTGAAATGGGGCTTTACCCGAAGCGCACCGGGTGATAAAAAATACGTAGTTTGTAATGCCGATGAGGGTGATCCAGGCGCGTTTATGGATCGCAGTGTTTTGGAAGGCGATCCCCATCGGGTGATTGAGGGAATGGCTGTATGTGGGTATGCAATTGGTGCGGATGAAGGCTATATATATGTGCGGGCTGAATATCCGCTGGCGATAAAAAGACTTAAAATTGCCATTAAACAAGCTATGGAAATTGGCTTATTGGGTGAAAATATTCTTGGATCAGGATTTAATTTCAAGGTTAAGATTAAAGAAGGAGCAGGGGCCTTTGTCTGCGGTGAGGAAACGGCTCTCCTTGCGTCTATCGAAGGAAAAAGAGGTATGCCGCGTCCACGTCCTCCATTCCCAGCGGTCTCCGGCTTATGGGGCAAACCGACCAATATTAACAATGTCGAGACTTTTGCCAATGTGCCGCAAATCATCACAAAAGGTTCCGAATGGTATGCTGCAATCGGCACAGAGGGCAGTAAGGGAACCAAGGTGTTTGCTCTTACCGGTCGGATTAATCATACTGGTTTGGCAGAAGTTCCAATGGGAATTACAATGCGGGAGATTATCTATGAGATTGGCGGCGGAATTCCAAATGGCAAGAAATTTAAGGCTGTCCAAATTGGCGGCCCTTCGGGCGGATGCTTGCCTGAACAGCTTTTGGATTTACCTGTTGATTATGATTCGCTTATTAAAGTCGGTGCCATGATGGGATCAGGCGGGCTAGTCGTTATGGATGAAACGACTTGTATGGTCGATTTAGCAAAATTCTTTCTTACTTTTACTCAATCTGAGTCATGTGGAAAGTGCACTCCGTGTCGGGAGGGCACCAAACGAATGCTGGAAATTCTCACCAGGATTACGGAGGGTCAAGGTAGAGTGGGTGATATTGAATTGCTTGAAACAATGGCCCGTAATATTAAAGCAACAGCGCTTTGTGGTTTGGGACAAACGGCCCCTAATCCTGTACTTAGCACACTTAAGTATTTTAGGCATGAGTATGAAGCGCATATCAATGACAAAAAATGTCCGGCAGGGGCATGTGCTAAACTTGCTGGCTATAACATAACAGACTTATGCAAGGGCTGCAGTCTTTGTAAAAAGGCCTGTCCGGTTGACGCAATCACTGGGGTGGTAAAATCCCAGCATGAAATTGATCAAACCAAGTGTATTAAGTGTGGCACATGTCTGACTAAGTGCCCGTTTAAGGCAATCATCAAAGGCTAATCGAGGAGGCGAAATTCATGGAAATGGTTAACATGATAATTGACGGCGGCAAATTTAAGGTTCCAAAAAATTTCACCATCCTAGAAGCGACCCGTATTGCCGGAGTCAAGGTACCCACTTTGTGCAACCATCCTGAACTAAGACCTGAAGGTAATTGTCGGGTTTGCGTTGTCGAAGTGAAAGGTGCACGCAGTCTAGTTGCATCTTGTGTCTATCCGGTAAGTGAAGGGATGGTTGTGAATACTAATTCTCCAGCTATTAGAGAGGCCCGCAGGATGGTTGTTGAACTTCTTTTGGCCAATCATCCGCAAGATTGTCTTTCTTGCCAACGCAATCTACATTGTGAACTGCAAACAATTGCGGCCGAAGTAGGCGTCCGGCAAGTACGCTTTGATGGTGAAAAGAAGAATTACCCTCTTGATAACAGTAATCCTTCACTTGTGCGTGACCAGAACAAGTGTATTGTTTGCGGGCGATGTATTCGCGCCTGTAGCGAAAGGCAAGGTGTTCACGTTTACAGCTTTGCTAATCGTGGTTTTAACACAACTGTTGTGCCGGCCTTTAATCAAGGGCTCGACAAAGTATCTTGCACCTATTGTGGTCAGTGTGCCAGTGTCTGCCCAACCGGAGCTATTGTAATTAAAGATGATACTGCGCCTGTTTGGCAAGCACTTGCAAACCCTGCTAAGCATGTTGTCGTGCAAACAGCGCCGGCTGTTCGGGTGGCGCTTGGCGAAGCTCTGGGGATGCCGCCAGGTTCTGTGGTGACAGGTAAGATGGTTGCTGCTTTGAAGCGGCTTGGTTTTTCTAAAGTCTTCGATACTAACTTCAGTGCCGATTTAACTATCATGGAGGAGGGGGCAGAGTTCCTCGATAGACTGAAAAATGGTGGAACATTACCAATGATTACATCATGCAGTCCAGGATGGGTAAATTTTGCGGAACTTTTTTACCCTGACCTTTTGGATCATCTTTCAACAGCAAAATCGCCGCAACAAATGTTTGGGGCCCTTGTAAAAACATATTACGCAGAACAAGCAAAACTGGATCCGGCTAATGTAATATCAGTTTCAATTATGCCGTGTACAGCCAAGAAAGCCGAAGCAATTCGTACAGAAATGTGTGCAAGCGGCTATCGTGATGTTGATTATGTTTTGACTACAACGGAATTGGCTAAGATGATTCAGGAGGCAGGCATCGATTTTCATTTTCTGGCTGAAGAAAATTATGATGATCCAATGGGAATTGCGACAGGCGCAGGGGTTATTTTTGGTGCTAGCGGTGGTGTTATGGAGGCAGCATTGCGAACCGTAAGCGAACTAATAACAGGTGAAGAGTTGGAATGTATTGATTTCAAGGATGTACGGGGTCTTAAAGGCGTAAAAGAGGCAACGTTGGATATTGGCGGTACAGAAGTACGGGTGGCGGTAGTGCATACGCTCTTAAATGCCCGTAAGATCATGGATAAAATCCGGGCTGGTGAGGCGAACTATCATTTTATAGAGATTATGGCCTGCCCGGGTGGTTGTATTGGCGGTGGCGGTCAACCGATTAGTATGACAAACGATTTTCGTCAAAAACGAATTGATGGTATTTATGAATGTGATACCAAATCAACCATTAGAAAATCTCATCTTAACCCTGCAATAAAAGAGTTATATACAAGTTGGTTAGGGGAGCCTTTAGGGGAAAAATCGCATAAATTGCTCCACACTCACTACCACCAGCAATATCGCGATTAACACTGAATGTTCAAATAATATGTTAAATGTATACTAAATACAATCTTAAAGCCAATATAATCTGGCAGGTATTCTGTGGTTTAAGTGAGAATACTAAAAAGGTTATAAGAAACTAGGAAAAGTATTTTACTTAAAGGCTGTCAGGGGGGCTTGGGTCATTGAAAGATCAGATTATCATCTCAAAAGCGACCATTGACCGTCTGCCGTTATATTATCGTACATTGCGCAGAAGCCAAGAAGAGGGCCTAGAAATTATTTCTTCAGAGGAACTTGGTCATCGCCTCGGTGTTACACCGGAACAAATTCGAAAAGATTTGGCTGCTTTTGGCCAATTCGGCAAGAAGGGCGTTGGTTACTTTGTTCGTGAGCTGATTCGCAATATTGGCGAGATTTTAGGGCTTGACAGGAAATGGAGTTTTGCTGTTGTTGGAATCGGTCATCTTGGGTGGGCGCTTGTTCATTATCGTAATTTTAAAGCGCTTGGGTTTCATCTGGCAGCGATGTTTGATGTCAATCCGGAAAAAATCGGTCAGGATATCGGTGGCGTCATTGTGGATCCAATTGAGCGTATTGAGGAGATTATTAAGGAACGCAATATCAATATAGGTGTCATTGCTGTTCCGCAAAGCCAGGCTCAAGCGGTTGCTGATCGTCTTGTAGGCGCTGGTGTGCGAGGTATATGGAACTTTGCTCCATGCAAAATCAATGTACCTGAATCAGTTAAGGTTGTAAATGAGGACTTATCGGTAGGACTTAGCAGCCTGTCCTATTATTTAGGGCGAATGTTGTAAAAAAGTTAAACAAATAGCAAAAACACTCAATTTGTAGCAGGAATCTTAAAGTTTATATAGAATCAACCTTAAGTAATTTATATTAGTCTATACAGGGAAAGTTATATTTCAAGTGCGCGCTTTTCGTTGATTAGTACCGTCAATCAAGCAATATTATGCCTGATTGACGGTACTGTTGCGAAAACTTTCTCTGGGGGAGTTTTGGTTTTTTTATCATTATGTGAGAGATACTATGCTTTAAATGTGTGCCTTATTTCACTATGAGCCAATAATATCTTTCTGTATAGCGCGCTTGGTGTTACATCATGGGGGTGGTCGTTCCCAGATAAAAATTTTAAAAAAATTATTAGTGTCAACGTGGTTGACCAACAAGGAGGAAGTTTGAGAAATGATTGACATTCTGGACCGGGTGCGCAATAAAGCACTCCATGCCAAAATCGTTAGCGCAGAACAAGCTGCGGCCATTATCAAGCCCGGTATGAATGTGGCTACTAGTGGTTTTACTCCGGCTGGATATCCCAAAGCTGTACCTCTTGCCTTAGCTGAAAGAATGAAGAAAGAACCTTTTCAAATCAATCTTTGGACAGGCGCTTCAGTTGGTAAAGAATTAGATGGGGCTTTATCAGAAGCTAATGGTATTGCCAGACGCATGCCGTATCAAACTAATACTGAAATTCGTAATGCACTTAATACAGGTAAAATTCAGTACTTCGATCTTCATCTTAGTGAATCAGCTCAATTGTCCCGTTACGGATTCTTAGGCGGCAAGGTTGATGTAGCCATTGTGGAAGCGTGTGCTATTACAGAAGAAGGCCATATTATTCCGACTACATCAATGGGTAACACAGCTTCATTCGTGCAAAGTGCTGATATCGTTATTGTAGAAGTGAATACTTCTCAACCATTGGCGCTTGAAGGTATGCATGATGTTTATGTACCGCTTGATCCGCCCAATCGTCTGCCAATTCCTGTTGTAAAAGTCGACGACCGTATCGGTACTCCATATATTCCTTGCGGCATTGATAAGATTAAATACATAGTTCCTTGTGATATTCGGGATGATGTGCGTCCTTTTGGTCCGATTGATGATGATTCTAAAGCAATGTCTCATTTTGCTATTGACTTCTTTAGAAATGAAATAAAAGCAGGTCGTTTGCCGAAAGATTTACTGCCGCTTCAGTCTGGCGTGGGTTCAGTGGCAAACGCAGTAATTGGTGGTTTCGTTGACTCGGATTTTGAAAACCTTCAGGTTTATACTGAAGTTATTCAAGACGGTATGCTTGATTTGGCTGATGCCGGCAAGCTCAAGTTTGCTTCAGGTACTTCTTTCTCACCTTCTCCTGATGGTTTGGAGAGATTGTACGCAAATATTGATGTGTATCGCCAAAAGATGATGTTAAGACCACAAGAAATTGCTAATAGTCCGGAAGTTGCCCGGCGTATTGGCGTTATCGCTATGAATACTGCTATTGAATTTGATATTTACGGTAACGTAAACTCGACCCATGTTATGGGCAGCAAGATGATGAATGGTATCGGCGGATCAGGCGATTTTGCCAGAAATGCTTACTTGACGATTTTCTTCTCAACTTCAACGGCTAAAGGCGGAAAAATTTCATCTATTGTACCCATGATTTCGCATGTTGACCATACAGAGCATGACGTTGATGTATTTATTACCGAACAGGGTATTGCCGATGTTCGTGGTCTTAGCCCGAGAGAACGTGCGCGAAAGATCATTGAAAATTGTGCTCATCCTGACTATAAACCAATGCTGTTGGATTATCTTGAAAGAGCGGAAAAAGCAACAAAGAACGCTCACACTCCGCACATTCTTTCCGAAGCATTATCCTGGCATATCCGGTTTATGGAAACCGGTACAATGAAAAAGTAGGTAAAGGAGGACTTTAGTTTAATGAGTAATGAAACTTTGAAGACTAAACTAGCAGAGTACAATGCAAAAGTAGAAAAATCACTTGCTAAATTCCCAGAACGCAAGAATCTTGCTCACAACAGAATTTATACCCAGCTTGATGTCGAAGCGCTTGATACTGTAAACGATATTGGATTCCCGGGTGAATATCCGTTTACCCGTGGTGTACAACCGACTATGTATCGTGGCCGTTTCTGGACCATGCGTATGTATGCTGGTTTCTCAACCGCTGAAGAATCCAACAAGCGTTACCGCTATTTGTTAGAGTCAGGCGGTACAGGCCTTTCATGTGCATTTGACCTTCCGACCCAAATTGGCTATGATTCTGACGATCAAATGGCTGAAGGCGAAGTGGGCAAGGTTGGGGTTGCAATTGATTCGCTTGCAGATATGGAAATTCTCTTTGACAGCATTGACCTCAGCAAGGTTTCAACTTCAATGACAATAAACGCTCCTGCATCAGTTCTTCTAGCAATGTATATTGCAGTAGCTGAGAAAAATGGTGTTAGCGCTGATAAACTTAGAGGTACTATCCAAAATGATATTTTAAAAGAGTACGCTGCTCGCGGCACTTATATTTTCCCGCCGAAGCCTTCCATGCGTCTCATTACCAATATTTTTGAATATTGCTCTACTAATGTACCGCAGTGGAACACAATTTCAATTTCGGGTTACCACATCCGTGAAGCCGGTTCAACTGCTTCACAAGAGATTGCTTTCACTATCGCTGACGGTATCGCTTATGTCGATGCAGCTATTAAGGCTGGTCTTAATGTTGATGACTTTGCTGGACGCTTGTCCTTCTTCTGGAACGCTCACAACAATGTATTAGAAGAAGTTGCTAAGTTCCGCGCTTCCCGTCGTGTATGGGCAAAAGTCATGAAAGAACGTTTTGGCGCTCAGAAGCCTAAGTCTTGGATGCTGCGCGTACACACACAAACCGCTGGCTCAATGCTTACAGCTCAACAGCCTGAAAATAATATTGTCCGTGTTGCGCTGCAAACTGCAGCAGCAGTTATGGGTGGAACACAGTCCCTTCACACTAACTCTAAAGATGAGGCCCTTGCATTGCCGACTGAAGATTCAGTTCGCGTTGCACTTCGCACCCAACAAATCGTTGCTTACGAAAGTGGCTTAGCCGATGTTGTTGATCCACTTGGCGGCTCCTACTATGTAGAAGCGCTTACTAATCAAATTGAGCAAGAAGCTTGGGATTATATCAAGAAGATTGATGATATTGGCGGTGCTGTTGTAGCTATTGAACAAGGCTACATCCAAAAGGAAATTCAAGATAGTGCTTACAAATGGCAAATGGAAGTTGAAAAGGGCGACCGCATTATCGTTGGTGTTAACAAATTCCAAATTGAAGAAAAGCCTGTTGAAGGTCTGCTCCGTGTTGATGCTTCTGTTGGTGAACTTCAAAAGAAAAAACTTGCCGACCTTAGAGCAAAACGCGACAATGCTGCAGTTACAAAGGCCCTTGGAGATCTTAGAAAAGCTTGCCAAGATGACAATGTCAATCTTATGCCATTTATTCTTGATGCAGTTAAAACATATGCAACACTCGGCGAAATTTGTGGCGTAATGCGTGAAGTATTCGGTGAATACCAACCGCATGCTACATTATAAGGCGAGAGTAGGAGGGATAACGATGGAAAAAACTATTAGAGTATTAGTAGCCAAACCCGGTCTTGACGGTCATGATCGCGGTGCCAAAGTTGTAGCCCGCGCTCTTCGCGACGCTGGCTTTGAAGTAATCTATACTGGTCTCCGTCAGACTCCGGAGCAAATTACCCAAGCTGCTTTGCAGGAAGACGTACAGGTTGTTGCGCTTAGCGTTTTGTCTGGCGCTCATAATACACTCTTCCCGCGTATAGTTGAGCTTCTGAAAAATGAAGGTATGAATGATGTGCTGGTTATTGGCGGTGGAGTTATACCTGACGCTGATATTCCTGGACTTAAAGCTGCTGGGATCGCTGAAGTATTTACCCCTGGAACTCCGACCAGCAATATTTCCGATTTCATTAAAGCTAGCGTTAAATAGTTAGCTAGCTTAAGTTGTGGGAGCATGTTGTCTTCGTTGGAGACAACATGCCACCATTTAGGTGGTGCTATTTCATGAATATTGTAGAGGATTTGTTGACCGGTTCACGGTTAGCGTTGTCCCGGGCGATAACAGCGGTGGAAAATGAGTATGACGAAGCTGTGGAAATCATGCGAAAGCTATATTCTCATACTGGTCGAGCTCATGTAATCGGTATAACCGGTCCTCCGGGAGCTGGGAAAAGCACGCTTACAGATAAACTGGCAAAAGAGTATCGGCGCCAGGGAAAAACAGTAGGCATTATTGCAATTGACCCGACTAGCCCGTTTTCAGGCGGCGCTATCTTAGGTGACCGCATTCGGATGAATGATCTAACGATGGATCAAGGTGTTTTTATTCGAAGTATGGGCACAAGAGGTAGCCTGGGTGGTCTGTCGCGAAAGACTGCTGACACGGTTAAAATAATGGATGCCTTTGGCAAAGACATTATTTTTATCGAAACAGTCGGCGTTGGCCAATCGGAAGTTGACATTGTCAAAGCCGCTGATACCACTTTGGTTGTATTGGTGCCTGGTCTTGGGGATGATATACAAGCCATTAAGGCTGGTATCCTCGAAATCGGTGATATATTTGCAATCAATAAAGCTGATCGCGAGGGTGTGGATCGCTTAAACGTAGAACTAGAAATGATGCTTGATCTTAGTCAGGATATGCTTGAATGGAGACCGCCGATAAAGCGGACAGTTGCCAGTCGAGATGAGGGAATTGCTGATTTGGTGGCTACAATCAACGAGCATGTTGCTCACCTCAATGAAACAGGTAAACTTACCATTCGTCGTACTGAAAGGACGAAGAACGAGCTCTTGGCAATTCTCAATGAGCAGATTGGACGTAGTGTCCTAAAACATGTGCAGTCATCAGGCGAGTTTGGAAAAATGGTGACTAGTATCGAACAACGTGAAAATGATCCCTATTCTGCAGCAACCAGTATCTTGTCAAAGATACTTCGGTGATAATGGTAGCGGATCAAAATATATACTTTATAAAAAGGAGGTACTCGTGTGTTTAAAACTTTAAGAGTAGACCATATTGGCGTTGCTGTTAAAGACTTAGAGCAGGCCAAAAAGTTCTATACTGAAGTCCTTGGTATGACACCTATGGGTGAAGAAGTCGTAGAACAACAAAAAGTTAAAGTATGCTTTATTCCTTGCGGCGATAGCGAAATAGAACTATTGGAGTCAACTTCTCCAGATGGTCCTGTAGCTAAATTTATCGAAAAGAACGGTGAAGGTGTTCAACACATTGCCCTCAGAGTAGATAATATCCAAGCGGCTTTGGAAGATCTTAAAGCCAAAGGCGTTCGCTTGATTGACCAAGAGCCTCGCTATGGCGCAGGCGGAGCCAGCATTGCTTTTGTTCACCCTAAAGCGACTGGCGGCATCTTGCTTGAATTGTCAGAACGCAAATAAGGAATACTGTTGAAGAGACCTGACTCAATAAGAATTTTTGGGTGTATTCAGTGGTTCCGCAGGAATCACTTTGGAGGTGTAAGATGGCTACTGTCCAAGAAAAAATTCAGGAACTACAAGCAAAACAAGCGAAAATTAAGCTCGGCGGCGGTGCAAAGCGCATCGAGAAACAACATGCTCAAGGAAAACTTACTGCGCGTGAGCGTATTGAGAAATTCTTTGATGCTGGTACTTTTGTTGAGCTTGATCAGTTTGTAAGTCATCGTTGTGTCAATTTTGGCATGAACGAGAAGGAAATTCCTGCTGAAGGCGTTATAACTGGCTATGGCTTGGTTAATGGGCGTCTTGTGTATGCATTTGCCCAGGACTTTACTGTTGAAGGCGGTTCATTGGGTGAAATGCATGCAGCTAAAATCTGCAAAGTACTCGACCTTGCTACCAAAATGGGTGTACCTGTTATCGGTATTAACGATTCCGGCGGTGCACGTATTCAGGAAGCTGTCGATGCACTGGCAGGATATGGAAAAATATTCCATAGAAATACATTGGCTTCAGGCGTGATACCACAAATTTCAGTTATCATGGGACCTTGCGCTGGCGGTGCCGTTTATTCACCAGCTCTGACTGATTTCATCTACATGGTTAAAAATACCAGCCAGATGTTTATCACCGGCCCGGCTGTTATTAAGTCGGTGACTGCCGAAGAAGTTACTGCTGAAGACCTCGGCGGCGCTATGACGCATAACACTACTTCAGGTGTTGCTCACTTCGCTGCTGAAAATGATGACGATTGCATCGAACAAATTCGTTATCTGTTAGGCTTCTTGCCTGATAATAACCTAGATGAAGCCCCGCGTGTGGAAACAGGCGATGATGCTAATCGCATGGATGAAGGCCTCAATACCCTTCTGCCTGATAATCCTAATCAGCCGTATGATATGTTGGATGTTATCAAGTCTGTTGTTGATAACGGTGAATACTATGAAGTTCACAAGTATTATGCTCGCAACATCATCACCTGCTTTGCCCGTTTCGACGGTAGCACTGTCGGGATTATTGCCAATCAACCTTCAGTTATGGCTGGTTGCTTAGATATTGATGCATCAGACAAAGCGGCTCGCTTTATTCGTTTTTGTGATGCATTTAATATTCCGCTTGTTAATCTTGTTGACGTACCAGGCTTCCTGCCAGGCGTTGATCAAGAGTATGGCGGTATTATCCGTCATGGTGCTAAGCTTCTGTTTGCTTATTCGGAAGCTACAGTGCCTAAAATTACGGTTATTACCCGTAAAGCTTATGGTGGATCATACCTCGCTATGTGTTCCCAAGATTTAGGTGCCGACCAAGTATTAGCTTGGCCGACAGCTGAAATTGCTGTAATGGGTCCAGCTGGTGCTGCTAATATCATTTTCCGTAAGGATCCTGATGTTAAGGAAAAAACCGAAAAATATACCGAGGAATTTGCTACTCCGTATAAAGCAGCTGAGCGCGGCTTTGTTGACATCGTAATTGAGCCGAAAGAAACCAGACCGCGCATCATCACCGCCTTGAATATGCTGGCTAGCAAACGTGAAGCACGGCCTGCTAAAAAGCACGGCAATATCCCGCTATAAGGAAAGGTGAAACATATGAAAATCAATGCTAAAGATGTTAAGCCGGAAGTGGTAGCGGCAATAACTGCTGCTGTTTATGCGATGATGGGTACCCGTGGTCTTGCTTTGCGTATCAAACGTACTAGCAATGCATGGGCGCAAACCGGTCGTCAAAAGAATATGAATTCCCATTAAAATTTCTCATTTATCAATAACCTATAAGGCATTAGGCCGTAGGCATTATAAACGAAAATGGAGGAAGAATACGAATGAAAAAATTCAATATTACTGTTAATGGTACTTCTTACCAAGTTGAGGTTGAAGAAGTAGCAGCTCAAGTTGCTGCTGCGAAACCTGCTGCTGCTCCTGCTGCGAAACCTGCTGCTGCTCCAGCTGCCGCTCCGGCTGCTGCTGCTCCAGCTCCTGCTGTTGTTGGTGCTGGCGATACTGCTGTTAAAGCTCCAATGCCTGGCAAAATCATTAGACTTGTTGCAGAAGCTGGCAAACAAGTTAAAAAAGGCGAAGTCATTCTAATTCTTGAAGCTATGAAGATGCAAAATGAGATTACTGCACCTGCTGCTGGAACTCTTAAATCCATCAACGTTGCTGCTGGTCAAAGTGTAAAACCTGGTGAAATTTTAGCTGTTATTGGCTAATTTACTTAAAAAAATTCGTGCGGATTTTACCGCACGAATTTTTTTGTGTTTAAATGGAAATACTTGACAACAGTTTTTGCCAATATTAATATGTTAGATAAGAGTTTAGCTTTAATTTATCCGATGACTAACCCGCTCTAAGACTCCCGCTTCTACAAGCGGGAGTCTACCCTAAAGGGCACAGGCGGGCGTCTAAGTCACTGGATACGGTTCGACTTGGATTCAGGTGGAGTTAAAACTCCATCTGAATCCAGTCTCACTTTATTAAAGGATAATGAGAAGAGGAGGACTATATGACTTATATGGCCTGGATTGCTGTCATAATTTTCATAGTAGTTTATGGATTTATTGTTTCAGAAAAAATTCATCGCACGAAAATTGCTCTTGTTGGCGCAATTCTCGTTATTCTAGCTGCTATTATGCCGCAGAGTGAAGCAATTAGTAAAGTGGATTTTAATACATTAGGCTTACTGATTGGCATGATGATTATTGTGGCGATTGCCATGCGCACGGGTATGTTTCAATACGCAGCAGTAAAACTGGCTAAACGGGCCAAGGGAAAACCTGTGTCAATTATGACGGCCTTTTTTATTTTCACGGCAGTCACGTCGGCGCTTTTGGATAATGTTACAACAGTATTATTAGTGACACCAATCATTTTTTCTGTTACGAGCGTACTAGATATAAATCCGATTCCCTTTTTAATATCAGAGATATTAGCATCAAATATCGGTGGTACGGCAACTTTGATTGGTGACCCTCCCAATATTATGATAGGTGGCGCAACCGGACTTGGTTTTAATGATTTTCTTTTTAATCTTGCGCCCGCTGTTATCATTATCGCGGTTGTCACAAACTCACTTTTTGTCTTGATATATCGCAAACAGCTAAAGGTATCACCTGATGCAGAGCAACGAATAATGGAGCTTGACGAGTCTTCCTATCTTACTGATAAAAAACTGCTTGTCAAGGTATTGGCGGTTTTGGGTTTTACGATTATTGGCTTCATCCTGCATCAAACACTGCATCTGGATTCGGCCACAGTCGCGATGGCCGGTGCCGCAGTCTTGCTTCTTATTAGTGGGATAGAGCCTGATGAGATATTTAAAGAAGTTGAGTGGAATACGATCTTTTTCTTTGTCGGCTTGTTTATCATTGTTGGTGGCCTGGAAGCGACTGGGGTAATTAATATGATTGCAGAATGGGGTTTAGCTGTTACTAATTCCGATCGAGCTGTGATGCATATTCTAATTTTATGGTTATCAGCCATTGCCTCGGCCTTTATTGACAATATCCCTTTTGTTGCGACAATGATTCCGCTTATTAAATCTATGGCGGAGATCAGCGGGATGGACGTTACCTCGTTGTGGTGGGCATTGTCGCTAGGGGCTTGTTTGGGCGGAAACGGAACAATTATCGGTGCATCGGCCAACGTGGTTGTTTCAAGTATCGCTACTTCACGCGGTTATGCGATGTCTTTCCTTAGCTATATGAAGATTGCCTTCCCGCTTATGATTGTGTCGATTATAATTGCGCATATTTATATATACCTAAGATATTTGCTGTAATTACCAAGATCATAAAATTGTCAAGGACTTCCTGATAAAATGGGAGTCCTTTTCCTTGTCGACCTATTTACACTCCGGCAGGATTGGGGTACAATAAGCTAGGTTGATTTGTCCGCTTTTCTAGGTGCTTTTGTTATTATAATACCTAATAAATGACAATGTGTTTTCAGGAGGTTTTCCAGTTGCGTAGTAAGAGTTCGAGTTATGGTATGTTAGCGCTTTTTATGATTATTGGTGCCATATTGGGCGGTATACTAGGTGAACTTGTTTCGACATCTTCGTTGTTATCAGAAATGGCTCCTTATCTTGTAAGAACATTTCCAATTTTTGACGTACCTCCTATAACGATAAATTTATATGTGGTAAAATTGACGTTAGGATTTGCTATCTACCCTAATTTAATAAGCATTTTGGGAATGATAATAGCGATCCTATTATACCGACGCTTCTAACAATGGTTTAATTTAGGGGGGAGCTTATGGCGATTGTTTTAGCTTCGGCCTCGCCGCGTCGCCGCGAGCTTTTGGCTCAAATTGGCTGTGGCTTTACAGTTGTTACGAGTGATATCATAGAGGATAATACACAAGATATTCCGCCTGAACAATTGGTGATATTGCAGGCAAAAATCAAAGCGCAGTCTGTTGCGGCGGTGGTAGATCGGCATGATATTGTCATTGGCGCTGATACCATTGTTGTGCTTGACGGACAGGTGTATGGCAAGCCAAAGGATACTCACGATGCTAAATGCATGCTTTTTAGTCTAAGCGGCCGTGAGCACAAGGTTATAACCGGCATTGCAGTTGTCACTCGTGACATACTTCTAACCGATTATGAAGTCACAACGGTAAAAATGGCAGAATTAACGGCCGAAGATATTCAACGGTATGTCATTAGCGGTGAGCCGATGGACAAAGCTGGGGCCTATGCGATACAAGGAAAAGGCGCTGTTTTTATCGAAAGAATTGACGGATGCTATTCTAATGTTGTTGGAATGCCATTAAGAAAACTTGCAAAACTGTTAGCGAAAGTTGGCGTGAGTGTGCCATGAATATGGACAAACTTACAATTAAAGAATTACCGGAGGACGAACGTCCGCGTGAAAAATTGCTAGCTAAGGGATCACAGTCTCTAAGCAATGCGGAGCTGATTGCCATATTACTTAGAACTGGAACCCGGCGTGACTCGGCAGTCGGCGTTGCGCAACGGTTATTAAAAAAGTATGAAGAACCAGGTATAGCAGCTTTTGCGGGGCTAACACCCCATGAATTAAGTCAGGAAAGCGGCATTGGTCCGGCAAAAGCAGTTACGATTGCGGCGGCTATTGAATTGGGGAAGCGGCTTCATGATTTGGCTGCTGCTGAAAGACCCATTATTCGATCACCCCAAGATGCCGCCTATCTGATGATGCCGCGCCTACGATTCGAAACCAAGGAGCAATTTATTGCGCTTATGTTATCAACGAAAAATCATGTTTTAGCAACTCCGGTTATATCTTTAGGAACTCTCAATGCATCTATTGTGCACCCACGCGAGGTGTTTCGCCAGGCGATAAATTATTCCGCTGCAGCTGTAATTTTAGTTCATAACCACCCTAGCGGGGATCCAAGTCCCAGCAAAGAGGATATTGATTTAACGGCCAGAATGGTTGATGCTGGAAAAATTCTGGGTATTAGCATTCTTGACCATGTAATTATTGGTGACAAGAGGTATGTAAGCCTAAAGGAAAAGGGAATAATATAATTGTTTTTTGTTGTTAATTTGTACACTAGCTTGAATTTGTTATTGAAAGGGGTCATCATGTGTTGAAAATATTTGATTCATTCTCCCGGGATATGGGTATAGACCTTGGCACTGCCAATACTTTGGTTCATATTAAAGGTAAAGGAATAGTACTTAAAGAGCCTTCAGTAGTCGCTATTCAGCGCGATACCGGGGAGGTATTGGCTGTTGGTGAGGAAGCCAAGCAAATGATTGGTCGTACACCAGGAAATATCATAGCAATTAGGCCGCTTAAAGACGGAGTAATTGCGGATTTTGACATTACGCAGGCAATGCTTAAATATTTTATCAGCCGGTCGATTGATACTCGGTCATTTATCAGACCGCGGGTAGTTGTTGGTGTGCCGTCAGGTGTTACTGAGGTCGAAAAGAGAGCAGTCATTGATGCGACAATTCAAGCTGGGGCTAGAGAGGCCTATTTGATTGAAGAGCCTATGGCAGCAGCCATTGGGGCAGGATTGCCTGTACATGAACCGACTGGCAATATGGTTGTGGATATTGGCGGTGGTACAACAGAGGTTGCGGTTATTTCTTTAGGCGGCATTGTCACCAGCCGCTCGATTCGTATTGGCGGTGATGAAATGGATGAGGCGATTGTTCAGTATATTAAACGAACTTATAATATGATGATCGGTGAGCGTACTGCTGAACAAATTAAAATTACGATTGGGGCAGCTATTGTACCGGAAGTTGATGAATCAATGGAGATTAGAGGTCGTGATTTGGTAACTGGTTTGCCAAAAACATTAACAATTAAAGCACATGAAGTGCAACAGGCGCTTAGTGAGCCGATATCGGGCATCATTGAAGCTGTTAAAGTGACGCTCGAAAAAACTCCGCCAGAGCTAGCCGCTGACGTTATGGATCGTGGGATTGTTATGACGGGGGGCGGCTCACTCCTGCGCGGAATGGATAGGCTTTTAAGCATAGAGACAGGTATGCCTGTACATATTGCTGAAGATGCTCTTGATTGTGTTGGCATGGGTACAGGTAAAGCGGTAGAAAGTATTGATTTATTAAAACGGGTGCTCATGTCGCCGAAGAAACATGGGTAAAAGAGAGAGGAGCCAGTAAGGTGCGATTTTTTAACAAAAAGACGGTCATCTTGTTGGTGGCTGTAATAACCGTCTTTTTGCTGGCTGGGTCTGCTGCGCGTGGAAAGTATCAGTTTCCCTTTATGGAAAGAGCTGTTACTGTAGTACTGGCACCGATTGAGGCTGCTGTATCAGTGATGGGTTTTAGTTTCCGGCAAGTCGGTTCTTCTGCAGGGCAGTTGATCACCGTTTATCGTGACAATCAGACTCTTAAGGCGGAAAATGATCAGTTACGGCAAAACAATCTTAATGTAACGGAAGTTATGGCAGAGAATGTAAGATTGCGAACCATGCTTGATTATAAAAGCAGAGCGACGCAGTTTGATTTTGTCGCGGCCAAAGTCATTGCACGTGATCCTGGAACCTGGACAAGTACTATTATCATCAACAAAGGCAGTGCCGATGGTATAACTAAGGACATGGCAGTCGTGACGCCGCAAGGCCTTGTGGGCGATGTTACAAGTGTCTATAATACTACGGCAAAAGTGCAGCTCATTCTCGATCAACGCAGTGCTGTCGGTGCTTTAGTTCAACGCCCGGAGTCACGCGTTGCAGGGATTGTTGAGGGTAATGGAGCGAATCCCCAAGCGCCTCGTATGATCAATATCGCCCGTGATGCAGATATTATTAAGGGGGATCAGATCATAACATCAGGTTTTGGGGGGATTTATCCTAAAGGGTTGCCAATAGGTCAAGTGATGGATGTTGTTAATGATAAAGGCGGTTTGTTAAAATATGCTGTCGTGAAGCCTGCAGTAGATTTTGATCGACTTGAAGAAGTTTTGATTATTGTCCGATCACGGGAATCGGTGCCGACGCTGCCAGTGGTATCAAAAAATCCGCTTAATCCAACAACGATTTCTGTACCACAGGGAGCTGTACAATGAGGCTAGTGGTTTGGACTCTCATCATTGTTTGTACGACAGTCATACAGGCGACTATTATACCGCTACTTAGCATAAAGGGAGTTAGCCCAGATCTTCTGCTTATTGTAGTTGTCTCGGCCAGCTTATTATATGGCAAAGATCATGGCGTAGGCATAGGCTTTTTTGCTGGGCTCGTTCAGGATCTGGCATCAGGTAATATTTTTGGTGTTAATACCCTTTCTAAACTCTCAATCGGATACTTATTTGGCCTGGCTGAGCGTAAAGTTTTTAAAGAACATATCTTGCTGCCGGTTTTAGCAGTAGCTGTTGCGACTGTTATGAGTGGCCTTTTCGCTATTTTGTTATTAATGCTTTTAGGGTGTAAAATTGACTTTGTTTCTGCACTGATCAACCGAGTGTTTTCCGCAGTCTTTTACAACATGTTGTTTTCCATTCCTATTCATAAAGCAATTTATCACTTAAATAAGAGGTTAAATAAAGCGTAGTTCCTGAAATACCGGAAAGGAGGTTGTTGTTGTTGCTGGTTAAACGTTCAAGTAATCGATTAGATGTATTAGCGCTCATTGTTGTGCTGGTCATTATGCTGCTTATTGGGCGCTTGGTCTACCTGCAAGTAGCGCAAGGTGCCTATTATGAACGGCTGGCCGACGGCAACCGCATCCGGTTAATTCCGATAATGGCACCCCGTGGTATATTTTATGACCGGAATGGAGTCACGCTTGTTTCAAATCGCCCTGGCTTCACAGTTTCCATTGTGCCTATCTCCGGACCGGTCGAGGAAAATATTATTTTACAAATATCCGAAATACTGGGAGTTAATCCTGATATTATAAGAGCTAAACTTGCGCAGCATACAGGGTCATTTGAACCAATTCGCATCAAGAGCGACGTCGGTCCGGATATTGTAACAAAGATTGAAGAACGGCGTAGTCAATTGCCTGGTGTGGTTATTGAAATTCAGCCGATCCGGAACTATGTTAATAACGAGCTTACTGCGCATGCTTTTGGTTATGTAAGTGAAATTAATGATACCGAGCTGGAAAAATTGAAACCTCAAGGTTATAAAGCCGGAGATATTGTTGGTAAATTTGGTCTGGAAAGGGTATATGATAAAGAGCTTCGCGGTATTAGTGGCGGCGGACAGGTGGAAGTTGATGTTACCGGGCGACCGGTTCAGGTTTTAGGAAAAAAAGAACCGATTCCGGGAAATAATCTTATCTTAACAATTGATTATCGCATTCAAAAGGCTGCTGAAATAGCCATTGATGAACAGCTCAAATATTTACAGACTGAAACTCAATTTAAAAATGCTTATGCAGCCGCGGCTGTTGCCATAAATCCTAAGACAGGTGAAGTATTGGCGATGGTTAGTAGACCGACATTTAATCCTAATTTGTTTTCCCAAGGTATTTCGTTCAAAGATTGGAATTTACTTAATAATAATCCTTATAATCCGATGGATAATAAGGTTATTTCCGGGGAATATCCGCCAGGTTCGACCTTTAAAATCGTTACCGGTGCGGCAGCCCTGGAGCTAGGTAAAGTAACCCCTGAAGAGAAGATTCTTGATACAGGTCGTCACTGGCTTATTCCCAAAGGAAATGCCATGGGGGAAGCGCTGGGCTGGCTGAATTTTAAGGAAGCAATGTCTAAGTCAGATAATGTGTATTTCTACGAAATGGGCAATCGGTTAGGTATTGATAATCTGGAAAGCTTTGCTCGAACGTTTGGTCTTGGAGAGCCAACTGGCATTAACTTACCTGGTGAAACGAGTGGCTTAGTAGCTAACCGGCGTTATAAAGAGAAAGTTTATGAAGAAGAATGGTATCTGTCAGAAACCTTTGACGCAGCGATTGGTCAAGGATTTCAATTGACATCCCCACTTCAGGTTGCTTCTATTATGAGTCAAATTGCCAATGGCGGGCATCGCTACCGGCCTTATTTGGTAAGTAAAATTATTAATCCCAAAGGTGACATTGTAAAGGAGTTTAAACCCGAGGAGGTAGGGAAACTAACTCTTTCGGAAACAAATTTGAATCTAATTCGGGATGCATTGCGGGATGTGGCGTTAGAGGGCGGCACTGCGGGTCATTTGTTTAATGATTTCCCGATTGATATTGCCGGGAAAACGGGTACGGCTGAAAACTCTCATGGAAGTGACCATGGCTGGTTTGTCGCTTATGGGCCATTTGATGATCCGCGGATTGTTGTGGCTGTTCTTGTCGAACAGGGTGGCTATGGAACATCATCTGCTGCGCCAATTGCGAAAAAGATTCTTGAAGCAGCTTTTAACATTAATCAGCCTGTTGGCGATGTACCTAAGATATATAAACCTAATACGGCATTGTAAAGCGAGATGAGCGGTCTCGTTTTTTTTTGCTACAATTAGCTATCAATTGAGCTGTTGATTGTTAGGCCTTTAGTACTGTTGTGAAATTGTCCTAGAGCTATGGCAGGAATTGTGGTAAAAAAAGCGAATTTTAGTAGCATATAACCAGTAAAGTGTGGTAAAATTTGGGAGAATGATATGAGTAGCAATATAGTTTTCAAAGGAAGTAAAAACGGATTACAATTGATCATTGATGATAATGTTGATTTTGATTCAGTTTTAGAGCAGTTAAAATTAAAACTCGCGTCGGCCAGTGAGTTCTTTACGAATGGGAGCGCTCAGATACAAGTTCCTGCTGCTAACAGCCGTTTTACACCCGAGCAGCAGACGGAATTGATAACACTGTTTAGTCATTACGGTCTTACCTGGCTGAAAGATAATAATACTGGGCATCAAGAGGGGCCGGTATTCGATGAAAGCCAAGCAGTGGATGAGCAAGATCATCCTTTAATTATTAGCAAAACGGTGCGTAATGGTCAAGAAATAGTCCATCAAGGTACAATCGTTGTCCAGGGAGATATCAATCCCGGAGCTAAAGTGATTGCCGGTGGAGATATTCTTGTCCATGGGACATGCCGGGGCGTAGCTCATGCCGGGGCGTTTGGTAACATGAATGCGACAATTACCGCCGATCGGCTATTAGCTACGCAAATAAGAATTGCCGGGCTTATTGCAAGAGCGCCTGACAATCTTGATATTCCTGAGTGTGTAGAAACAGCTCGGATTGTAGACGGTGCTGTGATCATTGAACCAGCTTGATAGGAGGTTTACTAACAGATGGGTGAGGTAATTGTAGTCACTTCCGGGAAGGGCGGAGTAGGAAAAACGACAACCACTGCCAATATTGGTACTGGCTTTGCTCTTTTGGGTAAAAAGGTTGTATTGGTGGATGCTGATATCGGGCTGCGAAATCTCGATGTTGTGATGGGCTTGGAAAATCGTATTGTTTATGACCTCGTTGATGTTACTGAAGGAAATTGCCGATTAAAACAGGCTCTCATCAGGGATAAACGTTACGAAACATTATATCTTCTACCAGCTGCTCAGACCCGGGATAAGAATGCCGTTAATCCTGAGCAGATGAAAGAGCTATGTAAGGAACTGGCGCAAGATTTTGATTATGTCATCATTGATTGTCCTGCTGGGATTGAACAGGGATTTAAGAATGCAATTGCTGGAGCAGATCGAGCAGTTATTGTCACCACTCCTGAAGTTTCTGCCGTAAGAGATGCTGATCGAATCATTGGGTTGCTTGAATCAGAAGGTAAAAGTAATCCTAAATTGATTGTAAATAGGATTCGGCCGAAGATGGTTAAAAAAGGCGATATGATGGATATTGATGATATTATTGATATTTTAGCTGTTGATTTACTTGGCATCATTCCTGAAGATGAGTACATAGTTATTTCAACGAACCGGGGCGAACCGGCAGTGGCGAACCCTGTATCAATAGCCAGTACAGCTTATAAGAATATTGTAAGACGCTTGACTGGTGAGAATGTACCACTCATGACGCTGGAAACAGACGACGGCTTTTTTGCAAGAATAAAGAAAATTTTTCGGTTTTAGGGAGGAGGAGTATTGATGTTTGAGCTTATTCTTAAATTATTTGGCAAAGAACCGGCAAGCTCAAAGGACATCGCTAAAGAACGGTTGCGGTTAGTTCTGGTACATGACAGGGTTAATGTATCTCCGCAGTTTATGGAAGTGTTAAAAGATGATATGATCAGAGTGATTTCTAACTATATGGAGATTAATGAAAAAGAAATGGAAGTTAGCCTCACCAATAACAAATCATCGGTTGCACTTGTTGCTAATATTCCTGTAAATCGGATGAAGCGGGGCGTTTATACGCAAGAATAATCCTAAATGATTTAAAGACACAGAAGAACTTCTGTGTCTTTTTGCGAATGGGAAAAGGTAGTAATATCGTCTGCTACTAGACGCAGTGCGTAAATACTATTATAATTAAGAAATATGTTTTATTGCTAAATTTATGGAAGGTAAGTGTGAAGATGCTTGACCGGCGGCTTTTGCGCAATTTAGATTTTATTACTATTTTTGTGACGTGCATGATCGTTGCTGTAAGTTTGATCATTATTGGTAGCGCAACACATGTTAACTCTCCTAGTGAAGACAGATACTGGTATGTTCAGCGCCAGGGAATGTTTGCTTTGGTGAATATTGTTTTAATCTTTGCCAGTTTACATTTTGATTACAAATCGTTAAGTCGGTATGGCAATGCATTATATGCTGTAAACCTGGTTATGCTGCTTGCTGTTATGTTTATTGGGCAGTCAGCCTTAGGCGCACAGCGTTGGATTCAAATCGGTTCGCTTAGTTTGCAGCCATCCGAGTTTTCAAAACTGATTATGATTATTGCGCTTGCCAATGTCCTTGATACGCGAACGGGAAAACTTAATACTTTCAAGGATGTTCTTCCAATATTTATTTATGTGGGAATTCCCTTCCTTCTCGTTTTAAGACAGCCTGATCTTGGCACATCACTTGTCTTTATGGCGATTTTGGTTGGGATGATTTTTGTGGCTGGTATCAATACCAGATTGCTAATGACTATGTTCGGTGCTGCTATAGCCTTGATGCCGATATTCTGGCATTTCCTCAAAGATTATCAAAAAAAGCGACTGACGGTTTTTATTGATCCTAATATTGATCCCCTAGGTTCTGGGTACCATATAATCCAATCAAAAATCGCAATTGGCTCTGGGATGATCTTTGGTAAAGGTTTATTTAGTGGTACTCAAAGTCAGCTTAATTTTTTGCCTGAAAACCATACAGATTTTATTTTTGCAGTGATAGGAGAAGAGTTAGGATTTGTTGGTGCAGCTATTGTACTGTTATTGTATCTGGTACTGTTGTACCGAGGGATCAAGATTGCAGGAGCAGCACGCGAGAATTTTGGAACACTGCTTGCGACCGGAATTACATCAATGCTGACTTTCCATGTTCTTGTAAATGTTGGCATGACTGCTGGAATTATGCCTGTCACCGGTATTCCTTTGCCACTAATGAGCTATGGAGTAAGTTCACTAACTACGAATCTGATCAGTATCGGGATTTTGCTTAACATTTATATGCGACGACAAAAAATAATGTTTTAAATTTGGTTGTAAAAGACTTGGTTTAGGCCAAGTCTTTTACTTTGTCTTTCTCCCTTAGTTATAAAATTTCCATTCTGTCATATACATTCCTATAAGGAGCTCTACTTTGCGGGGTGATGCACGTGGCAAGAATGTGGAATCGGTGGCAAAATCGTCGTGATCAGCGGGACAATTGGACATATCAAGATGAAGGTGCTAATTATGGTTGGTTAAAGCGCAGTTTAGTCGCAATGATTATTTTTGGATTAATTTATACTGCGCATATATCTGGGACTGTAGTGGGTACGGTTGTTGATGCTGGTGTGCATTATACATTGACGACGGAAACTGATTGGAGCTATATTGCAAGTAAAGTAAAACAGTATACGCCTAAAGAGTTGGACTTGGCCATGTTTAAAAAGGTGCAGACAACTGTTTCTAAGCCCGCCGATCCGCTTATGTATATGACTAAGCCGGTTGCTGGTAAGGTTATTGCAAACTTTGGGTGGCAGACCCATCCTATTTTAAAACAGGAAATGATGCATGAGGGGATGACGTTTGAAGCACCTATTGGTACAAATGTGACAGTCAGTGCAGCAGGTAAAATAGCGACAGTGACTGAAAGCGCCCAACATGGCAGGGTCATTATTGTGGAGCACAGTCAAGACATTCAAACTGTTTATGGGCATTTAAGTGAAGTGTTAGTTAAGGTTGGGGATATGGTAAGTCAGGGACAGGTTATTGCGAAGGTTGGGAAGACGGGGATGACAAATGGTCCACTTCTTTATTTTGAGGTCCGTGAAGGCGGCAAACCGATTGATCCTATGACGAGGCTTAAAGGTGATCTTCCGGATGGTGAGAGGAAGTGACGGTTTGCGGGCTGGGAAAATAAGTGGAATACAGATCATCCTTAATAACTGGTTCATAGTCTTAATTGTTTTATTTGCTTGCGTTGGTCTGGCCACAAAGGCTTTGGCAGTATTTGGCGCAGTATTGGTGCATGAATTTGCTCATGCGCTGATGGCAATGATTCTTGGGTTTAAAGTGCGTGAAATTGAACTTCTGCCATTTGGTGGTGTGGCACGAATAGAGCGGATGGGAGAAGCTGGTTCATCGGGGGAAATTATGATTGCAGCCGCCGGGCCAATAATAAGTTTGGTCTTGGCGGCTCTTATGTATATGGGGATAGAACAGTTTCCGATTTGGGCGGAAGAATTTTGTTTTTTTTATCAAATCAATATTATGCTGGCCTTGTTTAACCTGATTCCTGGACTGCCGCTAGATGGCGGCAGGATTTTGCGAGCTTGGTTAGCACACTATCGTGATTATGGGAAGGCTACTATGATTGCAGCGTCAGTCAGTAATATTACTGCCGTTGTGTTGGTGGGTATCTCTGGTTTCGACTATTGGCAATCAGGAACGATAAACCTTACTTTTTTGGTGGCAGCGGTATTTTTATATGTGGCAGCCAAAACTGAGGTTCAGGTAGCCGGGTTTAGACAAATGAGAGTCCTTGCCCGAAAGAAGGCTGAACTTACGGTAAAAGGGGTTATGCCGGCAAGACATTATACGGCCATGTACGGGGCCAGGGCCCACGATATTATCCATTTATTCGGACCTGACTACTATCATATCGTGTTAGTTGTTGATGATAATTTTAGGCTGCAGGGTACACTGACCGAGACAGAGGTATGGGAAGCCTTGCCCTATCATGGGCTTTATGCCAAGATTGGTAAGTTTCTTTGATTTGCAGGATTTTTTTTTGTGATGTAGAACCTAAGGTAGGATAATACCGACTAATTTCTGGATATGAGTGGGTACAATAGGTACATAGTATTTCAACAATAAATGGAGGCTAACATGGTTGTTTTAGATAATGCTATTTTGAGCCGTGTCATGAAACCGGCTCGTTATACTGGCAACGAGGTTAATAGTATCAAGAAAGATCATGCTGTGGTTGATGTTACTGTGGTCTTAGCTTTGCCGGACGTATATGAAGTGGGAATGTCCAATCTTGGGTTGAAGATTTTATATCAGATACTTAATAAGCGGGCCGATACTGCCGCGGAGCGGGTTTATGCCCCGTGGATCGATATGGAAACCGAGATGCGGGCAAGAAATATTCCGCTATTTAGCCTTGAAAGTTTTAAACCAGTACGAGAGTTTGATATTTTCGGGTTTTCTTTGCAGTATGAGATGATTTACACAAATGTTCTCAATATGCTTAACCTTGCGGGCATACCGCTATTGGCTGCTGAACGGACAGAGACTGATCCGCTTGTTATTGCTGGCGGTCCAACTGCTTTTAATCCTGAGCCAGTGGCTGACTTTTTTGATTTGTTTGTTATTGGTGAAGGCGAAGAAGTGATTGAGGAAGTTGTTGAGACCTATGGGAGCTGGAAGAAAGCCGGTAAGCCCGGCGGACGCTCTGGAGTATTGAAAGAGATGGCTAAACTTAGTGGCATCTATGTTCCAGTATTGTACGATGTGGAATATAATGACGATGGTACAGTGGCTAACGTGATACCAAATTGTGCTGAGGCCCCGCCGATAGTCACAAAAAGGGTGATTAAGGATCTTAATGAAGTTGAATTTGCGACAAAGCCAGTTGTGCCTTATCTTGATATTGTTCATGACCGTATGATGCTGGAGCTGTTTCGTGGCTGCACACGTGGTTGTCGGTTTTGCCAAGCCGGTGTCATTTATAGGCCAGTGCGTGAACGGCGGCCGGAAAAGTTGGTGGAACTTGCGCAGCAGCTTGTTGATAATACTGGGTATAATGAGATATCACTTACATCACTGAGTTCTGCCGATTATTCGCATTTACATGAAATTGTCCAGGCATTTCTTACTAGATTCCAACAGCAAGGCGTAAGTGTATCACTGCCATCGCTTAGAATTGATAGCTTTTCAATTGAATTAGCGCAAGAAGTACAAGCAGTTAGAAAAAGTGGCCTGACTTTTGCACCAGAGGCAGGGTCGCAGCGAATGCGTGATGTCATTAATAAAGGCGTCACTGAAGCGGATCTGGAAAAAGCGGTTAGTGCTGCCTTTAAGGCCGGCTGGTCGACGGTAAAACTTTATTTTATGATAGGACTACCTACCGAGACGGATGAGGATGTGGAAGGGATTGCGAAGCTTGCTTATCGCGTTCTTAATTTATATAAAGAAATCAAAGGACGCCGGGGCGCCAAGGTGACAGTAAGTGTATCATCCTTTGTGCCCAAATCCCATACATCTTTCCAATGGTTTGGACAGAACACGACAGCTGATATTGAACGTAAACAGAGACTTCTAAAAGAGAAGTTCCGCGATAAAAGCATCTCTTTTAATTGGCATGATGCAAGAACGAGTTTGTTGGAAGGTGTGTTCTCACGTGGGGATCGCCGGTTGTCAAAGGTGCTGCTGCTGGCCTGGCAGAACGGTGCTAAATTTGATGGCTGGTCAGAGCATTTTAAATTTAATGCTTGGCTGGAAGCTTTCAAGGTAGCAGGCTTAGAACCCGAATTTTATGCCAATCGTGAACGAAATCAAGCTGAAGTTCTGCCATGGGATCATATTGCCTGTGGTGTTGATAAACAGTTCTTGATTCGCGAGTACCAAAATGCAGTGGCAGAAGCTCACACTGCTGATTGCCGTCGTGATTCTTGCAGTGCGTGTGGTGTTTGTCCTGGTTTAGGCGTAGAGGTTCTTGATTGGGGGCTTAAAGTAAATGGCTAAATTACGGATGGAGATAACGAAAGGTGATGAGGTGCGGTTTATCGCCCACCTTGATTATGCCAGGGCGATTGAACGGGCAATTCGACGAGCAAATTTACCGGCGGCCTACTCGGAAGGGTTTAATCCGCATATGAAACTGGCCTTTGCTTCAGCCCTTGGTGTGGGTGTGGCCAGTGATGTTGAATATGTTGATATTGAGCTAACGCACGAAGTTAATGTAAGCGACGTTCTAACAAAGCTGGGTAGTCAATTTCCATCAGGGATCACGGTAAAACGGGCGAAGTATATGCCAGCCGCGAGTCCAGCGCTCATGGCTATCGTTAATTTGGCGATATATAGCATCAATATACCCATTGCGCCAGAGGCGAATCGGGCAGCAATTGAGGCGAGTGTTACTAGCTTCAACAATGCTGATGAGGTGCTTTTCATTCGCCACTCGCCAAAAGGAAAGCGGGAAATTCATGTTAAAGAGTTTGTCAGGCAGGTAGCAATGAGGATTGAGGACAATCGACTCACCTTAGATTTTGAATGTATTATTACCGCTCAAGGAACGATTAAGCCTAGCGAAGTAATTGGAGCATTGGCAGAGTCATTTGGGCTACCTATTGATAAAGACAATATCTCAATTAATCGGGTTGGGCTTTTTGTTGCCGACAATGGAGTACGGCTGTCGCCGCTCGACCTTTCCTGATCAGTAAGAAGGGGGTAGACAAGGGGGATGGCGATGGCGAAGAATATTATTGTCAGCATTATGCCGGAAGAAACTCGGATGGCACTAATAGAAGACGGCGATCTTTTGGAGGTGTCTATCGAGCGAACAGACCATGCGCATATTGTGGGCAATATTTATAAAGGAAAAGTTAAAAACGTGCTGCCTGGCATGCAGGCTGTATTTGTTGATATCGGACATGATAAGAATGCTTTTTTATACACAGGTGATATTTCGCCACAAGAGCTTAAAGTAGCGGGCGGGGGCGGAACGCTTACTATTGGCCAGGATATTATCGTTCAAATTATTAAAGATGCTATTGGGACGAAGGGGCCACGGGCGACAACCAACTTAACGGTTCCAGGGCGTTACATAGTATTAATGCCGACAGTAGACTATGTGGGGATTTCCCGTCGTATTGATAAGGAAAGCGAACGGGAAAGGTTAAAGGAGCTTGCTGGAAATGTGCGGGCAGAGGGGACTGGCCTTATTGTAAGAACGGTGGCCCAAGGAAAAGCTGAGGAAGATTTAAAAAATGATGCTGAATATCTCTATAAGCTATGGCATTCCCTGGCAGCAAGAGCAAGACGGGCGCAATCTCCGGCATTACTTTATCGCGATGTTGACATGGTGATTCGGATTGTTAGAGACCACTTAACAGCGGATATTGATCAACTTGTAATTGATCAGCGTGAGGCATATGGGCGGGTTTGCGATTTAGTAAAGACTGTTTCTCCGGAATTATTATCTAAAGTTGTTTTATATGATGGCACCGAAGATGTTTTTAACCATTTCGGTATTGAAAAAGAGATTGATAAGTTAGGTCAGCGGTGTATTTGGCTTAAATGCGGTGGTTACATTATCATTGATAAGACAGAGGCTTTAACAGTTGTTGATGTTAATACAGGAAAGTATGTTGGCGACAGTAGCCTTGAAGATACCGTTTTCCATACTAATCTTGAGGCCGCTGCTGAAATAGCTAGGCAATTGCGGCTAAGGGATATTGGCGGCATTATCATTATTGATTTTATTGATATGGATACTGACGAGCATAAAAAGGCCATTCTTGACGCCCTGGAGGGACATCTTAAGAAGGATCGGACTAAAACGAATGTTATTGGTCTTACCGGACTTGGTCTTGTTGAAATGACGCGTAAAAAGTCGCGCCAAAATTTGGAAAGCATCTTATACACTGACTGCCCGTGCTGTGAAGGGCGAGGAAGAGTGCGTTCACCGGAAACTGTTGTGATAAACATAAGAAGGCGCCTTCGTAAGCTGAAATCGAGCTGGCAGGGCCAACTTGCTTTGCAAGTTCATCCGACAGTTGCAGCCATCCTAAACAGGAGTGGGGAAGTTGCCTTAATGGAAAAGGAAGCAGGCCGGAAAATTATTGTTGAAGCAGTAGGATCAATGCATCCCGAAGTTTTTACAATTCTACATAGCAACGAATAATGCGTTTGACAAAGATTATCTGGTATGTTAACATTCTATATTGTAGGCGTTTGTGCTTACGTTCCCGAACCGCACGAAGAGGTTGTTAAAAGCATCTTTTGATGCACCGTATTCGGCGAGTTTAATTGAAAGGGAGGTGTAATTATGTACGCAATTATTGAAACAGGTGGCAAGCAATATCGTGTTAGCGAAGGCGATGTACTTACAATTGAAAAGCTTGATATTAATGAAGGCGAGACAGTTGAGTTCAACCGTGTGTTAACTGTTGTAAAAGACGGCGAATTGATTGTTGGTAAACCTGTAGTAGCTGATGCAACAGTAACAGCTAAAGTGATGGAACAAGGAAAAGGCAAAAAGATTTTGGTATTTAAGTATAAAGCAAAATCCAACTACCGTAGACGTCAAGGCCATCGCCAGCCGTTTACAAAGGTTGTTATCGAAAAAATCGACGCATAATGATTACGATAGATATTTTTCGCAATCAATCCCAGGCTATTGCCGGATTTAGTGTAAAAGGTCATGCCGATACAGCGCCGCACGGTCAAGACATTGTCTGTGCTGCAGTATCAGCCTTAACGCAAACGGCAATATTAGGGCTTGAGCGGTATCTAGGACGCGAATTTGAGCTTGATATTGAAAGCGGTAATCTTAATATTCAATTGTTATTGCCGCCCGATCGCTTAACGAGCGCTATTTTGGAAACAATGCTGCTTGGACTTACCGAAACGGCCAAGCAACATTCGCAGAGTGTTCGGATTATGGAACACAGGAGGTGAATTACTGATGTTTAATTTTGATTTACAGTTATTTGCTCATAAAAAAGGTGTGGGTAGTACTCGTAATGGTCGTGACAGTGCAGCCCAACGCCTTGGAGTAAAACGCCATGCGGGTGAAGTTGTTACAGCCGGCAGCATTTTAGTCCGTCAAAGAGGTACACACTTCCATCCGGGCAAAAACGTTGGTATCGGTAAAGACGACACCTTATATGCAAAAATTGCCGGTCAGGTGGCCTTTGAGCGTAAAGGTCGCGAAGACAGACAAGTCAGCGTATATGCTAAAGAAGAAGCTATGTAACAAGTACCTGCGGTCACACGGCCGCAGGTATTATTTTTTGTTAAAGTAACAGGTATTTTTACAATAATAGCGAATTATAGATAATTTAATATATAAACTCCTATTCATTATACGGGAGGAAAAGAGCGATTATGGGAAAAATGCCAAAAAAAGATCAAGTGTGCGAGGAATTGGTCAGATTACTTAGGGTTCAGCGTCATGATTTTATCAATCATTTGCAGGTTATTCATGCGATGCTGCAGCTTGGTCGAGCCGAAAAAGCGCTTACTTACATTGAGGAATTGGCTAAGGACGGCGGTCTGGTTGATGATCAGATTATGAGGCACACCCGGCAGCGGGAGTGTAAACACAACCTTGATGTCGTGTAAATTTTTAATTATTGCGCATATTACATATTATCAATACTTTCTGAATGTGCAATGTAAATCATCAGCTTGGCTTAAAGGGGATTAAGAATGTTTATAGACAGAGCGAAAATTTCAGTAAAAGCCGGAGACGGCGGTAATGGTATGTCAAGCTTTCGCAGGGAGAAGTTTGTGCCTAGAGGAGGCCCTAGCGGCGGCGACGGTGGGCGCGGTGGCAATGTTGTTCTTATCGTTGATTCTAATCTCAACACATTAATTGATTTTCGTTATAAGCGAAAATTTGCGGCCGAGCGTGGCGTAAATGGACAGACAAAAGACATGCATGGTCGTGGTGCTGGCCCACTGTATATCAAGGTGCCGCCTGGCACAATCGTCCGGGATGAAGAGACTGGTGAAGTCATCGCTGACCTTACGACAGAGGGGCAAGAAATGGTTGTTGCTCGTGGTGGGCGCGGTGGTCGCGGTAATGCCCGCTTTGTGTCTAGTACGCATCGAGCCCCTACTTTTGCTGAAAATGGTGAACCTGGTGAAAGTCGTTCTTTGCAGCTGGAGTTAAAGCTGCTGGCTGATGTCGGGCTGGTGGGCTATCCAAGTGTAGGAAAGTCAAGTATCATTTCAAATGTATCTTCAGCAAAGCCCGAAATTGCCGCTTATCATTTTACAACATTAACTCCTGTATTGGGAGTTGTAAGAATTGATGAGGGGAAAAGTTTTGTCTTGGCTGACATACCTGGTTTGATTGAAGGCGCTCATGAAGGAGTCGGTCTTGGACATGATTTCCTGCGCCATATAGAAAGAACCAAGATTATTATTCACGTACTTGATGTTTCTGGCCTTGAAGGCCGTGATCCTATTGAAGATTATATTAAGATAAACCAAGAACTTAGTTTATATAATGAGAAGCTGGCTCAACGTCAGCAAATTATTGCAGCAAATAAAATGGATTTGCCGGAAGCACAAGAAAACCTCGCCCGAGTTGCAGAATATATGGCGAAAGAAGGCCGTGAGCTTTATCCTGTTTCAGCAGCTACTGGTGAAGGTCTTACAAAGCTTATGCAACGGGCCGGACAGCTCCTGGCAGAGTATGTGGAAGAATCTGAAATTAGTATTGAAGCCCCTGTTGTTTATGAGGTTAAACCCGAAGAACCATTTACTATCACAAGAGATGATGATGGTGCTTATGTTGTTCATGGTAAAGAGATTGAGAAAACCGTTGCTATGATTAATTTTGATAATGATGAAGGTGTACGTCGATTTCAGCTTACTTATCGGCGGCTGGGGATTGAAGATGCGTTGCACGAACGGGGTATCAAAGAAGGTAATATTGTTCGAATTGGCGACATGGAATTTGAATATAAGGAATAAGGAGGGAAGACATGGAAGAGTGTATTCTCACAGGAAAGCAGAAGCGCTTTTTGCGAGCCATGGGAAGTGAATTGGATCCTGTTGTTCAAATTGGCAAAGCCGGAGTCGTTGAGTCTGTTGTCGATAGTGCGAAGGAAGCATTGGCAGCGCGTGAACTGATTAAAGTAAGGGTGCTGCAAAATTGTGCTGAACATCCAAAAGAAGCGATTGCTCGATTGTCTAAGGCTGCAAGAGCAGAATTGGTGCAGGTGATCGGACGGAACGGTCTTTTATATCAAAAGAATCATGAAAAGCCAAAGATTGAATTGCCTTAATTTACTTGCATGCGGGGGAGAGAACCATGGTTACCAGAATGAGTCTAGCTGAAGCACAACGCATTGTCGTCAAAGTAGGAACGAGTACACTTACGCACAGCACAGGCAAGATTAATTTTTTCCGCATAGAAAAGTTGGTACGGGAGCTTTCCGATTTAGCGAATCATGGTAAAGAGGTAATTTTAGTTTCATCGGGGGCCGTCGTTGCAGGTATGGATCGGCTCGGGCTCAAGGAAAAACCAAAAACAATTCCGGAAAAGCAAGCAGCTGCAGCAGTAGGGCAGGGAATTTTGATGCATACCTACGAGAAGCTGTTTGGCGAGTACGGTCAGACTGTGGCTCAAGTACTCCTAACCAGAGAAGACTCTGTACAGCATAAACGCTACATAAACTCACGTAATACACTGTTAACTCTCTTAAGAATGGGTGTCATACCGGTCATTAATGAGAATGATGCCGTAGCCATTGATGAGCTTAAAATTGGTGACAATGATACACTGTCAGCTATGGTGGCAAGTATTGTTGATGCCGATTTGTTGATTATATTATCTGATATTGAGGGACTCTATGACGAGAACCCTCAAAAAAATCCTCAAGCTAAACTTATTAGTGAGATTACTGATATAACGCCCGACGTTGAAGCATTGGCCGGTGGTCCGGGATCTCTACGCGGCACAGGTGGTATGTATACCAAAATTCAAGCCGCAAAAATTGCGGTGAATTCCGGTGTTACTATGCTTATCGCATCAGGCGGGCGGGATGGCGTGATTCGCGACATTATCGGCGGCGACGATATTGGTACAATTTTTCTGGCAAAGCAGGATCGCTTGCAGGCGCGTAAGGGCTGGTTGGCCTTTGGAGCCCGCATTTATGGGTCAGTTGTTATTGATGAAGGCTGTGAAAAGGCTATTGCTGGAAAAGGATCAAGTCTTCTTTCAGCGGGTATCATAGCCGTTGAGGGCAATTTTGAACATGGTAGTACAATAAGACTTGTTTGTGTTAATGGCAGAGAAATTGCACGTGGTATTACTAATTATAGCTCTGCTGATATAAAAAGGATTATGGGACGACACACTGACGAGATTGCTCTAGTTTTAGGAAGTAAGCTTTATGATGAAGTGATCCACCGCGATAATATGGTGGTCTTGGTTTAGCGAGGGGAGGAATTAAGATGGACTATATTGCTGAGCTTAAAGATAAGGGTGCAGCAGCCAAATTAGCTGCTCGAAAGCTTAGCGTTGCTTCGGCAGATATTAAGGATAAGGCGCTTGCTGCCATGGCTGATGCCTTGGAAAATTTTCGAACTGACATTTTAGCGGCCAACAGCATTGATATCGAAAATGGTAAGACGAAAGGTTTATCAAAAGCCCTTATTGACAGGTTGCTGTTAAATGACAGTCGAATAAATGCTATGGCTGAGGGCCTTAGGCAAATTGCGGCTTTGCCTGATCCAATCGGTGAGGGGCTTGGAACAAAGCGGCGGCCTAACGGTCTTGAAATTAGTAAAGTGCGTGTTCCGCTGGGCGTTATTGGCATTATTTATGAAGCACGTCCTAATGTTACGGTAGATGCAGTCGGTTTGTGCTTAAAATCAGGCAACGCGGTACTGTTGCGGGGCGGATCAGAAGCCATTAATTCTAATTTGGCAATTATTAATGTCATTACCAGGGCTGCTTATAGTGCCGGTGTTGCTGATGGTGCTATTCAGTTTATTGAGACAACTGACCGCCAGGCTGTTAATGCGATGCTTAAACTCAATGAATATCTTGATGTTATTATTCCCCGCGGCGGAGCAGGGTTAATAAAAACCGTTGTTGATAACAGTTCAGTGCCGGTCATTGAAACAGGAATCGGCGTTTGTCATACTTTTGTTGATGAATCAGCCGATCTTACCATGGCGCAAGCAATCGCTTATAATGCAAAAGTTTCCCGACCAGGAGTCTGCAATGCCATGGAGACTTTGCTGGTGCATAAGGCAGTGGCTGATCAGTTTTTACCTGGTATGTTAAAACAATATCATGAAGCAGGTGTAGAACTTAGGGGATGTCCCCTGACAGTACTCCAACATCAGGGCGTTAAACACGCCACTGATGAGGATTGGGCAACTGAGTACCATGATCTTATTCTTGCTGTTAAAGTCGTTTCAGACCTTGATGAAGCGCTTAATCATATTGCAAAATATGGCACGCGCCATTCCGAGGCGATTGTTACCAAGAACTACGACAATGCCCGGCGTTTTCAGCAGGAAGTCGATGCGGCCGCTGTCTATGTGAATGCATCAACACGGTTTACTGATGGGTTTGAATTTGGATTTGGAGCCGAGATTGGGATAAGCACCCAGAAGATTCATGCCAGAGGTCCGATGGGGTTAACAGAGCTTACCAGTGTAAAATATATTATCTCTGGAGATGGACATATAAGGTCGTGATCTCTTCGACAAAGCTCTTGTCATAACGCGGCAAGAACTTTGTCTTGTTTTTTGCTCCTTGCAGTGTTGATTGACCTGACATTTGTTAGGACGTACAATGAAATTAAACAATAGTTGTATTGTTACTGATGGAAATGCTGGATAAGGAGCTTCGATATGTGCAGAAAAATTTGGGGTTATTTTTGGACAATCTATCATTATCAAAAAACGGAAAAAGGCCGGCATGATATAATAGACTATTTACAGGCTATCGGCATAATGATTCTGGTTATGTTGTTGCTTTGGACGATAATGATTTATTTAAAGTAATATTTGGTTGTCCCTTATGTTTTGGTGTTTTGCTCCTGTGGTATAATGTTGTAAAGCATCATAAATTGCAGTAATTATCCGATGACTAACCCGCTCTAAGACTCCCGCTTCTATAAGCGGGAGTAAGGGTGGCTAAGTCCCTGGATACGGTTCGGCTAGGATTCAGGTGGAGTTAAAACTCCATCTGAATCAAGTCTCACTTTATAGAGCACAGGGAGAAATCGTATGACGGAAAAGCGAAGAATTGGTATCATGGGTGGCACTTTTGATCCGATTCATATAGGGCACCTTGTTACTGCCGAGGCAGTACGTATTGAATACGGACTAGAGAAGGTTCTTTTTATACCGGCAGGGAATCCGCCACATAAACAAGATTCGAATGTAACCCCAGCTATGCACCGATATATTATGACAGTCATGGCTACTTATTCTAATCCACATTTTTGTGTATTGCCGATCGAATTGGAACGGTTAGGTCCATCCTATACTATTGATACTGTAAAAGAGTTGATTTGTCTATATGGTGGACAAACTGATCTTTATTTTATAACCGGAGCAGACGCAATCCATGATTTGCCCACCTGGGAGAAGATTGATGAGTTGATTGGGCTGTGCCACTTTGTTGGAGCGACTCGTCCGGGTTGTATAAGGAAATTAGATGATGTGATAAAACGTTTTGGCTCCCTTGGACGTAAACGCATTCATCGACTCGCAACTCCAGAGCTTGAAATATCATCAACAGATATTCGTGAACGCGTAAGAAAAGGGCGGTCCATTAAATATATTGTTCCAGAAAGTGTGGAAAGCTATATTCAAAAAGAGGGCCTGTATATTTGAGCGCACGGCTTGTGCCAAATATAGGCAGGCATAAAACTAGTGCAGTTGCAAATAATGTAAACAAGGATTTCCTAGATTTCAAGAAAGAGAGGTGATTTCCTAGATGGCAAAAACTCTCTATGTAGGCAACCTGCCATGGTCCACAACAGAGGAATCTTTGGCAGACGCATTCCGCCCGCATGGTACAGTCATTTCGGGCAGAATAATTACCGATAAAGAGACTGGGCGTTCGAGAGGTTTTGGTTTTGTGGAAGTTGAAGACGAAGATGCTGAAAAAATGGTCAATGCAATGAATGGTTCAGAATTTGGTGGTCGGCAAATCGTGGTCAATGAAGCAAAACCGAGACAAGGCTAGTTCTAATGCCTCCTTAAAAACAGGAGGCTTTTTATTTTGAAGCAGGAATTTAGCAAATTTTGGCGAATTTTCTCATGATAGGTGATAAAAATGCAATATCAGGAGATTATTGACAGACTTACCGTGATACTCACAAAAAAACGAATGGATCACTCACGAGGGGTAAGCCAAACGGCAGTTCTTTTAGCAAGGCGATTTGGCGCGGATGAAAGTAAAGCGGCGCTAGCTGGTATTTTGCATGACTGTGCCAGGGAGATACCGCGACATGAGCTTATTACGGAAGCTGTGAAGTGGAAAATTGCGGTAGGGACTGTTGAATGCCAGGAACCTGTGTTGCTTCATGCTCCGCTTGGCGCAAAGATGGCTGAAAAACAGTATGGCATCAGAGATCAAGAAGTGCTGAATGCGATCAAGCTGCATACATTGGGTGGCCCGTCAATGAGTATACTGGCTAAAATTATCTATTTGGCCGATTTCATCGAGCCTGGCCGCAGTTTCTCGGGAGTGGACAAGCTGCGGGCACTTGCAGAGGTTAGCCTGGATACAGCTTTGCTGGCAGCTTATGACTATAATATTGAGTACATCATTAAAAAGGGCGGCTTAATTCACCCAACTAGTGTTGAAGGCCGCAACGAACTATTGATACACATATCTAAGTGATATGGTTCGGCTAGGATTTAGGTATTTATCTGAATCAAGTCTCACTTTATTGGTGTAGGAGGAGAAAAAATGCGTACCGCTCGCCGTAGAGTCCGCTGGTCGCGAGTACTACTGCTAGTTATTATTTTAATTATGCTTGTTGGGACGCTTGCTGGGGCTGCAGTATACACTTATAAGACAGTGTTTAAGGTATTGCCGGCTGGTACCCAAGTTGGAACAGTAGAAGCTCCCGATTCTGGTCGGATCAATATCTTGCTGTTAGGTCTAGATGATGGTGATCGGGAACATCAGGGATCACCACGCCGCTCCGACACTATAATTGTTGCCAGTATCAATACTGACGATGGAACAGCCAGCTTATTGTCGATACCACGTGATACTCGAGTGGTTATTCCAGGGCATAAAGATTATGATAAAATCACTCATGCTTGTTTTTATGGTGGTCCGCAGCTTGCGGAAAAAACGGTTGAGGGATTTTTACAGTTGCCTATTCATTACTATGCGGCAGTAGATTGGCAGGCATTCATTAAACTTGTTGATCTTGTCGGTGGAGTTAATCTTTATGTTGAACGCGACATGAACTATGAAGATCCATATGCCAATTTACAAATTCATCTCGAGCAAGGCTATCAGCATTTAGATGGACATGAAGCTGGTGAATATATAAGATATCGAAGCGACGAGCTTGGCGATATTGGACGTGTTCAGCGACAACAGCGGTTTATAAAGGCCTTTAGCAGTGAGGCACTCAATATAGGGTTGATCTTAAAAACACCTGGACTTGTTACTATTATTAAGGAAAATGTTGAAACGAATATACCTCCGCTGGAAATGGTTAAACTTGCTTACAACGTAAATAATTTTACTTCAGGCAATGTGCATATTGAAATGTTGCCGGGCCGATTTTCTACTGTTGGCGGATTAAGCTATTGGAATCCTGATGCTGACCAAATCGCGCAGCTTGTGGATCGTATGTTTAACTCTCGCTCGGCAACAATGAGCAGTGTGTTTGACAGAAACAAGCGCAACAACTAAAAAGCAGCCTGTCAGGCTGTTTTTTAGTATATTAAGCAAAAAATAACGAGCAGGAGAGTTAATGATTATCAAGAATAGAATAAGTAGTTATGATCACAAACTATTGAATAATGTTTATTTTAGAGGAGGGACACTATGACCGATTTAACTGGTACTATGCCGCAATTGATCGCTGCAGCCGCAAGTGACAAAAAAGCTTTCGATATACAAATTCTTGATATGCGGAACATTACACTGATAACAGATTACTTTATTATTTGCAGCGCCAATTCTACTACCCAGGCCAAGGCGATTGCTGATCATGTTGATGAAAAATTAGCCGAGCAGGGCTTTAAAACGCTGCGCAGGGAAGGCTATAGTGAGGCTCGCTGGATCTTATTGGATTTTGGCGGATGCGTAGTGCATATATTTCTTGATGATGAGCGACGGTTCTATAATATTGAACGACTGTGGGGCGAAGCCAAAACACAGTTGTATGATGAATAGAGGGAATATATGAATAAATCAGAGCAACTGGTCCCAGGCAGTGTTGCGGTGCTTAAGGTAGTTAGAATCAGTGAAATGGGAGCCTTTCTTGATGCCGGCACCGGCAATACATCTGATGATATTTTACTTCATAAACTTCAACAAACTGAAGCTGTCAACATTGGTGACGAAGTAAAGGTTTACCTATATCGTGATCCGAAGGGTAGAACGACGGCAAGCATGAGAGTTCCACAGATGAAGGAAGGGCAGGTAGCACGCGTGAGCGTGATTAATACGACTCGCGATGGCACCTTTGTCGATGTTGGCGCCGAACGTGGCATTTTTCTGCCTTTTTCTGAAACGCGGGGGAAGCTTTCCGTAGGCGATAAGATATGGGTAAAGCTTTATACTGATAAGTCAGGTCGGCTTGCTGTGACAATGGAAGTAGAAGATGAACTTCGTCAGGCATCAAAACCGGCAACTAATGTTAAGGTAGGGGACAGTATAACTGGAACCGTGTATAATTTTAGTGATCAGGGAGCGTTTTTGTTTACTGCTGAGCGTTTTATTGCATTTATGCACCAAAATGAGATGGCAGTGCGACCGCAAATCGGTCAAGAAATTACTGCTCGTGTTACGTATGTACGCGAAGACGGACGCATCAATGTTTCAACGCGTCCTGTGAAAGAGGCCTCTATGGACATTGACGCCGAAAGCATCTTAACATACTTGCGAGGCCGGGGTGGAAAGATGCCTTATGGGGATACTACTGCGCCAGAGATCATCAAAGAAAAGTTTAATATCAGTAAAGCGGCCTTTAAGAGGGCAATCGGGCGCTTGATGAAAATGGGCCTAATAGAGCAGCGTGAAGGTTGGACATATCTGATGGAAAATAACGAATCGTAAAGGGTGTAAAGCGCAGAGTAATTTTCAAAGAGCCCTAACGCTAGCTAAGAGTAAACAAAAATTCTGTTGACACTGTAATCATGGATAAGTTATAATGTTTTTGTCAGCGGATGATGCTAATAATTGAAGATAGTGAATTTACCTTTCTAGGGGGGTATAGCTCAGCTGGGAGAGCGCTTGAATGGCATTCAAGAGGTCAGCAGTTCGATCCTGCTTATCTCCACCAGTGAACGTAGGCTTGGCGGACTTTCCGCAAAGCCTTTTTTGTTAGGTGCGACTTTGTTAAATATTTCTCAGAAGACCTCGGTGAGCAATTAACCCCGGTGATTTGACTATCTCCACGGTTAGCATATCTGTAAATATTTAGAATATGCCCAGGATATACAAACTTTATTCATTTCTAATAAGGTCGAATGATTTTTAAAGAAAAAGCATTCAATTTTAAAAATGAATGGAGTGGGTCTTTCCTAAAACGGTTATGAACGAATGTTCATGCCGTGATCCGTTATGTTTCTTGTCAAAAATCTCCAAAAGCCTTTTAGTATCTTTAATAGGCAAAAGAAAGATCTGACTGCTGTGAAATTCTTTAACCGGCTTCTGCTGACACTGGCTGGCAATAATTTAGTATTATGTGCCGTGACAATGTCATAGTCACATAATCTAGATGAACTACGTTCCTGGGTGATACATAACAGTATCTCTGTAAAGACGGTTGTAAAGAATTGGTTGGAAGCTTTGTTTGTGTGTACGACATGTGTTTTGAACTTTTTATGTACAAGTTTTAGAAGTTATTAAAGGCAGTATGTTTACTTTTGCAGTAACCTCATTCGGACACGGCAAAAAAACATAATATGGCCTGGCTTACACTGTTCGTCACAGCGGATAAAGATTTTTAGGTGTTAGGGGAATACAGGCAAGACTCATTGAAAAATAAATTGGGAGGTAAGTGATTGTGCATATTGTTGTTTTTGTAAAGCAAGTTCCTGGTACAGATAATGTAAAGTTGGACCCAGAAACTGGTGTAATGATACGTACCGGTAAAGACGTAATTATCAATCCTCTTGACGAAAACGCATTAACAGAAGCAATTAAAATCAAAAATTCCCGTAATGATGTGAAAGTTACTGCTATCAGCATGGGTCCTCTATCTGCAGAGCGCGCCCTGAAAGAAGCTATTGCAATGGGTGCTGACGCTGGTATTCTCGTTTCTGCTAGAGAATTTGCCGGATCTGATACAATTGCCACCGGTAAAGCATTAGCGGCTGCTGTTCGCAAAGCTGGCGATGATGTTGATTTAATTCTTTGCGGTGAACGTGCAACTGACGGCGAAACTGGCCAAACTGCTGTAATGGTAGCTAACTATCTTGATATTCCTGGTGAGACTTATGTTTCCGCTGTAGAAGTAAAAGATAATAGTGTTGTAATTAAACGTACTGTTGAACGTGGCTTTGAACTGGTGGAAATTCCTTTCCCTGTTCTTGTCAGCGTTAACAAAGACATTAATGAAGTTGGAATGCCCACATTGAATGGCAAGTTGAAAGCTAAGAAGGTTCCAATTTCTGCTTATGATGTTCCAGGTCTTGGCCTTGATAAAAGCGAAGTAGGTCTTACAGGTTCTCCTACCCGCGTTGTAAAGGTATTCAGTCCTAAACTTTCCCGTGATACCATTATGAAGAAAGCTGATGGTACTACACAACCAGTTGATGAAATGATTAAATTCCTCATTTCTAAGGAATGCATATAAGGGGGTAACATACGTGTCTACTTATGTAAATGCAGGCGTTCAAACTGAAAATACTCTTTCCCAATACAAAGATGTGTTTGTTCTTGGTGAACAGAGAGATGGACAACTTCTTCCGGTAACTTTTGAATTGATTGCTCGCGGCCGTGTACTCGCTGATGACCTTGGCTGCCAGCTCAGTTGCATGGTTCTAGGCGATGAAATTCAAGACATAGAACAATGCTTCCATCGTGGTGCTGACCGTGTCGTTTTCGTACAAGACCCAGCATTGAAAAACTTTTTACCTAGACCTTATCAAAACGCAATCGCTAAGATTATTACTGAAGAAAAACCAGAGATTATTATTGCAGCCGCTACTACAACTGGCCGTACAGTAATGCCATTAGTAGCTGCTAAAATTAATACCGGTTTAACTGCGGATTGCACTTCTTTGACAATTGATCCTGAAACTAAACTGCTTCTCCAAACCCGTCCAGCTATCGGCGGCAATATCATGGCTACGATTAAGACCCCGCAGCATCGTCCGCAAATGGCAACAGTTCGTCCGCGCTCCTGCAAGCCATTAGATCTTGATTGCACTCGAACCGGCGAACTTATTTTGAAGAAATATGAGCCAGCAACATTTCTGACTCCAGAAAAATTCCTTGAGTTCATTACTGATACTACTCAGACTGTAAGTATCGAAGATGCTGAAGTTATCGTTTCCGGTGGTAAGGGCATGAAAAATGCTGAGGGCTTCAAAATGGTTGAAGACCTTGCGGAACTCCTCAATGCTGGTGTCGGTGCAACTCGTGACGCAGTAGAATTAGGCTGGGCAACTTATCCGCATCAAATTGGTCTGTCTGGTAAAACTGTAGCTCCGAAGCTATACATTGCTCTTGGCTTATCCGGTAAGATCGCCCATTTGGCTGGCATGCAAACTGCAGATGTTATTATTGCAGTCAACAAAGATCCTGAAGCTCAAATCTTCAAAGTAGCCGATTATGCTATCGTAGGTGACGTATTTGAGGTCGTTCCTATGATGATTGCAGCGATCAAACAGCATAAAGCGAACGCAAAGCCTGAAACTTGCGCTATCTAAGCATAGTCTTTTAAATTGGGAAATTGAAAGCTAGTTAAAAGGAGGAGCAGGAATGCAATATCATAAAATTAATGCTGAAGATATAAAAGAGCTAATCGCTCTTATTGGTGTAGCCAATGTTGTTGTCGAGGAAGACAAAATGGACATGTACTCCCGTGACGAGGTTTCCGATAAAAATTGGGAAAAAATGCCTGAGGTTGTTGTGTTACCCGAAAATACCCAACAAGTTTCTGCAGTAATGAAATGGGCAAACAACAAACTAGTGCCAGTGATTCCTCGTGGGGGCGGTACAGGTCTGGCTGCTGGTGCTGTTCCTTTGAACGGTGGTTTAATCTTATCACTCGAAAGAATGAACCAAATACTGGAGATTGATAATCATAATCTCTTCATGGTATTGGAACCAGGTATCAGCACAGGGGACGTTCAACGTGCTGCTAAGGAACATGGCTTGTTCTATGCTGGTGACCCTTGTTCTGCTGAATCTTCCTTCATTGGCGGCAACGTAGCTACAAATGCTGGCGGTAATAGAGCAGTAAAATATGGTACAACCAGCCGCCACGTATATGGTTTAGAAGTCGTTATGCCTAATGGTGATATCGTAACTTTTGGCGGTAAAAACGTTAAAGATGTAAGCGGTTATGATGTAATTCACCTGCTGGTCGGTTCAGAAGGTACTTTAGGTGTAATCACAAAAATTTGGCTCAAACTGATGCCGTTGCCGAAGTATGTTGCAACCTTGCTTGTACCTTTCAAAGAAATGCAAGAAGCCATCAACGTTGTTCCTAAAATCATGACAGCTGGTATTATTCCTACTTGTCTTGAATTCATGGATAGTGAGTCCATTAAGGCTTCAGAATTATATTTGAATAAAAAGCTTCCGTACAGCGATTGTGGCGCTTATATCATATGCCAAGTTGACGGGACTACTGAGCAACAAGTTGAGAGCGAATATGAAATCATTGGCAAAATCTGCCTTGATAATGCCGCAATGGAAGTATTCGTTTCTGATAACATGGCGAGTGAAGAGCGCATCTGGAAAGCCCGTAAAGCTTATGCAGAAGCACTTCGCATGATTAGCCCTGTTTATTGCATGGAAGATATTGTTGTTCCTGTTTCGAATATTCCTAAAGCTTTGGAAGAAATCGATAAAATTGCCAAGAAGTTCAAGTGCCGTATTCCTAGTGCTGGACATGCTGGTGATGGCAATATTCATTGCACCATTCTTCGTGAAGACCGCGATGAGCATACCTGGCATGAACTTAAGGATGCAGTGCTTGAAGAAATTTATGCCGCAGTTTACCAGCTTGAAGGCAGTTTGACTGGTGAACATGGCGTTGGTGCAAAACGTGTTGAAGCTCAAGCTAAGCACATGGATCCTACAGCAATGGGCGTATTAAAAGCAGTTAAAGCTGCTTTTGACCCGAACAATATCATGAATCCAGGTAAAGTATTACCGCTATAAAAAAAGTAATGGTTGGCGCATAAGCGCCAACCATTTTTTTTGTGGTTTTAAGTCTCACTTTATTTTTGCGGCTTCTCATTATGCTTTTTTGACGGACCATTTCTCTCTAGTCGCTTCTAGGCTGGCATTTCGGAAGTTGAGGATGTATACAATGAGTTTTCTTCCTCTAGGGTACTTGGATTCTTTTTGTCATCATTATTAAGACTGGTTGCCTGATTCGATTCATCCACCATATTTTGTTGTTCCTGATCGTTTTTTTCTTCCAAGATTACTCACCTCCTAGCTATATTGTTTCCCAAGGTGAGTAAAAAAAATTTGTTACTTTTATAATTAAATTAATTATCCTTTCTTGCCAGAACAAGTGTTCTGTGTTACAATAAATAAGAACAAACGTTCTGGTTAAGGGGGATTCATTATGCGTATATTATTAGTAATATCCATTTTAATTCTTTGTTGGGGGAGTGCTTTTTCAGCACAGTTAAATCCGTATAAAGATAGTAATCATTACGAGATAGTACATGTTCAGTCTGGTGATACAGTGTGGAATATCTCTGCTCAATATGTGAGCGATAGCGAAGATATAAGAGATCTTGTTTTTGCAATTACTAAACTAAATCAGCTTAACAATAATGCGCAGGTTCATCCAGGGCAGATTCTAAAAATACCGCAGAAGGCGAAAAACTCTGTGGCGTTTAAATAAATGACAGTGCTATATATTAAAATGTGTAGGTGCTGTTGAAATAAAAACCCTTTTGGATGTTAGTAGCCTTTTCCCACGTTATAGCAGTGCTTAAATTTTCCCTGCCTTTGGAGATACTCATGTGTTGATAGCGATAACCAGCGCTGACTGCTAGTGCATGTGCTGGTTGCCACGCAATTCCCACAGTACCATCAAAAATTTGAGCAGGTGCTTCATGTCTAAAATCAAGGTCTCGTAAATTCCACCAGCCATGTCCTTGGGCAATAGCAAGAGGAGAATAAGATAGTGTGCTAATTGCCGATAGTTTTGAGTTAATGGGGACTTTTGATGAAAGTCCAAGGTGTATGCCCTGGTATGTAGTAGTGTAATAAGAATCTAAATTCTCAAAGCTCATGTCTGTCGAGGCATAATTCCAAGTCTTATAAGTGCCATTTCTCATACGAAAATGGTTAATACGGTAACCATATCCGTAAAAAAACTCTGTACGATCGTTAACCGGCTTTATTGAGTCGATATTCATAAAAGCGCTAGTACCGCTTGTATTGAATTCACCATAGAACTGTGCAGCATTATTTTTACTGTAATCCCAGTCAGAATCACTTCCTTGTGCATTATCGATATTGGACATTATGCCACTTTCAATCCGCAACCTGCGATTAGAACCGATAGGATTTTCATAATTGGCAACAATATAGGTACCAGACTGTGGATACACAAGTTCGGAGGTTCCATTTGCTATTTCAGTTTGGGATGATAAAGGGAACGATGTGCGCCAAACTTCCGACCCTGTTGCATGCCAGTTTCCTAATGATAGCTCGGCGCCATAGGTAAGTGATAGGGGGGTTATACACAAGACTGTTAATAGGACTAAATAGGAGGTTAGTTTTAGCACGGGTAATCACCACTTTACATAATATAAAGCTTGTATTTCGATTTTGAACCCTAAAAACCTGCTTGTCTTATTAAGGTAAATAAAGTAAACTACTGCCGGAACGCAGCAGTAGTTAGGCGTGACAAACCAGTGGGGTTTGGGTATTGCTTGTTTAACAAGGAACCTTAATTACTTTGCCTTCAGAATATAAATAGGAGGCAGTAGGGGAATCAAAATCATTAAAAACTATTGTTGCGCGATGGATAAATTGCTGATTTAGGTAATAGCGAAGATCGTAGATGTTTATTTGCAGGGTGTTCATAGTACGTTCTTCTTCGTAATAGGCAAAGGGGGTAAATGTATTGAAAAAGTTACCTAGCCTTGTACTTTGGACTTTTTCAGTAATTTCGGATAGTTTTTCTTGACGAGGTAAGTTTGCCCGAAACTCTAGTTTATCTCCGAAAGCTTTTATTTGGCCGACGTAGTGGTGGTCTACTGTTTCAACAATAAAGTCCCATACAAAAACTTTTTTTAATGATGGCATTATAACTAATTGTAAGAGTTGTTGGTCTTTAAAATGTTCTATCAATTGCTTCTTAGCATTATACCGTAAGTAAAACCGAAGGGTAATATATATCGACAAAGAAGCAAAAGTTAGTAAACCAAATGTAAGAGGCGGTATTTCTACTAGATATAAGCTTAACAATAGCAGCAATAGTACGGGATCAAACACGTTTAATAAATGTAGGCTTTTGCGTTCTTGACAAAATGGCCATAACACCGCGGCACCATGCGTGTTAAAGTAATCAAGGACGACATGTGAAAGGGCGGCTAATAATGTCCAACCGAATAGAGGCAAGGGTGCTTCATTCGGCATAAAAAAATAAAGAGTTCCTGAAATTAGAGCCGCCCAGGTAATTAGACCGGGTAAAGAATGTGAGAACGAACGATGCTGGCGTATAAAAGCGAATTTACCGCGTAACAGTGCTATAATATCAAAGTCAGGGGCTTGAGAGCCAAGTAATGAAGCTAAATAGATTGGATTTTCTAGTAAAAATGACTGGCCGGAAAGACTGGCCGCAGCTACACCGACTATAGCATGGGTAAGTGTATCCATAGAACTCTCTCTCCTTTAAATAGTTTACATAAAATTATAGCATAAACAAGGGGGCTGAAGTCCATGGTAAGTTGTGGGCAGTAGGATTATATAGATAGAAACGGATAGATTGTACAAACTATTTATAGTGGAGGTGGTATCGTGGGCAAAAAAAAAGGCCAGCAGCAAAAGCCGCCAGATAAAGTAAGTCTTAACCATGTAGGTGGGGTGGCCAATGATGCTGGCGGGGTTGATCCATCAGCTGACGAGAATTTGATAAGATTATCAGGAGGACCATAATAGAAAGAAGGTTTTTCGCATTAGCAAAAAACCTTCTTTCTATTATGGTCCTATTGAGTAGTTAATTTACAGTTTTTTTATTAAGAAACAACAGATAGTAGACATATATGCCAAGAAGAACGGGAAAGCCGGTATATAGCACAATTCGCTGTGATTCATCAAAATAAAGACTGATGATGACACCGACATTTAAAATAATAGCAAGCACTGGAACAAGAGGATAGAGTGGAGTACGGAACACGAGGTCTTTGATATTGCCGCCTAATTTTAAAAACTCCTTGCGGAAGTTAATTTGGCACCAGGCAATGATTAGCCAAATGAGACAACCGGTAAGGCCAGTACTTGACATTAGCCAGAGGTAAACAGTATCGGCAGCGAATGATTCGGTTAAGAGTGACATACATGCTAAGACGAGGGTAATTAGTACGCCATTAAAGGGTACGCCGCGTGTGTTGAGTTTACCTAACCAGGAAGGTGCCAGGCCTTCTTTAGACATTGACCATAATAGGCGGGAACAAGCGTAAAGTGCTGAGTTTCCTGCTGATAGAGCCGAGGTCAAAACAACAAAGCTCATAACATGCTGCGCTATAGGAATACCGATTCGGCCGTATACATGAGCAAATGGGCTTTCATGTACTCCTGCTTCCGTCCATGGAATTGTTCCAGCTAAGACAACTATGGCGAGTACATAGAATAGAATAATTCGAACAGCAATCCCGCGGATAACACGAGGAACGTTTTTGCCAGGATTTTCACACTCACCGGCAGCAATTCCGACAAGTTCAGCACCTTGGAAAGAGTAGACAACAGCAATCATAGTTAGGAAAACTGCTTGAAAACCTTTTGGAAATAGCCCGCCATCACCAGTGTTGGCAGTGAAGTTCGACAGGCCGATAGCACCTTCATTTCCAGTGAACCCGAACATTAAGCCAGCGCCAGCGATTATGAAGCCTACGATGGCCATAACTTTGATACTTGCAAACCAGAATTCTGCCTCACCATAAGCTTTAACAGAGATCATATTCAGTAAAGCCAAAGCGATTGCAAAAACTCCGCACCAAATCCAAGTTTCAACCTGTGGAAACCAATTGTGCATGATAATTCCGGCAGCAGTGAAGTCGGCGGCAATGCATATTGCCCAGTTAATCCAGTAGAGCCAGCCTGTTGTAAAGCCAGCACCTGGTGAAATGAAGCGTGAAGCATAGCTTTGAAATGAACCTGAAACAGGCATAGCGACAGTCAGTTCGGCCAAACACAGTAAAACCATATACATAATAAAGCCGCCCACCAGGTAAGCAAGAATAGCACCAAACGGGCCGGCTTGGCTTATTGTTTGACCAGAACCCATAAATAGTCCGGTACCGATGGTTCCGCCAATAGAAATCATCATAAGATGGCGAGACTTCATACCACGTTTTAGGCCCTTCTTTTCAGGGCAAAGTTGTTCAGTATTTAATATAGGCGTGCTCATAGGAACCTCCTTATAGTAATAAAAAAAAGTGGTTGATCACAACCACGCAAAAAACAAATCGTTTTCCGCACAGTGAGATAGCTCTTCACCAAGCTTGCGAAGCTAAGTGACAGTCCTGTACTTGTTAAGTACAGGACCAGCAGAAATCTTATGGCGCAAGATTTCTGCTTCGGCGAATATCCCTTTTCGTATAGGTCAACGCAGCCAGCTTACTATACGTACTTATGATACTCGCACCTCTATGCATCACAGTAAATACCGTTTTTTATTTTAGTACAAGACTCGTGGACTGTCAACGAATTTTATGTAAGGTTATTAACTTTCACCGGGCATCGGTATATAATTATATTCAGGATGAATTACAGATTTGTTTTTATATAGTATGAGAAATGGAGGGCCTATGAAAGAAGTTTATACAAGCCTCGATCCTAAGTTTGCTCAGTCCTTAGTTGATATTGTCGCCAGTGAATTAAATAAAAATGTTAATATTACCGACCATCATGGCGTAATTGTTGCTTCGTTTAGTAAAGAACGTGTTTCGCAGGTTCATGAGGCTGCAGCGCGTATGCTGAAAGCAGGAAAGATCGTTGAGTTTTCGGTTAGTGAGGAAGATGAGAAAAATTTAAAAGGGGTGCGGCGCGGCTTTAATGTACCCATTATCTTTGATAGTACCTGTGTTGGTGTTATTGGTGTTACAGGCGACCCCATACTTGCGGCCCCATATGCTCGTTTAGCCGCCCGGTTTGTTGAGGCAGCTCTTGAAGCAAATGCACGACAGGAACAACTTGTTAGAGCGCTTAATGAAAAAAAAGCATTGCAGTCAATTCTCCTTAATAAAACAATTAACATTCAGGAAGAAGAACGAAAAAAAATCTCACGCGAATTACACGATGAGACAAGTCAAGCGTTAACATCAATCATTGTTGGCTTGCGAGTGCTAGCTGAGCATACGCCAGGCGCTGATGATCGTGAGAGTATTTTGCAGATGCGAGATGTTGCAGTTCAGACACTGGAATCTGTCCATAACCTAGCTGTAGAGCTTCGGCCGGTGCTTCTTGATGACTTAGGGTTAGTTGCAGCCGTTCAAAGATATGTGGATAATTATACTCGGCAATATGGTATAAAGGTAAATGTTCGTTTTGGGAAATTGAGTCGCGAGCGATTTATGCCTGAAGTTGAAATAACATTGTATCGTCTGGTTCAGGAAGCTTTAACAAATATAGTCCGACATGCCTGCGCTACTGAAGTTAATATAACCTTCTCAAAACAGCGAGCTAAGCTTTTTTTAAGCATATGGGATAATGGAGTAGGGTTTGAAGCCGGCTCTTTGCCAGCGACTAAAGGGAATATCGGTTTAGGAATTTACGGAATGAGAGAACGAGTTACCTTATTAAATGGAAAGTTTGACATACAGTCCGGATTGGGAGAGGGTACTGCCATTTCTGTGGAAATACCAGTGCATAAAAAAGAAAGTGGCAGAAAGTATGCTGAAAAATAACATACTTTCTTGCCACTATTTAAGACTTGGTTCACGCCAAGTCTTTCTTATTTTTTGCCTGCTTGATAAGACTTATCAAGCAGTTGTATTACATGCATTACTTCAGCATTCAAGTTGTTTTGAACAAGGCCGTCGGTAATGTGCATACGGCAAGTTCCACAGCTTGTTGCCACTAAATCTGCCTTCGTTCCGGCAATATCAGCAACTTTTCTATCATTAATTTTACGGGAAATATCATAGTGGGCTAGGCTGAACGAGCCGCCTGATCCACAACAACGATCCGGTGCTTGCATTTCAACAAACTTAAGACCAGGAATCGCTTTAAGAACTTCACGCGGCTGGCGGGTTACTTTAATACCGCGGACCATATGACAAGGGTCATGCATTGTTACTGTTGCATTTATAGGTCCCAAATTATCAGTTCGGAACTTGAGAACATCTACTAAGAATTCGCTGATTTCATAAGTCTTTTTGGATAATTTTTCAGCGCGAGCTTTCATTGCTGGGTCATCCTTGAACATATGCGGATATTCAATCTTGAAGGCCTCTGTACAAGAGCCGCAAGCAGCAATAATGTAATCAACGTCGTAACGTTCAAAGGTCTCAATATTGTGTTTCGCAAAGGTTTTTCCTGTGTCAACATCGCCAGAAGTGAACACTGGAGTACCACAGCAATGCTGCATGCTTGGCATGACAACTTCGACGTTATTGGCTTTAAGGACATTGATAACTGACTGACCAACATCTGTGTATGCATAGTTAATAGTACAGCCAGTAAAGAAGGCAACACGCATTTTCGGTTTATCAACTTTTATTGTTTCAGGATACTGACTGCGAAGCGGCGTTGCCGAGAATGGGGCAGTAACGCGTTTGGCATCCATGCCTGGCATCGGGAAACGGGCAACTGCAGCCATTGGACGCGGCAGTTTCTTAAAACTAAGCGGTCCAAATAGACCCGCCATTCTAAGAGCAAAATCAAACATGTGTCTATTTTGAAGTAATTTAAATACGTTCTTCTTGATCGGACTTAATCCACGTGCTTTGACAACGGCTTGACGCCCGCGAATGATAAGCTCATCTGCAGGTACATCGCAAGGGCAATTGGCAGAACACGCTTTACAGGAGACACAGAGTCCCATAGCCTTGTCAAAGTTGGCAGAGATAGGAAAGGTTCCATTTAAAACACCTTGCATAAGAGAAAGCTTGCCACGAGCTACAGCACCTTCTACACCAAGTTCTTTGTACATTGGGCAAACTGCCATACACCCACCGCATTTTGAACAGTTCTCAAGAGCATTATCAATATCCTTGAGCAGGGCTTTATCTTGCTCATTTACATCCTTTGCTGTAATTTCATTACTCATTTATCAACACTCTCCCACTAATTTTCCAGGATTTAGAATCAGATTGGGATCAAGTGCGCGCTTGATTGCTTTCATTGCGTTTATAGTAACAGGACCATGCTGATATTCCATCCATTGAAGTTTACCTAAACCTATACCATGCTCACCGCTCAAAGTACCGCCAAGGTCTACTGCTGCTTTAAACATTTCATCCATAGCGGTTTCAACGCGCGCCATTTCTACTTTGTCACGGATATCACAAACGATGGTCGGATGCATGTTGCCATCACCTGCATGTCCGAAAGTACCAATTTGGACGTTGTTTCTTTTAGCAATATCTTGTACAGCTCGCAGGAATTTTGGTACCATGCTGCGTGGTACAGTAGCATCTTCACAGTAGGTCGTGGTACGGAGTTTATTAAGTGCCGGCAACGCTGCGCGACGGCAAGCCCACAATTTATCAACCTCAGCAGCTGTTTTTGCGATTTGAACAGAGAAAGCATTGTTTGCTTTTAGAACATTCAGCACTTTTTCAGCTTCTTGCTCAACAACGATTGGGTTGCCGTCAACTTCAATTAAGAGTACAGCTTCTGCATCTAAAGGAAGACCGACTTTGGAGTATTCTTCAGCTACTTTTATAGTTGCATTGTCCATGATCTCGAGTGTGGCAGGGATAATATTAGCAGCAATAATTCCTGAAACAGAATTACCGGCATCATCCAGATTCTTAAAGACTGCCATCATACTTTTTTTAGCTTCAGGAGCGGGGACTAATTTTAGGATAAGTTTAGTAATGACTCCTAAAGTACCTTCCGAACCGGTAAATAATTTAGTCATATCATAGCCGGAAACGTCTTTTACGTTTTTGCCGCCGCAGTTCATTACTTCGCCACTTGCTAGTACGACTTCCATGCCCATTACATAATGTTTCGTAACACCATATTTGAGCCCACGTAAGCCTCCGGCATTTTCAGAAACGGTGCCGCCGAGTGTAGCTGTTTTGACTGTACCAGGATCTGGTGGATAGATTAAGCCGAATTTAGCAGCAGCAGTGTTAAGGTCACCAACGATGACGCCTGGTTCGCATACGGCAACTAGATTTGCAGAATCTAATTCAATAATTTTGTCCAAGCGGGTCATAACCATGACGATACCGCCTTGCATAGGACAGGTACCAGCAGAAAGATTAGTACCAGAGCCACGAGTATAGACAGGAATCTTATTGGTGTTTGCCAATGCCAAAATTTTTGAAACCTCTTCGGTATTGGCAGGTCTTACTACTGCCTCAGGCAAATTCTGGAACCCAGGAGTTGCATCATAGGAGTAGCTGTACAGGTCCTCAGGGCTGGTCAAAATGTACTCTTGACCCACAATCTTTGTTAATGCATCAATAATCTGACTTTGCATTTTCTCATACTCCTCTACTATATTTTTTGAATTTTATAAATAAAACCATAGATATTACTACCTACTATTTTGGACTAACATTGTCAAGCTGTAAATCAGGTATAATAGGTAAAACAATGTAGGCTTTATTCTTACATTATAGAAATTAATATCTTACTCTTGATTTATAGAGAGATTTTTAAGTGCTGATGAGCTTGTACTTAATGGCATAGTTGACTAGTTCGGATTTTTTGCGAACATTAAGTTTGCTCATTACGCGTGATCGGTATGTATCGACTGTTTTAGTACTAATTGACAACATTTCAGCGATTTCACTGTTAGAGTAGCCTTGTGCCAAAAAGCGGAGAACTTCCCGTTCCCTTATGCTTAACAGGACATAGGGGTTACGAACATCAGGCTCGGCTGTTGTGGAATGAAGTAAACTTTCAATTAAAGTTTGCGACACTGTTTCATTTAGGTATTTTTTACCTGAATGAATTTTAATGATCCCTTCAATTAATTCCGTATCAGCTGATTTTTTCAAAACATACCCGTCGGCACCGGCACGCATTACTTCCTTTATATATTCTTCATCGTCATACATTGTTAATACAAGCACGCGACAGGCTAAGTTGCGGGAGCGTATTTCTTTCAGGCAATCAACACCATTCATGTCAGGCATTGAGATATCCAGAATGAGAACATCAGGTTTAATTTCTTCTACCATCTTTAATGCCTCTAAGCCGTCACCAGCTTCACCGATCACTTCAAACTGCGGTGAGCAATGAAGCAAAGCTTTTAAACCTGATCGTAACACGGCGTGATCATCGGCAATTACTATGCGAATTTTTTCCACGATAAACCCCGGCGCTAATACAGTTATTCCTTTAGAAAGCGCGCCGCCTCCTTTGCAAAGCATTTCAGTCAACTACTTATAGTCAATTTATCACAAAACAAATTTTTAGTAAATAAGAGAAATGTGTTAAAATTAGCACATTTCACGCGAATTAGTGGTGGTTTTGTCAGACTATTGACAATTAATAGCTGGTTTGCTACATTTAAATCAAGTTAGCAGGCTACGCTGCCTAAGTAGGCAGAAAGGTTGATGAATATGGAAACAATCACAAGTATTGATGTTGGTCGAGCAGCACTTAAAATTGCAATTAGTGAGACCAGACAGGATGAGCAGCAAACTCGTGAGTTGCTACTTAAACAAAGTATAAACGCAGTGGCCGTAGATTTCGGGGGAGAATTTGTGCCATTAGTAAAAAAAATCATTGAACGGGCGGTGGTGGCTGCTCAGCGGCAGGGTTTAGTAGCCCCTAATCATATTGGTGAGGGTGCGGTGGCTGGAGCGGCAAGAGCAGCTCTTGAGCAAATTACTACTCGGGCGGTCGGACTTAATGTTGGTGGCAAAATTGGGATTGCTCGTCACGGAGAACATTTATGTGTTGCCATTTATTGTGGTGTTGGTGTGCTGAACTTGAATGAAGTGGCTATAGGGTTGGCGCATCGATCATTGCCAGTTAAATAATAATTACGCAAGAAATGAGCAGAAGAGGTTCTGCTCATTTCTTATGTATTTTTTCATAAAAAGTTACCCTCTTGTAAAAACTAGCAGTAACATTGTGAAGGGGGTAAGAGCGTGTCAGATAGCGGCAATCAAAAGTTAATTAAGAGTACCGATCCGGTTAGTCGCGGTGATGTTGAGGCGGTAGAAGGAAAAGGAGATGCAAGCGCTACAAATAATCCTGATGAGCATTTTGATATTCATCAGAACAAAAGAAAATATTACGATATCGACAAATCACCAACCTCTATGGAGGATGTACACAAATGGCAACGTCAGCATATAAAGGTTCATGATCAAAGTAAGGAAGGGTTTCCGCTTAATGTTATCATCGATCCTGCTATGCGTGAGATGTATCAGCATGTTCATGCACAGGGTCTGACGAATGTGTTTGATCGCTTTGAACAGCAGGAGAAGATTCGTTGTAATTTTTGTGCGCAAGGCTTGTCATGCCAATTATGTGCAAATGGCCCTTGCCGGATTAACGCCAAAGTTCCGCGCGGTAATTGTGGCGTCGATGCTCATGTCATGGTTGCCAGGAACTTTGTCTACCGCCATGTGACGATAGGAACAGCAGCTAATATTTTCCATGCGCAGCAGGCAGCCCGAACTTTAAAAGCGGCCGCCGAAAACCCGAATAGCGGCCTAAAAATCCGCGATAAGAATAAATTGTTGAAGTACGCTGAAATGGCTGGTCTTAATAGTCATGAAGATATCAATAAAGTGGCCGTTAATTTTGCCAATTTTATTATGGAAGATATGGGGCGACCCTATTGGGAAGAATCAAAATTGGTACAGGCCTTCGCCCCGCCTAAACGTCAAGAACTTTGGCGTAAATTGAAGCTTTATCCTGGTGGAGGGTTTAGCGAAGTTGCCACTGCGCAAACAAAATGTATGACAAATCTCAATGCTGACCCGATCGATTTTTTATTGACATCTGTTCGACTAGGGGTAGCTAATGAGTATCAGGGATTATTCGCGCTGGATATTCTGCAGGAAATATTAATGGGTACACAAAAGATTCGGACCGCCAAGCAAAATATGGGCCTACTAAAGAAAGATATGGTCAATATAATCACGAATGGTCATATGCCTCTAACCGCTCATGTCGTCATTGAACTTGCCTCAACACCTGAATGGAAAGAAAAAGCAAATAAAGCGGGTGCAAGCGGTATCCAAATTCTCGGCCACGTATGTGAAGGTCAGCAGCTCTTAAACTATGAGGATACGGGTAAGATGAGCGCATACGGTGGTCAGGAAGGTGAGTGGCTGTCAGAAGAATACCTTTTGGCAACAGGAGCAGTTGACTTGTTTATGTTTGATTATAACTGTACGATTCCTACGTTGCCGCTTTATGCCAAGCGGTTTGGAACAACTATGGTTAGTACCCATGAAGTGATTCGCATGCCAGGAACAGAGGTCGTCGAATTTAAACCTGAAGAAATGAGTAAGCAAGCTGAGAAAATTTTAGATATGGCGATTCAGGCCTATGTTAAGCGAAAAGAGGAAAACCGGGAAGTTTACATTCCGTCGCATGTTTCTGATTGTATGATTGGTTTTAGTACAGAATCGGTAAAAGAGGCCTTAGGCGGGTCGTGGAAACCACTTATTGATGCCATTGTATCCGGTAAAATTCGCGGCATAGCGACTGTTGTCGGCTGTACAACGGCCCGTTACGGACAGGGTGGCAGTAACATCTTCCGTATTACTAAAGGATTAATTGAAAAAGACATTCTTGTACTTTCCGGTGGCTGCACATCCTCGGTCATGGAATATACCGGCTTAGCTGATCCGAAAGCCGCCAATGAGGCTGGTCCGGGGCTGCAGGCTGTATGCAAGGCACTTGGTATTCCGCCTGTTTTATCCTACGGTGCTTGTGTTGATATCGGAAAAATGACGCAAACCGCGAAAGAAATTGCTGATACCCTTGATGTTGATACAAATATGCTGCCGATTGTTATCGGTGCGCCTGAATATCTGGAACAAAAGGCGGTAGCCGACGCTTGTACAGCAATCGCGCTCGGCTGGCTAGTGCACGTTGCTCCTGTTCCCTCGGTGACCGGTAGCGATGTTGTCGTAAAAACACTGACTGAAACAACTGAGACCTTAGGGCTTGGTAAGTTGACGGTCGAATTAAGTGCAGATAAAACTGTTCAAATATACGTCGATCATATCGAGAAGAAACGTAAAGAATTAGGTATATAGCATTAGAGCGCTCTGTAAAGGGCGCTCTAAAAAACTGTCTACGTTTAGAGGAAATTCCACAAGTATGGTGAAAAATAATGATAGTTACTATAAAAGGGGGAGTTAGATGAAAACAGTAGTTAATACAACAATGGCACCCCAGGCCATCGGCCCATACTCTCAAGCAATAAAGGCAAACGGTTTTTTGTTTATTTCCGGCCAGATTCCGCTCGACCCGGTGAGTGGTCAACTTGCCTACGGCGGTATTGAGGTCCAAACCCATCAGGTTTTGAAAAATCTAAGTGCTATTTTAGAGCAAGAAAGATTAACATTTGCAGATGTCGTTAAAACAACAGTGTTTTTACAGGATATGAATGATTTCGGACAGGTGAATCAGGTTTATGCCGAATATTTTAAAAGTGAGCCTCCTGCCCGGGCCTGTGTGCAGGTTGCACGTCTGCCGCGCGACGTAGGTGTGGAAATTGAATTAATTGCGACTTATAATAAGTAAATAGGAAAGGGCTGACCGATTTAGCTTCGGTCAACCCTTTTTTGATTCAGTACGTTTAATTTGATTGATCCGTTCACCATAACGACCACATAAAACGAAGATAATGCAGCCTGCAATGATTACGGTTAGGCTTGTCAGTTGAGCTGATTTAAGGCCCCAGAGCAGTGTTCCATAATCGCCACGTAGGTATTCAAGGAAGAAACGGGCTATTGAGTACAGAACTGCATATAAAACAAAGACTTGGCCTTTTGCGTGATTGGTTGTACGAAATAATAGCAGCAGAACGAAAATAATAATATCAATTTGACCTTCCCAAACTTCGGCCGGCCAAAGCGGTTGATTGCCATAAGTCTGATAGGCGAGTGTGGTAGGTGGATAAATTATTCCATAAAGACCACCGGTGGGATGGCCAAAAGCATCACCATTGAGTAAATTTGCCATTCTGCCGATGGCTTGTCCCATAATCACGGCTGGAGCGGCAACAATGTCTGCAAACGCCCAAGTATCGATATGATGATATTTAGTATAGATGTAGCCGGCAATAACGCCAAACAGAACTCCACCCTGGATGGCCATACCGCCTTGCCATACAAACGGAATCTCCATTAGATGATGTTGATAGTAGCCCCAATCAAAAAAGAAAACGTCCCAAAGACGGGCACCGATTAGACCGGCTAAGCCACAGTAAAGGCCCATATCAGGTACGTGGTGATGCCAGCGACCATCTTGCTTGGCAAAAAAGTAAGCCGTGCAGGTTGCGAGAATAATACTAAGACTTAGGATCAAACCATAGGAACGAATTGGGAAATCACCGATAAAAAAGAGATATTGATGCATATGAAGCCTCCGATTGCAATCCTTTTGTTATTTTGAAATTTGCGTTAACATTTCTTGCTATTTTTTGGATTTTTTTAATTATAAGTTATTTACTTAGGATTATCAAGCTGCGGGTCCATACTTCAATAAAGAAGGCCGCGTCTGTTCGTCGCAGCCCCTACTACTTTATACATTATACGATGTTTAGACTGTTTTCATCCATTCTTCAAGTTTGGCCATAAGTTCATCTTTAACATTGTCAACTTCTGAACCATGCCATTCTTGACCTGTGTCCCCGTCATACCATACATCCTTATTGGTGAAGAGATTAGTTGGATACATTTTTTCTTTCAATGTTGCATACATGTCATCAAGCATGCTTTGTTTTAAAGTCTTTCTAGCTGCCCGGCAGCCTGTTTTTTCAGTCGTGGTTACCTGAATGCCTGCATCATCCGTGTTTATTTCAATGAGGCTAAGAAACTTTCCTTGCTGATGTGCTGTACTAATGGCCTGTCTGGCTGCAGTAGCAGCTTGTTCGCGCGTGATACTGTCATCAGATACTGTTACTCTGATGTTGCCGATAATTAATTTGTACATAACGCACCTCCTCACCAACAATTATATGCAGCCCTGTCAGATATAGAACCAGAGTAGGGCAGGAAGTTGACTTTTCATAATAAGTGGGATATAATAATTTTTAAAATCCTTAGAAACGGATTAGTAAGTATAAAAGGCAGTTCAGAAAACTGGCGGGTGATGCGAGCCAGTCTGCATAAAGCTGAACTCACTGTGGAGGAGCAGCCGCGACGACTGTAGTGGCTGACGGTTGACCAGCGTTAATGGTTATTGAGAGGGTAGCCTGTTGTGTGCTGCCAATCAGGGTGGTATCGCGGGAAAACCTCGTCCCTGGCTAATAGCCAAGGGCTTTTTTTAATTGTTTTCATGATGATAATCAGTTAAATGTGTAGGAGGTTCATAATGGAAGAAAGATACATGCCTCAAGAGATTGAAGGTAAATGGCAGAAAGCATGGCAGGAGGAAAACGCGTTTAAGACCGAGCTAAATCGCCAGCGGCCTGAATTCTATGTTTTGGAGATGTTTCCATATCCTTCTGGTAATTTACATATGGGCCATGTCCGCAATTATTCAATTGGCGATGTAATTGCCCGTTTTAAGGTCATGCAGGGTTATAATGTCCTTCATCCAATGGGCTGGGATGCGTTCGGTATGCCGGCGGAAAACGCGGCGATTAAGAATGGCATACATCCTGCTACATGGACTTGGGATAACATCGATAATATGCGTCGGCAGCAGCAGGAACTTGGGCTTTCCTACGACTGGGAGCGAGAGGTTGCCACCTGTCATCCTGATTATTACCGCTGGACGCAATGGCTATTTTTATTATTTTATGAGCGTGGTTTGGCCTATAAAAAGAAAGCGGCGGTTAACTGGTGCGAGGAGTGCGGCACGGTACTAGCCAATGAACAGGTTATTGACGGTCACTGTTGGCGGTGCGATTCGGCTGTTGTGAAAAAAGAACTTGAACAATGGTTCTTCAAAATTACTGATTATGCTGATCGTTTGCTTGAAGATCTCCAGGAATTAAAAGGCTGGCCGGAACGTGTCAAAATCATGCAGGATAACTGGATTGGCCGGAGTGAGGGTGCTGAATTCAGTTTTGAGGTACCAGAAATCCAAGAAAGAATTCCGGTGTTTACAACAAGGCATGACACTGTTTTTGGCGTAACCTACATTGTATTGGCACCGGAACATCCGCTTGTTGAAAAACTTATTGCTGGAAAAGAAACTGCAGAGCCAGTGCGGGAGTTTGTTCATAAAGTCCGTGGTATGAGTGAAGTCAGCCGTACCTCGAACGATTTTGAAAAAGAGGGCTTATTTACTGGGGCTTATGCGATCCATCCCTTTACCGGAGAGCAAGTACCCATCTGGGTTGCCAACTACGTATTGTTTGAGTATGGAACAGGGGCCGTTATGGGCGTACCTGCTCATGATGAACGGGACTGGCAGTTTGCTAATAAATATGGTTTAGCAAAGAAATTGGTTGTGCAGGGGCCTGGTCAGAGCAATAAGCTTGAGGATATGGATGGAGCGTATAACGGTCCTGGAGTTATGGTCAACTCTGGGGAGTTTGACGGCCTGGAAAATGAAGCAGGCAAAGTGGCAATCGCTAAATGGTTTGAACAAAGAGACATTGGCAAACGACGCATTAATTATCGACTGCGTGATTGGCTGGTATCGCGGCAGCGTTATTGGGGCGCACCTATTCCGATTATTTATTGCCCGGATTGCGGCACTGTTCCTGTTCCTAAGGATCAACTTCCGGTTATGCTGCCTGAAAATGTTGAGTTTGCGGCTGGGTCTGTTTCACCTTTAGCTACCGTTGAGGGATTTGTTCATTGTACTTGTCCGAAGTGCGGAGCAAAGGCGCGGCGTGAAACTGATACTATGGATACATTTATCTGTTCATCCTGGTATTATATGCGTTACACTGATCCACGCAATAAGAATTTGCCATTTGATACTTCTAAAGCCGATTATTGGATGCCTGTTGATCAGTATATAGGCGGTATTGAGCATGCGATACTGCATCTTTTGTATTCGCGTTTCTTCACTAAAGTACTTAAAGATGCCGGTTTGATTAATGCTAACGAACCTTTTAAGAACTTGCTTACTCAAGGAATGGTTATTAAAGACGGCGCGAAGATGTCAAAATCCAAAGGCAATGTTGTTTCACCGGAAGAAATTATTAAAAAGTATGGTGCTGACACTGCCCGTTTGTTTATTCTTTTTGCTGCTCCGCCTGAGCGTGATTTAGAATGGAGTGATCAGGGCGTAGAAGGGGCTTATCGTTTTCTCGGTCGTGTTTGGCGAATTGTTGATTACTATAATTCATTTATCACCGCTGAAACTGCTTTTGAGGTTGAGACGCTTAGCAAAGGTGAACGTGATTTGCGGCGGACGCTTCATTTTACAATCAAGAAGGTTACCGATGATATCGGCACTCGTTTCAATTTTAATACTGCCATTAGTTCCATTATGGAATTGGTTAATATGATGTATCATACTAAAGACCAAGGTGTTGCCATTACCCCCGGGGTAGCGCGGGAAGTTATCGCAGGTCTTCTGCGTCTTTTAGCTCCTTTTGCACCTCATATAACCGAAGAACTTTGGGGCAGCACAATTAAGGAAGGCAGTGTTCACAAAGCGGCCTGGCCGGTTTATGATGCCGAAGCCGCAAAGGTTGATGAAGTCGAAGTTGTCTTACAAATAAACGGAAAAGTTCGTGAAAAAATTGTTGTTCCAGTAGGGCTTGACTCTAAAGAACTAGAGGAAATAGCCTTTCAACAAGCAAAAGTGCAAGAGTTTATTGCGGGCAAACAGATTATAAAAGTAATCAGCGTTCCACAAAAGCTAGTTAATATCGTAGTAAAATAGAAATAGTATGAGAAAAGTGGGATTTGCGACAGCAAATCCCACTTTTTTTCTTAAAGAGACAGGATAATGCTGCCAGGTGACGAAATATTACGAAAAAACTGACTATGGCAGGTGATTGTGGTGGATGTGCTGCGAAAAAGATTGGTTGTTGTAGCTGTGCTGATCATCATCGTACTGGGAGGCAGCTGTTACGCTTATTGGCAGAAAAACTCAGTACCGACAAATGTCTCAACGGAGGGAGTGCCATCCCTTAACAATGGGGCGAATCGCCAGGGGTCGGTATCAACAGTCTACATCAGCGGAGCGGTGATGCAGCCGGGGGTTATTAAAGTGTCTGGCGGTTCGCGAATCATTGATGTCATCAATGCGGCGGGGGGATTGACAGAGGGGGCCGATATCACCAAACTTAATCTCGCCCAGCCCGTAAAGGATGGCATGCATATAAAAGTGCTAGGTGGGGTGGTTGCTCTATCTCAAACATTAACAGGCCATAGCGACAGCGCAAAGGCGGTTGGAGATAAAATTAACATCAATACTGCTTCCAAGAGCGAACTGGACAAATTGCCGGGGATTGGGGCAACTTTAGCGCAGCGTATTATCGATTACCGCCAAGCCAATGGTCAGTTTAAGGATTGCAGTGAACTGAGAAAAGTAACTGGAATTAGTGAAAGTCGTTATAACAAGCTTAAAGACAAGATCATCATATAGCGATGCAAAATACTGTTATTACCGCAGTACTAGCTTTCGTGTTGGGAATTGCGCTAGTCGGGTTGGAGGCAATTTCGTATCATTTGTCCGTGTTATATACTGTGGCAGTGGTGTTGCTGATTGGCTTTATTATTGCTTTGTTCAAATGGATTAAAGCAGCGCAACCATTGTTGGTGATGCTTTTTATTGTGGCTGGCATGATTCATGTATCACATGTCAGTCAACTTCCAGCATCAGACATTAGTCATAGGGCCGGACAGAACCTGACCGTGATTGGCACAGTAGCGGATATTCCCCAGGTTTCACCTTATAATGAGGATAAAGATCGAATTAAGTACACCGTTGCTGTTCACACAGTAGTGACTGATCAGGGAAAGGCTATTCCGGTAACAGGTTGTATATCAGTCGGTCTTTACCAAAGTTCGAATCAGCCTGTTATCAATTATGGCGCGGAAGTAGGGGCTACCGGTAAAATATCATTACCGTATAGTTACGGCAACCCCGGAATGATTGATAGTAGTGCCGCCTTGAAGCGACAAGGAATTACGGCCCGTCTGGCGGTAGCTGATGGACAGATATGGTTTAGCCCGCCTCAAAGCACTTGGTATTGGCAAACTATTCTCGCCGGATGGCGTAATAATATTGTTTTGCGAATGCAGCAGGCTATGTCGCAGGATACAGCAGCTATTTTGGCCGGAACCTTGTTTGGCGGTTATACCGGGATACCTAAGGAGGTTATAAAGAGTTTTTCAATAACTGGTATTGTTCATATTTTATCGGTTTCGGGTACACACATTGCCTTGGTTGCCGGAGTGATCTTTTGGCTGGGATCGCTCATGAGAGTCCGCCATAGTATTGTGGCGTTTTGGGCGGCTCTGGCGATCGTCTTATATGCCCTTATTTCAGGATGCACATCACCGGTGGTTCGTTCGGCAGTAATGGGCATTATTGGACTTGCCGCTGTCGGGTTAAGAAGAGAGAAAGATGCTGTAACCGCCTTGATGGTGGCGGGGTTCGCTATGCTGGTGTATCAGCCGGAAAATCTTTTCGACATTAGCTTTCAACTGTCTTTCGGAGCGACGGCCGGTTTGATCTTCTTATATCCGCGAACGGTAGACCGGCTAAAAAGCCTGCCGCTGTGGCTTGCCGGACCCGTTGCTGTTACGTTTGCGGCACAATTAAGCGTGCTGCCGTTTCTTGCGTGGTACTTTAAAAGTTTTTCCTTGAGCTCCTTTTTTGCAAATCTAGTCATTGTGCCAATCATTGAAGTGGCCGTGGTTTTAGGTCTGATTGCCTCCACGCTGGGGGCGGTATTCTCACCAATTAATTTATTGTGGAGTGTTTGCAGCAAATTAATCAATGTGGTTGTCCATATGACCCAACAACTTGCGGCTATCCCGGGTGCAAGTATTTATATTCCGCCAATGCATTTTGGGGCCGGTGTAGTTTATTATTTAGGATTGGCCTGGATTTATGGGTATAGACCGCAGTTTTTACCATCACCGGCTGATTTTTTTGCTAAGTGGCCTAAAACTAGTTCGATATCAGTCATACTGTTCGCTATTGCTTTACTCGGTTATAGTATTTATCCACGTCCGTTTTTTGTTCATTTTATTGATGTAGGCCAAGGTGATGCTACGTTAATCATAACGCCACATCGCCGCGCAATACTAATTGATAGCGGAGGTACTGTCGGTCAATCTGATCAATTCGATGTTGGTGAGCGCGTGGTTTTGCCTTATCTTAAACATTATGGTATATTGAATATCGACTACTTGATTCTTACACATGGTCATCAGGACCATGCCGGAGGAGCAGCAGCTATTGTTTCGGGCATCCCGGTTAGAAATATTCTGTTGGCAAGGGAAGCATCTACACCAGCGATTGAAAAGTTGACAAATAGACCTTCCGCTGGCACTTTTATACCAACTTATAAAAATCAGAAGCTTGGGCTTGATGGGGCAACAGTTACGATCGTTTATGATGGACTTAGACAACAAACAAAGTCGGCTAACGAAAGTTCGACTGTAATTCAAGTGAGTTATGGTAAACATAGTTTTTTAATAACTGGAGATTTGGAAGCCAAAGGTGAAACAGAAATTTTGACCGAAAAAACTCCTATAGTCAGCACTGTTTTGAAAATTGGTCACCATGGCTCAAAAACGTCAACGACCGATGAATTTCTAACAGCTGTTGAACCTGAATATGCTGTAATTTCAGTTGGCTACAACAACCGGTTTGGACACCCCCATGCTGATGTTTTGCAAAGGCTAGCTAAGCGGAATATAGCGGTTTATCGTACTGATGAGCAGGGGGCCCTTGTTTTTGAGTCGGATGGGGAAAATATCAGGATCAGTCCATTTAGAAAATAAGGATTACTTGGGTAAGCAGGAGAGAAGATGAAACATTTAGATGTTTTGCATGAAATAAAGAATAATGATATAAAACCTGTCTATTTACTGTATGGCGAGGAAAGCTATCTTACCCGGCAGGTTGAAGAGGCAATTATTAATGCCATTCTAGGGCCCGATGAACGTGATATGAATTTGACGATTTTTAATCAAGACCCATCCGTGCAGGATTTGACAGGAATGATAGAAACAATTCCGTTTATGGGTGGAAAGAATGTTATCGTTGTTCGTGGAACAGCTTTGCTTAAGGCGCGGAAAGGAAACACTGATTCTGAAGAACAGCGTGCGGGCGGCAACGATGACTTGTTAATTAAAACGTTTAGCAATATGCCAGAGTACAGTCATGTGGTGCTTTCGACAACCGAGAAAGTTGATAAGCGGCGCAAGTTGTTTAAGATTATTGAATCAGGTGGGCGGGCCGTAGAAATGCTGCCATTAAAGCTTAATGATGTAAAAGGATGGCTTAATGGCAAACTCACTGCGCTAAATAAAAAAATGGCTCCCGATGCAATTGAGCATTTATTGGGAGCCCTTTCTTTAATGCCGCAGATATCGCTCGGTTTTTTAGACAATGAATTAGAAAAACTGGCACTTTACTCAAGCGGCAAGGTTATAACTCTGCGTGATGCGGAGCAGGTGTTAGCCTCAATTCCTGAAGTTTCTGTTTTTGCTATGATTGATGCTCTAAGTCAAAAACAAACAGGCAAGGCACTAGAACTCCTGAATGAGCAGTTAGCAGCTGGAGATCATCCCTTGAGAATTCTGGCACTGCTTGTTCGGCAGGTTAGAATGCTCTGGCAGGCAAAAGAATTAGGCGCCCAGCGTCTTGATAGCAAAACTTTGGCAGCATTACTGGGGGTGCCTCCGTTTATTGGTGAAAAGATCGTCCGTCAGAGTCGGAACTTTTCGGCCTCTGCTTTAAAACAAGCTTTGTTAGCGCTGGCAGTGACCGATTTCGAGTTGAAGGTTGGCAAGGCGGACAGAACGGCTATTGAAAAGATCATTATTGAAATGTGTATATAGTATGAGAAAATTACATTTTCATAGCATAAAAATAAGCCTTCTTATGAAGGCTTATTTTTATGCTAAAGCTTGAATTTTAACAGCTAAGCGAGATTTTCTACGAGCAGCGGCATTTTTATGAATAACGCCTTTGGCGACTGCCTTGTCAATAATACTGCTTGCTTCGGTCAGGAGGGTCTTAGCCTCGTCCGCCTTTCCGGCATCAATAGCTTCCAGAACTTTACGGGAAATACTTCTGATAGCTGTTCTAACCGGGAAGTTATGGGCACGCCGTTCAGCATCAGTTTTTACACTACGGATGGATGACTTAATGTTTGGCAAGTGTTTCACCTCCTTGGAGCATGTTTACCTAAAATATTTTAGCACGTGTCAATATAAAAAGCAAGCAACAATTCATATTGTTTGGGCCATGATTAAGGAAAATAAATAGGGCGAATTAACAATGCAATATTCGCGAAATGGCCATCCTGTATAGTTAGCCCATATTCAGGAAAAGATAGGACAAATAATTTATTTTAATTTGTATTTAAATTGTATGTAAGAGGTGAAGAAAATGAATTTGAATTTTAATACTCCGCGGACTGATTTAGCTCTTGAAGCTAGAGAAATGTTGACAAAACGCGTTAATCAAACGATTCCCGGAGTTTTAATGGAGACAGCCGAAGATGAAGAAGTTATCATTACCCGTGTAAATATTACGACACCCAAGGCACAAGAAATGATGGGAAAAATGCAAGGCAAATATGTCACAATTGAGGCGCAGGGATTGCGCTATAAAAACACGCCGCTACAAGAGAAAGTCATGAATCACTTAGCTCACGAGTTAGCGGCAATGGTTAATTTGCCTAAGAGTGCGACAGTCTTAGTTATTGGTCTTGGCAATTGGAATGTTACTCCAGATGCTTTAGGGCCGCGCGCGGTGGATAAAATCGTTGTCACGCGTCACCTTCAGGAAATGCTTTCCCCTGAATTGCAGGGCGGTGTGAGGTCAATCTGCGCGATTGCTCCCGGAGTGCTAGGGATTACTGGTATGGAGACAGCCGAAATAGTCGCGGGAATCGTAAGTAAAATAAAGCCGAATCTGGTCATTGCCATCGACGCATTGGCAGCGGCATCAAGTCATCGCGTTATCACAACAGTTCAGATTGCTAATACCGGAATCCATCCTGGATCAGGAGTCGGCAATAAACGTTTTGGCATAACCCAAGAAACGCTAGGAGTTCCTGTTGTAGCGATCGGCGTTCCGACTGTTGTCCATGCTTCAACCATTGCTATGGATACGATTAACACCCTGCAAGAACATGCATCATTCGCGAGATATTTTAAAAGTATGGAAAATTTATCAGACAGCGATCGTCAGGTCATTGTACGGCAGGTGTTACCCGAGGCCTTAGGGGATCTCATGGTCACTCCGAAGGAGGTAGACAGGTTGATTGCTGATGTCGCCGACGTTGTTGCTGGTGGTATCAATCAAGCAATGCACCCCACGATTGATTATAAAAATATTCATATGTATCTCCATTAATCCGATGATCAAGCCGTTCTAAGGCTCCCTTCTTCTACAAGAGAGAGTAAGAGCGGCTAAGTCCCTGGATACGGTTCGACTAGGATTCAGGTGGAGTTAAAACTCCATCTGAATCAAGTCTCACTTTATCCTTTTTAAGCAGCAGAGTAATATCGTTTTGTTGCCAGGCATATACATTGTATGTAAACAAAAACAATGGCAACGAACAGGCGTTGTCACGGGAGGCAGCAATGTTACCAAGACAGCAACGAAAACCTTATTGCTCTCGAAATAGAATTATCTTAATCAGTATTCTCATTGGGATGCTTTTCATGCTGCCCGTCGGGGCCTTTATTGTCCGATCAGATGGTGCAATTCCGGCAACATCGCCAGCTCATCCAGCAGTTAAAATAGATCAGAATTCGCAGTGGCCAAGTTGGAGCAAAGTGCTTTTTTCGGGATTGCCAAGCTTAGTTGGCAAGGCGAATGATCAGTCCGCTGTGACTGTCAAGAAGGAGTTGTCGGTAAAATATTTTATGCGTGGAGTAGTCATGCTGTTTACAGGCATAGACATAAAGGATATTCGCACAGTATTTCATAGCGAGATTCCTATGATCGCTATTCTGAAAACGGGCTCACCTACTGTAAGCGCAATGACTTTACCGAATTTCCCTAAATTTGATCCCGCAAGTATCATGCCAAGTGGCAAGCCGCTGGTTGGAGTTTATCATACGCATACTGCCGAAAGTTTTATACCAACTAGCGGTGTTACTCATAGGCCTGGTGGGCAGCGAGGTGAAATTGTCGGAGTGGGGGAGAAACTGGTAAAACGACTGCAGGGGCATGGTGTTTCAGCAGTCCAATATCAAGATATTCATGACTATCCTAGTTTTATGAAAGCCTATGGCGCGTCGGAAGCAACTGTTACGAAAATGCTTGCTGAGAATCCTTCTTTGCAAATGGTATTTGATATTCATCGGGACGCGGATAAAAAAGAAAATAGTACGGTAATTGTCAATGGGGTACCTGCTGCCCGACTTACGATTGTAGTAGCGACCGGTCAGCAGGATCTTGCGCAGCCGCACTGGCAGGAAAATCATGCTTTTGCAAAACTAATTGATGCCAAACTCAATGAACATTATCCGGGGCTTTCGCGCGGTATTTATCTTGTGGATTGGCGCTATAACCAGCATCTACATCCGCGAGCGCTTTTAATTGAGGTTGGATGTCAAGAAAATACAAAAGAGGAAGCTGATTATAGTATAGAAATGTTAGGTGATATAATTGCAGAAATTATTGCTGAAAATAAATAATAAAGTTTGCTAAAAGAGGGAGAAAATATGTTTATCCGCCCGACTTCAGCAGAAATGACGCTAATCTGCCGTGGCGTAGCTGCGTTCTTGCTTGTCGTGGTCTTGGGGGTTTCGCTGGCAGAAAGCCAATTAAACAGCATGACGAAGCGTAATGAGTTTGTGCAGGCAATCAATATTAAGCGTGATATAACAGGAAAATATACGGCTTATCTACTGGGTACAGAATATAGCATAAGGGCTGTCTATGATGTGGCCCGGATTTCCGCTAATGACCGGGCGCTAGCAATCGAGGCAGCCGGCCATAAGTTTCTTATACCCAAGTCTATAAATCTAAGTCAGTTTCAAGCCTTAGCTAGTATATGGCGGCAGCAATTTCTAGATGAGGCCTTGACATTTAAGCAAACATTTGCGGGCTATTTAAAAGAAATTAGGCAAAAGATCAATCTTTATCTTGAACAATATCGCCATGAAAATAGGTAACGCTTGCAGGCTGCAAGATGCAATGCTATAATTTGATAACAGTATTATATTAGGTTCTTATTGACCAGGTGCCTACCTGACAAGTGTGCAGCCGACAGAGCGGAGGATTTTATGAAGAAAGAAAACATTCGCAATTTTTGCATTATAGCCCATATAGATCATGGAAAATCTACTCTAGCCGACCGGTTGCTGGAATACACCGGCGCCCTCTCGGCACGTGAGATGGAAAACCAAGTCTTGGATAAAATGGATTTGGAACGTGAACGTGGTATTACGATTAAAGCACAAGCCGTCCGACTGGAGTATAAAGCCAAAGATGGACAAATATATATGCTAAATCTTATTGACACGCCAGGGCACGTTGACTTTACTTATGAAGTGTCAAGAAGTTTGGCAGCTTGTGAGGGTGCATTATTAGTTGTTGATGCTGCTCAAGGAATTGAAGCGCAGACGCTGGCTAATGTTTATTTGGCCTTGGAACACGATTTAGAAATTATTCCGGTTATTAATAAAATTGATCTGCCTAGTGCAGATCCCGAGAAGGTCAAACATGAGATTGAAGAGGTTATTGGTCTTGATGCCTCTGATGCAATTTTAGTTAGTGCAAAAACCGGTATTGGTATTGAGGACGTTCTGGAGGCAATTGTAAAGAAGGTTCCGGCACCGCCCGGAGGGGCAGATAACCCTTTAAGTGCTATGGTATTTGACTCTCATTTTGATGCTTATAAAGGGGTTATTGCCTATATTCGGGTCATGGAAGGAACAATCAAGCCGGGCATGACGCTTAAAATGATGGCTACTGACAAGAAGCACGAAGTTACCGAGGTTGGCATCTTCCGGCCTTATTTAGTCAATGTTGATGAATTAAGTGCTGGACATGTTGGTTTTGTTGCCGGCAGTATAAAGAACGTTAAGGATGTCCGGGTGGGTGACACTGTTACCGATGCCGACAATCCCGCCGCCCAGCCGCTGCCAGGCTACCGCAAAATAACGCCGATGGTTTACTGCGGCTTATACCCGGTTGAAAGCAATGAGTATGATGCCTTGCGCGATGCTTTGGAAAAGCTTCAGCTCAATGATGCTTCCTTATTATTCGAACCTGAAACTTCTGTAGCACTTGGGTTTGGTTTCCGTTGCGGTTTTTTGGGCCTACTGCACATGGATGTTATTCAAGAACGGCTTGAACGGGAATATAATCTGAGTTTAATCACGACGGCTCCAAGCGTTATTTACAAAATATATAAGACTGATGGTCAACTTGTTGATATTGATAACCCGTCAAAGTTGCCGCCAGTTACTGAGATAGACCATATTGAAGAGCCGTATGTAAAAGCAACCGTCATTGTGCCTAATGACTTCGTTGGTGCAGTGATGGAATTGTCCCAAGAAAAACGCGGCGAATTTAAGGATATGAAGTACCTTGATATAACAAGAGTCATGCTGACATATCATTTGCCGTTGAGTGAAATTATCTATGATTACTTTGACCGCCTAAAATCTTCAACGCGTGGTTATGCATCTCTTGATTATGAGCTTTATGGCTATCAGACATCTAACCTTGTTAAACTTGACATCCTTTTAAATGGTGATCCGGTTGATGCGCTGTCTGTTATCGTTCATCGTGATAAAGCAGCAGTGCGCGGGCGACAACTTGCCGAAAAACTTCGAGGCATTATTCCCCGGCAAATGTTCGAGATTCCTATTCAGGCTGCTATTGGTAATAAGGTCATTGCGCGGGAAACCGTTCGTGCAATGCGCAAAGATGTTCTCGCTAAATGCTATGGCGGTGATATTACACGGAAGCGCAAACTTTTGGAAAAACAAAAAGAAGGTAAAAAACGCATGAAGCAAGTGGGAAGTGTTGAAGTGCCGCAAGAAGCCTTCATGGCGATTTTAAAAATTGATTAGTAGACAAAAAGAGGCAGGATATGAAAATAGGATTATATATTCACATTCCGTTTTGCCAGCAAAAATGTTTATATTGCGATTTCCCTTCATATGCTAATATGGATTATTTATACAATGACTATGTTACCGCCTTGTGCCGTGAAATTGCTGGCCAAGGCGGTCTTTATGCCGGCCAGGTTGTAGATACTGTATATATTGGTGGCGGTACACCATCCTTGTTGTCAAATAAGGAACTTGCAGTCATTCTAGACAGTGTGATGCGTAGTTTCAACTTGGCTATCGATGCCGAAGTTAGTATTGAGGCCAATCCAGGGACAATTAATAAGGAAAAATTAGCTTTGTTAAAAGGGAGCGGTGTTAATCGTATCAGTTTTGGGGTCCAAAGCTTTTCTGATTCTCTTTTGCAAACGATCGGGCGTATTCATACCGCGGCTGAGGCTATTCAAGCTGTCAATATGGCGCACCAAACCGGATTTGAGAATATCAATGTTGATTTAATGTATGGTCTGCCTGGTCAAACGACAGCAGACGTAGGGGAGAGTATTAACATTGCTGCTGCTCTTAGTGTTGAGCACCTTTCAATTTATGGGTTGAAAGTAGAAGCGGGAACTCCCTTTGCCGAACTTTATGCTCATGGAAAACTAGGAATGCCCAGCGAGGATGTTGACGAGGACATGTATGACCTTGTTGCATCGCTAACGTCGTCTTTAGGTTATGAGCGCTATGAAATATCAAATTATGCCCGGAAAGGTTATGCCTGCAAGCATAACCTAAAGTATTGGCACTATCAGCCCTATATAGGAATAGGCGCTTCGGCTCATTCGTTCCAAAGGGGAGAGAGAATGGCAAATACAGGGTGTGTTACTGAATACATAAGACTGATCAATGAAGGTCATTCAACAATCGGATTTAGCGAAAAGGTCGTTGGAGAAAGTGCAATGGCTGAATTTATTTTTTTAGCACTTCGGACTGTACGGGGCTTAAAATATGAGCACTTTAATAATTATTTTAATGCTGACTTTTTTCATAAGTATGGGGCTGTAATCAGCGATTTGGAGCAGCGTAAGCTTATTACTATTGAGGTGGATGGCATCCGGCTTACCGAATTTGGTATGAAATATGGTAATGTTGTATTTGTCGCATTTTTAGACTGATGAAACAATTACTAAATAATAATCAATGTTAAAATAACGGTAATATCTTGACATTGGTAAAAAGGAGTGGTATTTTTTTAGTAGGTGTTAGCACTCCTCTCGATAGAGTGCTAACAAGAGGAGGTGGAAGGATGCTTGATGAGCGAAAAAAGAAGATTTTACAGGCCCTTATTACCGACTACATTTCCACCGCAGAGCCCATTGGGTCGCGAACGATAGCGCGTAAGTACGATCTTGGGGTTGGTCCAGCGACAATTCGCAATGAAATGGCTGATCTTGAAATGCTGGGATATATTGAGCAGCTACACACTTCGTCTGGTCGAATTCCATCGGCCAAGGGGTATCGTTTTTATGTTGATTCCTTACTAGCACCGGAGCAAGTGACTGATAATGAGAAGGTTCTCATTAATAATTGGTATGAAGCAAAGGCCCGTCGCGTTGAAGAAGTTTTCCAGGAAACGGCCAAAATTTTATCCAGAATGACTCGTAATATTTCCATGGTGTTAGCACCGCAGTTTTCCCAGTGCATCTTTAAGTACCTGCAGTTTCTGCCGCTTGATGAACACCGGGTTATCTTAGTTATTGTAACTGATACCGGATTTATTGAGAATAAGGTAATTAGTTTCCCGGAAGGGATGTTATTTGAGGATTTGCAGCAAATTGCGGGCCGTATTAATAGCCGGTTGGCGGGTCTGTCATTTGACAAAATAAAAGCCTCGATCCTACGGGAGATTAAAGAAAATATCTTGCAAGATCCGCGCCTGTTTGATAGCACACTTCAAGTATTGCGGGAGGCCCTGACTGTTTCAAAAAGTGACCGTGTTTACCTTGGGGGTACGACACAACTTTTAAGTCAGCCTGAATTTCGTGATGTTGATAAAGTTAAGGGTCTTTTGAATATTCTTGAGCAAGATAAGTTGCTGCGCGATATCATGCATGTAACGGAAAAAGACGGTATTCTTGTTAGAATTGGTGAAGAAAATAAATATATTGGCATCCAAGAATGTAGTATGGTGCAAGCGACTTATGCGATTGAGGGCCAAGTGGTTGGCGCTATTGCTGTTTTAGGTCCGACCAGAATGGAGTACGGAAAGGTTATGGCGATTTTAGAGTTTATGCATAGCCATCTAGGGGAGATACTAAAGAAATATAAAGTATAGGATAAGCCTATACTTTACATACAGGAGGATATGGGATGAACTTAAAGCAAGCCGGCAGCGCTTCTGAAGTTGATGAACGCCTGGCAGCCCTGCTCACTAATGCGAATGCTGTGCGAGCGATAACGGCGGCAGTTGAAGGGACGATTGGCCCTAAGGGTCTTGATACAATGCTTGTTGATAGATTCGGTGAGGTTATTATAACAAATGATGGTGTAACCATTCTCGATAAGATGGATGTAAATCATCCCGCCGCCAAGATGCTTATTAACATCGCTAAAGCCCAGCAGGCGGAAGTCGGTGACGGAACGACGACAGCTACAATCATGGCCGGTGGGTTGGTTTCCGAGGGCGTAAACCAGGTTTTGCGCGGGGTGCCGATTGCCCGGGTTATTGAAGGTGTTAAGTATGGGGTAGCCAAGGCTGTGGATGGTATAAAAGATCACGGTCGGCAAATTGCTGATCTTGATGATCCTGTTCTGCGCAAAGTTGCCATGATAGCCGGCCGTGAGTATGATGATATCGCTGATTTAGTTGTCAGGGCCGCTAAGCTAATTGGGACTGAAAAATTGCGCGAGCCCAATTTTAAACTGTCGGATATTATAACAGCTGAAGAAGGCGCTGATAATGAAGTTTTTATGGGGGTCATTGTTGACAAAGAGCGAATGAGCCAGGAAATGCCGCAACAACTCAGTGATGCTAAAATTCTTGTTATTGATGATGCACTTGAGCCGGAAGAGATAGAAGATGAGGCGCTTAGTACCGAGTCTGGCTTTAAACGCTACATCGATCTTCAGGAAGAGTTTAAACGTAATGTACATAAGATTGTAGAGCTGGATGTAAAGCTTGTGTTAGCAGACCGGGGTGTTCATAATACGGCTGAAGAGATTCTTACTGATGCTGGCATAATGGTTATTCAGCGTGTCCCAGCCAAAGATTTGCGGCGGGCTGCTGAACATATTGGGGCCAGAATGATTAAACGAACAGGTCTTAAAAAGGAAATCGCTGATATTGCAAAATATCTGGGCTTTGCCAAAAAGGCTTACGAAGATGAGAAACTCGAGCAAGTTAGGATTTTAGGTGGAACTGGCAAGCCTATGGCCACCATTTTAGTTGGGGCAGCTACAGAAGAAGTGGTAGGTGAACGCGAACGTATTGCAAAAGATGCAGCGTCAAGTGTACAGGCCGCTGTCAAAGGTGGCTACGTCCCAGGTGGTGGCTCGATAGAAATTGCCCTTGCCCGTCACGTGGATAAGGCCCGTGATCAAGTGAAAGGGATGACCGCTTATGGTCTTGATTGTGTCGTTAGTGCTTTAAAACACCCGCTTTCACAAATTGTTGAGAATGCAGGATATAATCCTTTAGAAAAAGTGGAAGAAGTCATTGCTGCGCAAGCTGCTGAAAATATTGATTCACTTGGTATTGACTGCGATACCGGAATGGTTCACGACATGCTAACACTTGGTGTTGTTGATCCGGTACCTGTTAAATTGCATGCGATAAAAGCCGCAGGCGAGGTTGCGGTGGCAATTTTGCGCATTGATACAATTATCAAGAAAAAGGAAGATGGTGCAGGTGATAAACCTAAAGCTGGCAGCGATTCTGCATTACCCGATTTTTAGTCGGACTAAGCCAGTTTAATTAGCACAAAAGAACATTCGTGAGGTGAAGCAAGTGACAGAAAAAAACCAGCAAGAGCAAGAACTGAATCAATCATCAGAAGAAATGAACAATAAGACTGCTGAAAAAGAAGTTTGTTTTGACTATCAAGAAATTGACAAGATGATGGCTACCATTGAAGAAAAGAATCGTCTAGTAGATGAAAGTACTAACCGTCTTAAGCGTCTGCAGGCTGATTTTGATAACTTCCGCCGCCGTACCAGGCAGGAGAAAGAGGAGTTATCGAACCTTGTAGTTCAAACTTTAATTCTTGAATTGTTGCCTGTATTAGACAATTTTGAACGGGCGCTGGCTACAGGAGAAGTCCAAGATGCTGAAGGGATAAAGTCAGGGGTTGAGATGATTTACCGTCAAATTGTTGGTATTTTAGAAAAGAACGGTTTGGCACCTGTTATTTCTGTTGGTGAACTGTTTAATCCCGAGCGGCATGAGGCTGTGATTCGAGTAGAGGACAGTGAGAAGGAAGAGGGAACTATAATTGAGGAGTTTCAAAAGGGCTATATTGTTCGCGGGAAAGTCATTAGACCCAGTATGGTCAAAGTAACTGGTAATTAATAACACAAATATAAAGGGAGGATTTTACAATGGCAAAAGTTATTGGTATAGATCTTGGCACGACAAACTCTGTTGTAGCGGTAATGGAAGGCGGTGAGCCTATCGTTATTGCTAACACTGAAGGAAATAGACTCACACCGTCAGTGGTGGGATTTTCAAAAACAGATGAGCGCCTTGTTGGGCAGTTGGCAAAGCGTCAGGCGGTATCAAACCCAGATCGCACAATAAGTTCAATTAAACGTCATATGGGAACTGACTATAAAGTTAAAATTGACGATAAGGATTATAACCCTCAGCAAATATCCGCAATGATTTTGCAAAAGCTGAAAGCTGATGCCGAAGCTTATCTTGGCGATACGGTAACCCAAGCAGTTATTACTGTTCCTGCTTATTTTAGTGATAGTCAACGGCAAGCGACTAAGGATGCCGGTACAATCGCTGGATTAGAAGTAATGCGGATTATTAATGAACCGACAGCTGCTGCGTTGGCTTACGGACTTGATAAAGGCGAAGATCATACCATTCTGGTATTCGACCTTGGTGGCGGTACTTTTGACGTGTCGATACTTGAACTCGGTGATGGCGTGTTTGAAGTTAAAGCAACCAGTGGTAACAACAAACTGGGTGGCGATGATTTTGATGAAAGAATTATGAATTGGCTTGTTGCCGAATTTAAAAAAGCAAACGGTATTGATCTGTCAAATGACAAGATGGCTGTTCAACGTTTAAGAGAAGCTGCTGAGAAAGCTAAAGTTGAATTATCCGGTGTTTTGACAACAAATATCAATTTACCGTTTATTACAGCTGATCAAACAGGTCCAAAACATTTGGATGTTAATTTGACTCGGGCTAAATTTGATGAATTGACTGCTGATTTGGTAGAATCAACAATGGGACCTACTCGTCAGGCATTAAGCGATGCTGGACTATCAGCAAAAGACATTCACAAAGTCATCCTTGTCGGTGGTTCGACCCGAATTCCCGCAGTACAAGAAGCCATTAAAAAGTCATTAGGCAAAGAGCCGCATCGTGGCGTAAACCCTGATGAATGTGTGGCAATCGGCGCAGCTATTCAAGCAGGCGTGCTTGTGGGTGAAGTTAAAGATGTACTTCTTCTTGATGTAACTCCGCTGTCATTGGGTATTGAAACCTTAGGCGGCGTATTTACCAAGATTATTGAGCGCAATACTACAATACCATCTTCTAAAAGCCAAACCTTTTCAACAGCAGCTGATAATCAGCCATCGGTTGATATTCATGTTCTGCAAGGTGAACGAGAAATGGCGTCCTATAATAAAACACTGGGACGATTTGAATTATCCGGCATTCCTCCGGCACCGCGCGGTGTTCCCCGGATTGAAGTTACTTTTGACATTGATGCAAATGGGATTGTTCATGTATCTGCAAAAGACCTTGGTACTGGCAAGGAACAAAAGATTACCATCACTTCTTCAGGTGGTATGAACAAGGACGATATTGAGCGGATGGTTCAAGAAGCGGAGGTTCATGCAGCAGAAGATAAAAAGCGCAAAGAAGAAGTTGAAGTGCGCAATAACGCTGATTCACTTGTTTACCAGGCTGAGAAAACGATCAAAGATATAGGTGACAAAGCTGATAAAGCTCTAGTAGAAAAGGTTCAGCAGGCTGCTGACAAATTGAAAGAAACGATAAAAGGCGGCGATATTGAAAAAATCAAAGCCGATACGGAAGAATTGACTAAGCCGCTTTATGAATTAACTGCTGCTGTTTACAGTAAAACTGAAGGTAATGAAGGTGCTCCAGAGAATCAAGCAGAGCAACAGGGGCAAGGAGCAAAAAATGATGAAAACATCGTCGATGCCGAAGTAGTAGATGAAGAAAAGAAATAAATCATAGGCTAGCAGACATGATTCATGGACTCCGGCTCTTCTATAAGGGCCGGAGAGCCTATGTTTAAAGGGCTTTGGGAATTTATCCCCAAAATGTAATAGGATGGTGCAATGTGAGTAAGCGCGATTATTATGAGGTTTTAGGCGTATCGAAGACGGCGTCCGAAGATGAGATAAAAAAAGCGTTTCGTAAATTAGCTCGTAAATACCATCCTGACGTCAATCGTGATAATATTGAGGAAGCTGAAGAAAAATTTAAAGAAATCAATGAAGCGTATGAAATATTATCAAATGCTGAGCGACGTGCGCAGTATGATCAACTTGGTCATGCCGCGTTTGAGGGTGGCGGAGCTGGTCAACAAGGCTTTGGTGGTTTTGGTGGTGCTAACGGCGGGTTTTCTGATATATTTGATATGTTCTTTGGTCAATCAGGTTTTGGCGGACGTCAGAATGGCCCGGAAAAAGGCGCTGATTTGCGTTACGATATGGAAATAACTTTTGAGCAAGCTGCTTTTGGGGTGGAAACTGAGATTCAAATTCCCCGAACAGAAGAATGTCAGACTTGTCATGGCACGGGGGCGGCTCCGGGAACTCATCCGGAAACTTGTCCAAATTGTAAAGGTACAGGTCAAGTTCAAGTGGTTCAAAATACCCCCTTTGGACGCATGGTAAACGTTAAGGCTTGCGATCATTGTGGTGGTGAAGGACGAATTGTCCGGACACCTTGTAAAGGCTGTCATGGCCATGGAAAGGTACGTAAAAACCGCAAGATTAAAATTAAAATTCCGGCCGGTGTTGATAATGGGTCGCGCTTAAGAGTGTCCCATGAGGGTGAAGCTGGACTACGGGGTGGCCCAACTGGTGATTTATATGTTTATATTTTTGTAAAATCGCACAAACTGTTTACACGTGAAGGTAGCGATATTATCTGTGAGGTTCCGATTAGTTTTGTCCAAGCAGCACTTGGCGACGAAATTGATGTTCCTACGCTTGAAGGCAAGGTCAAACTCCGGATACCGGAAGGCACGCAATCAGGGACTATCTTTAGGATGAGGGAAAAGGGGATTCCCCGCCTAAGAGGCCATGGTCGTGGTGATCAGCATGTCAAAGTCAAGGTGCTTACACCCCAGAAGCTAACAGATAAACAAAAAGACTTATTGCAGGAATTTGCCACATCCTGTGGTGATAATGTCAACCCAGAACAGAAGTCTTTTTTTAAAAAGGTAAAAGATGTCTTTGGGGTATAAGCTAATAATTCGGGATAAGGGGCGATGTCATGAAATGGGCTGAAATTAGTATTCAGACAAGTCACGAGGCTACAGAAGCGGTGGCTAACATCTTCCATGAGTTAGGCTCAAGCGGTGTAGTGATCGAAGATCCCGAACTTGTAAACGCCTATCGAGTCTCTGGTATATGGGATTATACGGATATTCCCGAAGCCATTGATACTGAAACAGTGACAGTTAAGGCGTATTTGCCAGCTGATTCACAATTGGATGAAAAACTTCGCTTGTTTAAACAGCTGTTTGACGAACTTTTAGTCCATAACTTGGATCGAGGTAGAGGCATTCTTGATTGCCATGAAGTTAATGAAGAAGATTGGGCCACATCATGGAAGGAATATTTTCATCCCATTAAGGTTGGTGAACGCATCGTAATCAAGCCTTCCTGGGAAGAATATCAAGCAGAAGTAAATGATTTAGTCATTGAACTTGACCCAGGGATGGCCTTCGGCACTGGTACGCACCATACCACGGCGATGTGCTGTCGCTGTCTGGAAGAGGTTATCAAGCCAGGTCATACTGTTTTTGATATTGGCACAGGTTCAGGAATTCTTTCAATAGCAGCGGCAAAACTTGGTGCAACAGTTGTCAAAGCTGTTGATTTTGATGGAGTGGCCGTACAGGTTGCCGATGAAAATGTTGCGATTAATCATGTTCAAGAGATTGTTGCAGTGGCGCAGGGTGATCTATTTAAAGGAATAACAGGAAAAGCCGATGTAATAATCGCCAATATAATTGCTGATATTATTATAAAAATGCTCCCTGATCTTCCTAGTCACCTCACTGATGATGGTTATTTTATTGCTAGCGGCATTATTTCCGATCGGTTAGCTGATGTTACTACAGCTGTTGTTGAACATAATTTAACACTTGAAAAGGTCTTGGAAGAAGGCGGCTGGGTTACATTGGTAGTTCGCAAGGGAGGCCGATAAGTGCGTCGCTTTTTCATTAGCTCACTGTTAGCACCGGAAATGGTCATTACAGGTGATGATGTTCGGCATATTGGCCGGGTGTTAAGGATGCAGCCTGGTGACAAATGTGTTGCTGTTGCAACAGATGGCCGTTCAGCGGTTGCCAAGATTAAAACCATTACCGCTAACGAGGTTGTCTTGGAATTAGAAACAATCATTATTGAGGACAAAGAGCCAATTATTCGCGTTGTTCTCGTTCAAGGATTGCCTAAAAGCGATAAAATGGATTATATTGTGCAAAAGGCCGTTGAGCTTGGTATATCTTCGATCATACCCTTGGCTGCCGACCGTAGTGTTGTACAGTATCATGGCGCAAAAGCGATTGCCCGCATTGAGCGATGGCAAAAAATTGCGGCAGAAGCGGCTAAACAGTGCCGCCGCAGCAGGATACCTCAAATTGCCAATATCCAAAAAATCAGTGAGATATTGCCATCTTTTGATGATGATGCTGAAATAATCATGCTTTACGAAGGTCAAACAATCAGTGCGTTACGTACCGTCTTGACAGATTTAAAAGCCCAGACCGTTGTTCTGCTTATCGGGCCTGAGGGTGGGTTTAGCAATGAAGAAGTTATCTTGGCTACTCAGCACGGTGCCAGCATTGTGACAATGGGGCCGCGTATTTTGCGTACTGAAACAGCAGCGATAGCTGCTGTCAGTGCTGTTATGTATGCCTGTGGCGATTTAGGAGGCTAGAAAATTGGGGGAGGACTTAAGGCCGTGCCAAGTGTTGCTTTTACTACCTTAGGCTGTAAAGTGAATCAATTTGAGACCGAAGTAATGGAAGGCCTTTTTAAACAAAAGGGTTATAATATTGTTAGTTTTGCCCAGAAGGCTGATGTCTATGTTATCAATACCTGTTCGGTTACTCATCTGGGGGAAAAGAAGTCGCGCCAGGTGATCCGTCGTGCTAACCGTCTTAATTTAGAGGCTGTTATAGCCGTAACAGGGTGTTATGCTCAGGTTTCACCTGAAGAGGTACAGGCTATTGAAGGAGTGGATGTCATAGCAGGCACTCGCGAGCGTAGCCGGATCGTGGAATTGGTTGAAGAGGCCGCCAGATCAAAGAACAAGGTGAATGCTGTAACTAACATTATGACTGCCGATACTTTTGAGGATATCCCTTTGCATAATATGCCTGGCCGAACCCGGGTCTTTCTGAAAATCCAGGAAGGCTGCGCCAATTTTTGTACATACTGTATCATTCCTTATGCTCGTGGCCCGTTGCGCTCTCGACCATTAGAGAGTATCGTAGCTGAAGCGCAGAAATTAGTTGCTGCTGGCTTTAAGGAAATTGTCTTAACAGGAATTCACCTTGGTGCTTATGGCCATGACTTTGGATCTGGAGTTTCCCTGGTGGATGCTGTAAGGGCTGTCTTAGAGCGAACTGCACTATTACGCCTGCGGTTAGGGTCTTTGGAATCAATCGAAATTTCAGATGAGCTTATTGAACTTATGCGTCAGGAGCCGCGCTTTTGTCAGCATCTGCATTTGCCGCTTCAAGCTGGTGATAACAGTGTTCTTAAGGCAATGAACAGGCACTATACTACTGAAGAATATCGACAGTTAATTGAAGCTATTCGCCGCCAGATTCCTGATATTGCGATTTCTACAGATATCATTGTTGGTTTCCCCGGTGAGACTGATCAGATGTTTGAAAGTGCAGTGCAATTTGTTGATAGCATGAATTTTTCCCGGATACATATCTTCCCCTATTCGCGGCGCAGCGGCACTCCAGCGGCCGATTATCCTAATCAAGTATCAGAAGAGGATAAGAAACACCGAGCGCATGTCATGGGCGAATTAGCATATCGAAAAACAGCAGAGTTTGAACGTAGATTTATTGGTAAAGAGGTTACTGTTCTGTTTGAAACTGCATCGAGTGACTTTCTCGACGGATTGAACGATCATTACACTCGAGTGTATGCTAAGGGAGATGAAAATCTTGCTGGTAGCATAGTGAAAGTGAAATTAGAGAAGCAATATCGTGATGGGCTTTTTGGTATAATTATTGATTAATTTTTCGTTCAAGTCTCTAGTTTGCAGGAGATTGAGATAAAAAGGAAGAATATTGGTCTGTATTGTATATTAATGAATGTTAAGTTGCATAATGAGAGGGGGTGCGCCTTATGCACCAAGATTGTATTTTTTGTAAAATCGCAGCTAAGCAATTACCTACCCAATTTATTTATGAGGATGAGTTTATGGTTGTATTTCCTGATATCAACCCTGCTACTCCGGTCCATGTACTGGTAATTCCGAAAAAGCATATTGCTAACCTTCTCGAGCTGCAACCAGAAGATAAAGATCTTGTCGCTCACATTATGATGACAATCCCTAAGATTGTTAGTCAGTTAGGATTATCAGAGAATGGATTCCGTTTAGTTGTAAATACCAAAGAAAATGGCGGGCAAACAGTAAATCATTTGCACTGGCATATTCTTGGAGGAAGATTTATGACTTGGCCTCCAGGCTAATATTGACAATTACACTATAATTCGTATATAATATTCTGGTGTATATGAAGAAGTACACTTCCCGTAACGGCATAGTGGAGGGAGGGAGAACAGATGTCAGAAATTAAGGTAGGCAAAAACGAAACAATCGATAGTGCACTCCGCCGCTTTAAGCGCACTTGCCAAAAGGCTGGTACTCTCGCTGAAGTAAGAAAACGCGAGCATTACGAAAAGCCCAGTGTGAAACGGAAGAAAAAGTCCGAAGCAGCACGTAAACGTAAGTTTAATTAGTTGCGGAGGTATTAAGAAATGTCGTTAAAAGAGCGTTTGACTAATGACATGAAGCAGGCCATGAAGGATAGAGAAGCAGGAAAGTTACGTCTTTCAGTTATCCGCATGGTTCGTGCCAATATAAAGTATGTGGAAATTGACAAAAAGAGGGAACTTTCTGAGGAAGAGGTTCTAGAGGTATTGGCAAAAGAAGTGAAAACTCGTCGGGATTCACTCGAGGAGTTCCAGAATGCTAATCGTCCTGATTTAGTGCAAAGTCTTGAACAGGAAATTGCTATTCTGATGCAGTACTTACCAGAACAATTAAGTGAAGTGGAAGTTCGTAGTTTAGTAACTGAAGCTGTTGCTGCTACTCAGGCTCAAGGTCCCAAAGATATGGGTAAAGTTATGGCTGTGCTTATGCCTAAGGTCAAAGGTCGCGCTGATGGTAAAATGGTTAACGCCATTGTACGTGAAATGTTGAATAAATAAGTTAAATCCGGTACCGGTAAACGGTATCGGATTTAATTTTTATCGACTAGTGTTGTTTCGCAGAGAGGTATGGCGCTCTCTGAGAAAGAATAAACTATAATAAATATGAATGACGGGAGTGAATAAAATGCGTTACGTGAAGGCGCTGCTCGTTTTGTGCATTATAACAATAGCTATGTTATGGCATCCGGCTGCAGAGGCGGCTCCCGTAGTTATTGTCAACATAAAGGGCGAAATTAATGGTGGTCAGACGGCTTTGATTCAGCGGGCTCTAAATGACGCTAAAGCAATGGGGGCACAATCAGTATTGGTAGAACTGGACACTTTTGGCGGACAGGTAGATGCAGCTGTCAAAATTCGTGACATCATAAGCGAAGCCCCATTAAATACGATTTGTTACATAAAAAACCGGGCATGGTCGGCTGGAGCTCTTATAGCCATTGCTCATCGGCAAATCGCTATCGCTCCAGGAGGTAGTATTGGGGCAGCCGAGCCTATACCGGCTACTGAAAAGAATATTGCTGCCTTGCGGGCCGAATTCGCCGCTACAGCAAATAAGACAGGGCGAAATGCACAAATCGCCGAGGCAATGGTGGATAAAACACTTGGCTTTGCTGGGGTGGCCCAGCCGGGTCAGATTTTAGCATTAACTGACTATCAAGCAGCAGCCTTAGGCTATGCCGATGTAGTAGCCCATGACAGAACAGCAGTTTTGGCTCATTATGGCTTAACAGGCAACGAACTTTTGGAATACAACTCATCATGGCGGGACACACTTTCTGGGTGGTTATCAGAAGAAGCCACTAAGTCACTGCTCATCACCATCATTATTCTAGCAATTCTCACCGAGATCAAAACAGCCGGTACTGGAGTAGCCGCGCTGGTGGGGCTGGTTGCAGCTGGCTTATTCTTTATTTCGCAGTGGTGGGTTGGATTTGCCGGCTGGGTGGAGTTGGCTTTGTTTTTTGGAGGTTTACTACTGTTGCTTGTCGAATTATATACACCAGGTGTAGGAATCTTTGGAGTTGGCGGTTTGGCTGCTATTTTACTGAGTTTCTTTCTGGTTTTAGGCGCTTCTGTAGAAGCCCTGTCGCTATTAGCAACCAGCTTGGTTATCGCGATTGTGGTTTTTTTGCTTATCCTAAAACGATTACCGTCAAGCATGCTATGGACTAAATTGGTTCTAAAGAATTCCGCAACTGATGCTGCCGGCTTTGTAAGCAGCGATGATTACAAAGCGTATATTGATAAAGAGGGAATTACGATTACTCCGCTCAGGCCTGCTGGGATTATTACAATTGGCGGTAGCCAGCTCAATGTTGTTTCAGAAGGACAATTCATCCCGCAAGGAACCAAAGTAAAGGTGGTGAATACTAGCGGCAATAGAATTGTTGTGAGGTCTGTGGAAAATTAAAATGGAGGTTGATTGAATGACAGGATTAATCGGTTCGGCGTTTATTTTGGTGCTGTTTTTAGCGGGAGTTGGTCTTTTTCTGCACTTTGTACCGCTCGGTCTGTGGATATCGGCTATTGCCGCCGGTGTCAATGTCGGCATTTTTACGTTAGTGGGAATGCGGCTTCGCCGTGTACCGCCATCGCACATTGTACTGCCGCTTATTAAAGCCAATAAGGCGGGTCTTGATGTAAATGTTAATCAGTTAGAAGCGCATTATTTGGCAGGCGGTAATGTCGACAGAGTAATCGACGCATTGATCGCAGCACACCGGGCCCAGATACCGCTGCCGTTTGAGCGCTCTGCAGCTATTGACCTAGCCGGACGTGATGTACTTGAAGCTGTGCAAATGAGCGTAAATCCCAAAGTTATCGAAACCCCGGTTGTTTCAGCTATGGCCCAAAACGGAATTGAGTTAAAGATTAAGGCTAGGGTTACCGTTAGGGCCAATATTGATCGATTGGTGGGCGGGGCCGGAGAAGCTACTATCATTGCCAGAGTCGGTGAGGGCATAGTCACAACTGTTGGCTCGTCTATTAGTCATAAAGACGTTCTTGCAAATCCAGACCATATTTCACGGACAGTGCTTGAGAAAGGGTTGGATGCAGGCACAGCATTTGAAATCTTATCCATCGATATTGCTGACGTCGATGTTGGTCGCAATATTGGCGCTGAACTTATGACCGACCAAGCCGAGGCCGATAAGCGGATTGCTCAAGCTAAAGCTGAAGAACGCAGAGCCATGGCAGTTGCTAAAGAGCAAGAAATGAAGGCTTATAGTCAAGAGATGCAGGCCAAGGTGATTGAGGCCCAAGCCGAGGTGCCGCATGCTATGGCAATGGCACTTAAAGAAGGCCGGATCGGCGTTATGGACTATTACAATATGAACAATGTTCTTGCTGATACGCAAATGCGCGAATCAATCAGCAAAGTCGGTCCAAGTACAAATCCTGTGAATAAGCCTGACGAACCTAAACAAAGGTGATTGTATGGATTTAATCATTACACTGATCATAATGGCAGCTTTATATTTTATACCGGAAGTTCTGCGGCGTAAAAAACCACAGGAATATAAATATCCGGAAATTCCAGATACACAGAGCCTTCCGAAACCTGTTTCTTTGCCTACTATGAAAAAGGCGCCCCATTATAAGCCGAAAGAGGTAGTTATACCAAGTAATTTCAATTCATCGACACATCCTTTATTAGAAAAAGGTGGTCATCATGAAACGTTGCCATCTCTACCAATAGCCAGTATCGAGAAGAATCGAACTAGTCCAAATATCCAATTTGATCAAACTGCAGTACTTAATGGGGTTATTTGGGCTGAAGTTCTTTTGCCGCCGCGTGCTCACCGCCCGCTGGAGATGGTGAAACCTCCCCAAAAATAGAAAAGAATGTTATCACATAACGAGGCATCTTTGAATGGTAATGCTAATATATTAATTGTGAGAAAGTTTTTAAGTGAAGTTACCTATTCATATTCCCTTTTAAAATGCTCTGTCACTAATTACAAGTGTCGACAGGGCATTTTTTTTATTGGTTTGTGCAAAATAAAAATTGAGTTATAGTGAAAATACCTTGTATCTAAAGGGGGCAATCGTGTGTCAGAGTATAAAGGGCGTTTAACCTATGCAAAAGGCACTTATGTTGAATTTGTTGTTGCTCCTAATCAAGATGTAGATTTTGGCGATATTTTAGTAGTCGAGGGAAAAAACGGTGACCGGTTTTATATCAGATCGTATGATTTCAAAGTGAAGTCGCGCTGGTCTGATATTAATGGTGTAAACTATCTGATGAGCAAACTTAATGATGACGGGCAAGTGGGGAATCAAGAGGAACTAGATTTTTATCTAGGGGGGAATCATACCGTTAAGATCGGAATGGCTGAGCAATTGTGCTATTCTGATACTGCGGGAATTTTATTCAACCCTAAAACATGTCCTGACTTTTTTAGTGAAGTTCGGTCGCTTAATTCAGACGACAGTACCCTGCTGGCTGAAATGAAAGGTGATCTCGAAATCGGTTTTTTGAAATCAGGTCGTGGTGTCATGGAGTTGCCGGTAGGGATTTGTGGGTCTAAAGCAATTACCGAGCATATTGGGGTTTTCGGGACAACTGGTTCAGGGAAAAGTAACTTAGTAAAGGTTTTAGCTAGTTCAATCATTGATAGTGGCAACTACGGTTTGTTAATTTTTGATGTTCATAATGAATATTACAAGGATTTATCATCCCATCCTAGGGCTAAAGATCGGTTGCGTGTTTATAATACCAGTCCCCAGACAGACTACAGCCAAAGGCTGGCGATAAATTTCGAGGAGGTTGACCCGGAAGATATCACGGCTTGTGCAACCTTTACCGAGCCGCAGCTTGATGCTATTTACAAAATGTCGCAAGTTTGGAAAGATACTTGGATGGATTATGTTTTGCGGTACGAAGCTGAAGATATTATTGATGAATTAGCTGGTTGTACAGGTCAAAAGTTTCAATCTAGAACGATTAGTAAAATTAAGAGTATTTGTTGGAATCTTAAACAAGAGCTAAATATTGAAGAAGAGGAGCAAACGGCCATACGTACTATGATGGCAGAACTTGAGCAAGGTAAAATTATCCTGGTAGAGTTAAAAAATATTTCGCCGGTCGGCGAACAGGCTTTGTCTACTTTGTTGTCAAAAAAATTATTACAAAACTATGCTGGTAAAACCGATACCGAGCGTAGTGCTGTGAAGCCGGTTTTAATTGTGCTAGAGGAAGCTCACCGTTTTTTAGGGAAGAAAGAGCATTCTAGTAATAATGTGTTTGCCCGTTTAGTTAGTGAGGCCCGTAAATTCAACCTTGGCATGTGCGTTGTTGACCAGCAGCCCAGGCTTTTGGCGGACAAAGTATTGTCACAACTAAATACTTTGTTTATTTTGGGATTGGCTTCAAAAGCTGACAGAACTAAACTAGAGGCTATGTGCCGTAAAGATATTATGCAGCAGCGAAACGAAATAAAAAACCTCGATTGTGGTGAAATGATTGTAGCAACTAATTATATGCGGTTTGCTGCTCCGGTAAAGGTTCATAAATTTGAAGACTTTCTGGCAAAGCGGTACAATGTTGGCAGTCTCTTAACTGAGGCAGATATGCAAATTTTGCCAACCAATCATATATTCTAAAGTGAGACTTGATTTAGATGGAGTTTTAACTCCACCTAAATCCTGGTCGAACCGTATCCAGGGATTTAGCCGCTCTTACTCCCTCTTATAGAAGCGAGAGTCTTTAGAGCAGGTTAGTCATCGGATAAAATCATTAGGTGTAAAAACTGTGTTTGGATTCATAAAGATGAATCTAAGCACAGTTTTTTAGTTGGTCAAACTGGCATTATTATATCGTTAATGATACAAGGGCCAATTAACGCAATTAACGCGTGTGGTTGCTGGCGTAACCCAAGTTCTAATGTACTAAACATTTGTTTTGAGCATACATTTTTATAGGAAGGGAGGGAGTGTAATGCAGTATCGTAAAAGAGGATTGCAAAAATTGGCTGGAATTCTCGAAATACCGCAAGACATTGTACTTGATTTGCCAAGGATCACTATGCTGGGAAATCAACAGCTATTGATTGAAAATCACAAAGGCATCATTGAATACACTCCGTCATTAGTACGTATCAAGCTAAGTCGGGGAGAGTTAATTGTAAATGGCAATCATTTAATGTTGAGCAACCTGCAAGTCGAACAGATTTTGATAGAGGGTACAGTGAGGGAAGTAACTTATGACACTTAATATAGCCAATTATATTAATGGTATGGTGAGGATACGTATTAAAGGGATTATGACGGAGAGGTTTGTTAATCTATGTATGGCGCAACGCATTCTCTTATGGGATATTGTAAAGCACGATAACGATTTATACGCCAGTATGAGGCTTAATGATTTTTTCCGTATTCGTCCAATAACGCGGGTAAGTCAAGTGAAAATCCGTGTTGTAGCGTACCGTGGACTTCCTTTCTTGATAAAACGGGTGAAACAGCGCAAAATGATGCTGTTTGGGGCTGTTGCTAGTTTAATTTTACTTAATATAATGACTTCGTACATATGGTTTGTTGATATAATCGGAACGAAACAGTTGTCTGATACAATGATCAGGGAGATTGCTGTTCAAAATGGTCTTAGACCAGGCAGTGAAAAAAATACTGTGAATGCTAAGCAAATTGAAAAGAAAATTTTACTTGCTATCCCGGAGGTGGCCTGGGTAGGCGTGTCTTTTTCAGGCACACGTGCTGAAATTGAAATTGTCGAAAAAACAATGCCTCGAGAGGAAGATAAGGCACCGACTGATATTGTTGCTGGCAAAGATGGGGTGATCATCGAGTTCATTGCTCTGGCAGGCAAGCCTATGGTGAAAAAAGGCGATACTGTTAAAAAGGGTGATTTACTCATAACAGGGATTATTCCTGAGCAAACAGTAGTCGACGAGGCAGGACAATCAATAAAAAATAATGTTCCACCCCAGCTTATAAAGGCGAATGGTATAGTGAAAGCTCGGGTGTGGTATGAAACATATGGTGAAGCAGAAATGACAGTTTTTCATCATGAACGAACGGGTAATCGGGAAATGGCCATTAATATCAAAATCGGAAGTAACCAAATCCCCCTAAAAAGTGCTAAGCTTGATCCGGAAGCCGAGTTTGAAAATGAGGTAATCCACAAAAAAATTCCAGTGTGGAGGAATAGCGGTCTTACTGTCGAATCTGAAATTAATATCTATCATGAAGTGAAAACCTTATGGGCGGCGAAAACGACCGAAGAAGCGCGGGATGAGGCCAGAACAAAGGCGCTATTAGCAGTTCAGAACTTAGTACCGGAGACTGCACAGATATTGTCCCGTACGAGTGAAGTGTTAGATGCTGCGGAACCAAATCTCGTCCGGGTAAAGGTAAGTATAGAAAGTATTGAAGAAATAGGTCGGAGTGTTGCAATATTAGGCCAATAAATTTTATAGGGAGGCTAGTTTTTGCAGCCAACAAATGAGAAACGGATTCGATTGAATGACAGTTTAGAAGCAGTTGCAGTCCTAGGTCATAATGATGAATATTTAGGATTGATTAGTGAAAGTTTTAATAGCAGAATAGCGACCCGTGGCGATGAGATAGTGATTAGCGGTGATCTGGATGAAGTCAACAGAGTTGCGAGATTATTTAATGAATTATTATATTTATATCGGTTAGGAAATGCAGTGACTCGCCATGAGGTAAGATACAGCATCCGAATGGTTAAAGAAGACCGTTCGGATCATCTTCATCAGATGTTTAGTGATACTGTATTGGTAACCATCCGTGGGCGTCATATAAAACCCAAGACACTTGGCCAACGATGTTACCTTGAGGCCATTAGGAATCATCATATCACTTTTGGTATAGGACCGGCAGGAACTGGGAAAACTTATCTTGCTGTTGCAATGGCAGTATTTTCCTTAAAAAACAGAGAGGTTGAGCGTATAATTTTAACTCGCCCAGCTGTTGAGGCTGGTGAGAAACTGGGATTTTTGCCTGGCGATTTGCAGGAGAAGGTAGACCCCTATTTGCGACCTTTATATGATGCCCTTTATGATATTTTGGGGACAGAAACATTTCAGAAGTACATGGCTAAAAATATTATTGAAGTGGCTCCACTTGCGTACATGCGCGGGCGAACCTTGAATGATTCGTTTATCATTCTTGACGAGGCCCAAAATACTACCCCGCGGCAGATGAAAATGTTTTTAACCAGGCTCGGTTTCGGCTCTAAGATGGTTGTGACAGGAGACATAACCCAGGTTGATTTACCGCCTGGAACACCATCCGGTCTTAAGCAAACCCAACAGGTTTTTCGTGATGTCCAAGGGATTGAGTGTGTATCATTAACAGAACACGACGTCATCAGGCATGAGATTGTAGGGCGGATTGTCAAAGCCTATGATTTGTACGAGCAACAGCAAGGATGACGGCTTGGTTGGAGTGAATAAATATGATATCGCTAAATAATAGGTTGCGTAAGTTCTTTTCGTTACCGGCTAGTTTTTATACCAAGCCAACTGCCCGCCGAATCGTACTAGGTTTGGCCTTTTTTTTCCTGTTCATGGTTATTTTATCGGCTGATTTTATACCGGACAAGGTCTCATTTCTGGCCGGGCAGGTAAGTGATAGAGATGTTATTTCACCGCGTACGGTGTCTTATGTTGATATTGGCAAAACTAAGAAGTTGGAGTCAGACGTTTTGGCTAGTGTTGCCAATGTCTATGATCTTAATATTACTGTGGCCACTAAGGCCGATGAAAGTGTGACGTCAATTTTTAATGAGGCACGGGCTGCGGCTTTTGATCTTACTCTGCGCTCGCCAGATGAAAAAGAGAATAAACTCCAACAAAAAATCACTACTTCCTTGCCAGGTACAGTGATTTCAGCGCTTGTTAATTTGGATGAAACCGAATTAGCTAAAGCGGAAGGACAGACTCGCAGCATTTTACGCAAATATTTTCAACGCGGCATTAGGGATGATGACCTGGATGTCGCTAGGAAGCATGTAGTCATTGAAACAGAGGAACTGCAACTTCCCAAAAACATTGAAACAATTGTTGCCGGCATTTCACAGTCGCTTTTAAGCCCTAACTATATACTGAATGTAAGGGAAACTGATAAGCGTAAGCAAGTCGCGTTGTCCGGTATTGAGCCAGTTCGTGACACAGTAAAAAAGGGTCAGGTTATTGTTCGGCGCGGTGATGTTGTAACAAATGATCAAATTCATGCGATGGAAGAGTTAGGTTTGCATAAAGGCCAGGTAAACGAACTGCGAGTTTTTGGTCTCACGATTTTTGTTCTCGTTATTATGGCTCTTGTCATGGGCTATTTATATAAGTTTGCCCATCCGGTTTATGAAAATGATTTACAATTAGTTCTTTTGGGACTTATTATTTTAGTTACACTTCTCTTAGCAAAACTTGCCCACTATTATTCGGATTTTACAGCTCCGCTGGCAGCCGGGGCACTACTAGCCGCGATATTAATTGATACCAGAATCGGTCTGTTGGTAAGTGTTGCACTAGCGATGTTATTCTCGGTTATTGTTGACCATGATCTACGGCCAGTTGCTGTCGCTTTGATTGGCAGTATGGCAGGTGTATACAGTGTTTCCAAGATGGCTCATGGCTACAGTGTAACTAAAACCGGAATTTTGATTGCAGTGATAAATTTTATCGTAATTGCTGCAACTGGGTTTATTGAACAGGTAAATAGTTCACAGGTGTTGATGCAAGGTTTAATGGGAATTGGCAGCGGCATCGCGGCGGCTGTAATTACTACGGGGTTTCTTCCTTATTTGGAAAATACTTTCAGTATTACCACTCCTATCAAGCTATTAGATCTTGCCCGACCTAATCACCCGCTTTTGCAAAGACTTCTCTTGGAAGCCCCGGGTACTTATCATCACAGTGTTATGGTTGGAAATATGTCCGAAACTGCGGCGGATTCGGTTGGGGCAGACCCTGTTACTGTACGGGTGGGAGCTTATTATCATGATATCGGAAAGATTAAGCGACCTTTTTTCTTTATTGAGAACCAGGTTGAGAGCATAAATCCCCATGATAAGATGGCACCCTCTTTAAGCACATTAATTGTGACTTCGCATATAAAAGATGGGGTCGACCTTTGTCGTGAATATAAAATCCCCCAAGTGATTATTGACATAGTTCAGCAGCATCATGGTACTGCTTTAGTATCATATTTCTATAAAAGGGCTACCGAAACCGAGCATAGCGAGTGTATTATTGAAGCTGACTTTCGCTATGAAGGACCGCGGCCGCAGACAAAAGAGGCAGCATTAATTATGTTGGCCGATGCCGCCGAGGCTTCAGTTCGGTCAATAGCTAAGCCTAATATCAATCGGATTGAGGCTATGGTTCGAAAAATCATCCGCCAGCGCCTAAATGACGGGCAATTGGACGAGTGTGATTTGACATTGAGGGATCTTACCACTATTGGTGATGTATTTATTAGAATTCTATCAAGTGCATTTCATAGTCGAATTGAATATCCAGAGACTACGAAAGAACTAGAAAGGAAGAAGGCGAAAAATGGAAATTGTAATAAACAACCTTCAACAAAAAATGAATGTAACGCCAGCCATGGAGCAAATCATGATTGCGGTACTCAAACAGACGGCTGACATTCATGAAATATCAACGCAGGTTGAAGTTAGCCTTGTTTTGGTTGATGATGAGTACATTCATCAGCTAAATCGCGACTATCGTGGAATTGACCGTCCGACAGATGTCTTATCGTTTGCACTTGATGAAGGGGAAGAACCAGATGTTTTTGATGGGCCGGAAGAAGATCTGCTAGGCGATATTATTATCTCCCTCCCGACAGCGTTTCAACAAGCCGAGGAATATAATCACAGTATTGAAAGGGAGTTAGCTTTTCTTACTGTACATGGAATGCTTCATCTCTTAGGATATGATCATGAAGATGATAATGCCCGTCAGAAAATGCGGCATCAGGAAGAAGCCATATTATCGAACCTTGGCATTTCTAGAGACTAAAATGATTCGTAACGGGAATATAGTTAACTCGTTTAAGCATGCTTTTGCCGGAATTATTTACTGTGTAAAAAAAGAGCGAAACATGAAAACCCATTTGTCGGCGGCCATGGCTGCGTTGCTGTTGGCATGGTGTTTAAAAATACCAAGTAATGAGGTTTTATTGTTATTGCTCTTTATTATGGGAGTCATTGTGACCGAGTGTATTAACACAGCAATTGAAGCAGTTGTGGATCTTGTCTCGCCCGAGTTCCATCCTCTGGCTAAGGCGGCAAAGGATGTTTCCGCTGGTGCTGTTTTATTAGCGGCGCTGGCTTCGCTAATTGCTGGCGGTGTGCTGTTTTTGCCTAAAATTATCAAGCTATTAGGAGGTTAGGATGGAAGACTTAATACAAGCTGCGAAATTAGCACGTCAAGGCGCATATGTGCCCTATTCAGGTTTTAAAGTCGGTGCTGCTGTTCTTACGAACAGTGGTCATGTGTTCACAGGTTGCAATATTGAGAATGCCTCATATGGATTAACTAATTGTGCGGAACGAACGGCCATTTTCAAAGCCGTGTCAGAGGCCGGAACGAATCTCAAGGCAATCGCAGTTGTTGCTGATACCGAGAAACCTGTACCACCATGCGGAGCCTGTCGGCAGGTAATCGCCGAATTTAACATAAATAAAATAATCATGTGCAATTTGAAAGGGGAGAAGCTTGAAGTGACGCTTGATGAGCTTTTGCCGTTTTCATTCAGCAATATCGATTTGACAGGAGCAAAGAATAATGAATCAATCAGAAAACTATAAGTCAGGATTTGTTTCAGTAATTGGACGACCTAATGTAGGTAAGTCAACGCTTGTTAACAGTCTTATTGGTCAGAAAGTTGCGATCATGTCGGATAAGCCGCAAACCACCCGTAATAAGATTTTGTGCATTCTCAACACAGAAGATGCTCAGATTGTGTTTATCGATACTCCAGGGATTCATAAACCCAAACATAAGCTAGGCGAGTATATGGTTGAAACTGCCACAAGAACATTGCGTGAAGTTGATGTCATTTTATTTGTTGTTGACGCGACGGCATCCTTAGGGGCGGGCGAGCAGTTTATTATGGAGAATTTGGCATCTATAAAAACGCCAGTTATGCTTGTTGTTAACAAAATAGACCAAGTATCTAAGCGCGAACTATTGCCGATTATTCAAAAATATACCGAACAGTATAATTTCGCTGCCGTTGTGCCAATTTCGGCATTAGAGAAGACTAATCTTAACGATTTGGTTGACGAAATAAAAAAACATCTTGAACCAGGACCGCAATATTATCCTGAAGATATGATCACTGATCAGCCAGAGCGGTTACTTATAGCTGAGCTCGTCCGGGAAAAGGTGCTTCATATGACGCGGGAAGAAATTCCGCATGCAATTGCGGTTGATATTGAGGAGATTACAACTAGAAGCAATAACGACTTATATATACGAGCAGTCATCTACGTCGAACGTGACTCGCAAAAGGGGATTGTTATAGGTGCTAAAGGGCAGCTGCTTAAGGAAATCGGTCAGACCGCTCGAGTTGATATTGAAAATTTGTTAGGATCAAAGGCGTATCTTGATTTATGGGTTAAAGTCAAAAAGGATTGGCGAAACCGTGATGGTATTCTTAAAAGTTTTGGTTATGAGTAAATCAATAGAGATGACTTTTTTAGCTACCGCTTTGTCGGTAGCTATTCTATTTGTTGACCTTTCTGCCCTTTGAATGGTATGATTTGTAAAGAAGGATGTTATGATGATGATATAATGCAGGCTAATTTATAATAGGTAAACAGGACATAATATTTTATAGATGGTTATAAACAGCTTGGCTGTTACGCAGCATGATGCTTGTGACCTTCGGGGGAGAGATGCTCTATCGAGTCGCCGTTATCTAGTGGTATTAATTTGTTGGCGATTTTTTTGCTGGTGCTAATTAATGGTTTCTTTGTTATAGCTGAATTTTCACTGGTTAAAATACGTAAAACCAGACTTGAGGAATTGGTACATCAAGGGAATCAGCGGGCTAAACTGGCTCTAAAGGTAGCTTCATCTTTTGACTCTTATCTCGGAGCTACGCAGCTTGGCATTACATTGGCATCGCTAGCACTTGGCTGGATTGGTGAACCAGTGGTCTCGGCGTTTATAGAACCTGTGCTTATAGGGTATTTTCCAGAGATGGACTGGCTTGTAAAAACCATCAGTATTGCAGTAGGATTTACTATTATTACATTTATGCATATTGTTTTAGGGGAATGGGTGCCAAAATCTATGGCCGTTCAACAGGCGGAACGGTTAGTCTTATTCATTGTGTGGCCGTTATACATTTTCCACAAGTTAAGTTATCCGATTATTGTTTTGCTTCAATATGCCGCCAAAACAATCTTGGCGGTGCTAGGCATCCAAGCTGCCAAAGAAGCTGATTTGGCGCATTCTGAAGAAGAACTGCGTATGATCGTTAGCGCTAGTCAGCGCGGTGGAGTGCTGGATCAAATGGAGAGCGAGTTGATTGACAACGTATTTGATTTTGCAGATCGACTGGCGCGAGAAGTCATGGTACCGCGGCAAGACATGGTTTGTTTGTTTGCTGACGAGACTTTTGAGGAAAATATGAAGATTGTTCATGAAACAAATCACACAAGATATCCTCTCTGTATTGAAGACAAGGACCACGTGATAGGCATGATTCATATTCGCGATTTGATGGATTTTGATATGTGTAGTACTACTGAAAAAGACCTCAAAACCATTATGCGGGAAATTCTCATTATCCCTGAGGGAATGTCAGTAGCCAAACTTTTACAAGTGATGCGGCGTAAAAGAATTCATCTTGCGGTGGTTGCTGACGAATATGGTGGGACTGCCGGATTAGTTGCATTGCAGGATGTTCTTGAACAAATTGTCGGCGATATTCAGGATGAGCATGATGATGCTGTTGAAACAGAAATTTTAAGATTAAGTGACGGTTATGAGTTCGACGGACGTGTTCTGTTGGATGATGTATTTGAGCTTCTAAATATTAGGCTAGAAGACCATGAAGAAGATACTATCGGGGGATATATTTTCGGACTTCTAGGGAGACGTCCAGAAGTAAGCGATAAAGTAAATATCGGGGATTATGTTTTTGAAGTTTTAAGGGTTAACGGGTTTCGCATAGTTAGGGTAAAAGCCACGCTTCTTCCTCAGCCGTTAGTTAGAGGGGCAGACATTTTCGAGTAAAATAACGCACGAAGGGATGATGTCAAGTGATGCTTAAGGACCTTATGTGGGAGATCTTTCAAAGTACAGGACATATCGGGGCCTATCTGGCGTATCGTTCGTGTATAGAACCTAAAGGATCGGGTGAAACTAATGGGAATTTCAAAAACAATATGGAGTATATGTAAATTACATGACACAGTATCAAACTGAAGCCATCTTGTTGTCTGTACGCAATTGGGGTGAGGCTGATAAGATGGTCACCTTATTTTCTCGTGAGCATGGGAAAATAGGAGCGATTGCATATGGTGCTAGACGCCCCAAAAATCGTTTGGCAGCCGGTATGCAGCCATTTATGCATATTAATATATCATTGACTCCTGGAAAAGGCTTGGATTATATAAAACAGTATGAAACAATTAATACCTTTCGTCCAATCCGAGAAAACCTAGATTATATGGCGTATGGGGCATTGATAGCAGAATTGACGGCTGAGTTGTGCCCGGATCATCAGCCGGAACCACTGATTTTTGATTTATTGGAAGGCATTTTACGATTGCTTTCAGAACGTAATCCGCGCGTTGTAGTTCTGGCTGGGGCCTGGCAGCTTTTGGCTTTATCAGGCTTTTCACCGCAATATACGTATTGTACAAGCTGTAGTAAAGATCTAATATTACCTGCCTACTTTAGTGCAGCAATCGGCGGTGGCCTTTGTCCGTCATGTCGCACAACAGAAAGTTTTGCCTTTAGTGCTGCGGCAGGTGATTTTTTAGATAAATTGCTCCAGCTTGACTGGCAAGCTCCCACAGCTTTTAAGGTGAGCGGTGCAGCGCTTGTGGAAATTGAAAAGTTACTCATATGTTATTTAAAGTATCATATTGATAAGCCGCTGAAATCGCTCGATTTTATAAGGCAAGTAGTAAGTAGTTGATGCAATCAATAAATTTTCCTTATCAAGGGAACTTTATATGAAGAATTGTAACAGGAGGCTGATAACTATGGAAGAGATTACATTAGAAAAAATTGATCTTTTACGTGAGCGCGCTGGCGTGTCTTATCGTGAAGCCAAAGAGGCTCTTGAGAAAAGCAATGGTAATGTAGTTGAAGCATTGATTGAGTTCGATGATAAAACGCAGACTAGCTGGACTGAAGAGTTTAGTGTTAAGTCTACCGAGGTTATGGATAAGGTAAAAGAATTACTGCATGAAGGTAATATTAATAAAATACGAGTTAAGCATGATGGTAAGACATTAGTTGAGATTCCGGTTGCTCTGGGAGCGATTGGTGCAATTGCCCTTCCGCAGGTGGCTGCTCTTGGAGTATTGGTTGCTGTTTTTAAGCGTTGCACTATCGAAGTCATTCGTGGTGAGGGAGACGGGGAAGAGGATAAGCCATCAGCCGGATCAACAGTTAATGAAGAACCGAAGAAGATTGATATCCTATAAGGTTTGACAAACATTAACACATTTGATATATTTACACCAAAGAATTTCAAAATCATGGCGATGCGGGAAATGAGTATCTTGCGCAAGCAGCGAATCAGGAATAGTGAAAGCCTGATAATTGCAAGTGAAGGCGTTCCCAAGCTGCGAGAGGAAATCCTGGCGTTTCTAGTCCGGAGAGTAAACCTCGCCATAACACAAGGTGGGTCTTATGACCAATCAGGGTGGAACCGCGGGAAAACCTCTCGTCCCTGTAACTTTTTGTTACGTGGACGGGAGGTTGTATTTTTTTATATGACTTAAGGAGGCGAATAGAATGACATTTCAAGAAATTATTTTGACTTTGCAAAATTTTTGGGCCGAACAAAACTGTATTCTTCAGCAACCGTATGATGTCGAAAAAGGCGCTGGCACGATGAATCCGGCAACTTTTCTTAGGGCTTTAGGGCCAGAACCGTGGAATGTTGCTTACGTTGAGCCTTCACGCCGTCCCGCTGATGGGCGCTACGGTGACAATCCTAACCGCTTGTTTCAGCATCATCAATTTCAGGTTATTATGAAGCCGTCGCCCGACAATATTCAGGATTTATACCTGGCAAGTTTAGCGCGTCTGGGGATTGACCCTGATAAACATGATATTAGGTTTGTTGAAGATAATTGGGAATCACCCACGCTAGGTGCATGGGGCCTTGGCTGGGAAGTATGGCTAGACGGTATGGAGATTACCCAGTTTACATATTTTCAACAGGTGGGGGGTATTGATGTTAAACCTGTTTCTGTTGAGATAACCTATGGCTTAGAACGTCTGGCAATGTATATCCAAGGCAAGGAAAATGTCTACGATCTAGAATGGGTTAATGGTATAACTTATGGCAATGTCTTTCATCGCAACGAGGTAGAACAATCTTTCTATAATTTTGAAATTGCCGATATAAATCTTCTATTTATGCTTTTTGATCTATACGAGAAAGAGGCTATTCGTGTCGTTGAAGCAGGCTTTGTTTTACCAGCGTATGACTATGTTTTAAAATGTTCGCATGCTTTTAACTTGCTGGATGCCCGTGGTGCAATTAGTGTAAGCGAGAGAACAGCGTTTATCGGTAGGGTACGTCATATGGCACGACTTTGTGCGCAAGCTTATCTCGCACAACGGGAAGAACTGGGTTATCCCCTGCTCAAAGGAGGTCAATAAGATGGATTTATTACTGGAAATCGGTACTGAAGAAATACCAGCCAGATTTATGCGTGGAATCCTTACGCAATTAGAAATGTTAGCCAAGTCTCAACTGTCAGAAATGCGGATTGGTTTTCGTGAAGTACAGGTAGTGGGTACACCGCGTCGCTTCGCGCTAATTGTCAGAGACGTTGTTGATCGTCAAAGTGACAAAGAGAGTTCTAATAAAGGACCATCTGTAAATATAGCTTTTGATTCCAATGGTATGCCGACTAAGGCCGCCCAAGGGTTTGCCAAAGGGCAAGGGATCGATGTGAAGGAATTGGTTATAAGAGATGGCTATGTTTATGCAATGATTAAAGATATTGGACGGCCGGTAGGTGAACTCTTGCCCGAAATATTGCCAGCCATCGTTAGTAGCCTTAACTTTCCTAAAAATATGCGTTGGGGTAATCTCGAAATGCGTTTTGTCCGTCCGATTCGCTGGATCCTTGCCTTATATGGCAGTGAAATCATACCTTTTACGATTGCAGGGGTAGAAAGCGGCAATATTACCCGAGGCCACCGCTTCTTATCAAAGGGCGATATCGTCATTACATCGCCTGATGAATACTTTGGTAAATTGGCCGAAAACCATGTGATGGTAGATCAATCTTTGCGCTGTAAAGTAATTCGTGAACAGATCGAAAAGATTGCCGTACAGCAAGGTGGAACGGCGACCATTGATGAGGATCTACTGGAAGAAGTAGTTTATCTTGTTGAATATCCGACAGCCCTCTACGGTCGATTTGAGAAAGAATATCTTGACTTGCCGCCAGAAGCGGTTGTTACTCCGATGCGCGAACACCAGCGGTACTTTCCAGTTGTTGATAATGAAGGAAAGCTTCTGCCAGTATTCATAACTGTGCGTAATGGGGGCTCTGACTATATTGACATTGTTCGCCATGGCAACGAACGAGTATTAAAAGCAAGATTGTCTGATGCACGGTTCTTTTTTGAAGAGGATAAAAAGGTAGCGCTTGCTGATAGAGTCGAACGCCTTAAAACAATTGTATTTCAAGAAGGGCTTGGAACTCTATATGATAAAACCGAGCGCATTGAAAAACTCGCTGTTTTCATTGCTAAAGAAATCAGCTTAAACGAACATGTGATTTCAGATACTTCGAGGGCCGCTAAATTAGCAAAGGCCGACTTGGTTACAGCTATGGTCAATGAATTCACTGAACTGCAAGGCATAATGGGGCGGGAGTATGCTTTATTAAACGGTGAGAACGTATCAGTAGCCAAGGCTATTTATGAACATTATCTGCCGCGCTTTGCGGGTGACCTTCTTCCGGAGGAGCCAATCGGACGGGCCATAAGTATTGCTGATAAGGTCGATAATATTGTTGCTACCTTTAGTCGAGGTTTAATCCCTACTGGTTCACAGGACCCTTATGCTCTTAGACGGCAGGCACTAGGAATTGTTCATATTCTGATTGCCGCACAATATAACTTTTCATTGAGTAAGTTGGTTTCTCAAGCAATGAATTTATTGGGTATTAATGCTGGACAAGAACAATTGCTTGGTGAAATTCAGGATTTTTTCCGTCTGCGCATAAAAAATGTATTATCAGACGAAGGCATTCGCTACGATGTCATTGATGCAGTTATGGCGTCAGGGACGGACGATGTTTACGACACCGTGTTACGGGCGAGAGCGGTCGCTGAAACATGCGGTACCGATGCTATGCATAAAGCAGTTCTGGCCTTTACAAGGGTTGCTAATTTAGCCAAAAACGCGCCGTTACAAGTTGTAAATCCTGAAACTTTTAGTCAAGAAGCGGAGAGAGAATTGTATCAGGCGTATTTTTGCACCGAGAATACAGTCAAGGAGCTTTTGATAAAAAAAGATTATAACGGTATATTAAAGAAGTTATCAGAATTGGCCGAGCCGATTAATCACTTTTTTGATGCTGTTATGGTTATGGATAAAGATGAGGTTGTTCGCAATAATCGCTTAGCTTTGCTAAAATCAATCACTGATACTGCAACGGTTGTGGCTGATTTGAGCAAGTTGGTTGAAGTTTAAGTTTATTAACACTAAAGACCTGTACCAATTTAGGTACAGGTCTTTAGTGTTAATAAAGGAAATCATTCTATTGTGGCGTATAGTAATAAAGTATTAATAAAATGTGTTTGAGATCACGTTGTAACTAACGGTGTTTGCCGTCCAACTGTTATTGCCTTGCGTAACTCGGACATTGCTGTTGAAGACAGCAATTTTTGTTTTCCAATTAAACTCTACACGGTCAGCCGTAATTTGGACACCTGGTCGGGAAAAAGTCACTTTGTCGTCAATTTGGGCGCAATGGCTAGGAAAATAGACATATACGTTGTTTCCGGTGAAATAAATGTCGTCTTGCGTAAAGGTGACACCACCGGAGCCCCAAATCTCAAGTAAGTTTGTCTTTGCCTCTCCTGCTGTAACGACGCGGTCATTATGTTGGATATGTACATTGCCGCTCAGAACATGAAGACCTGAACTAACGTCAAAATATTGTTTATCCGCAGTGATTGATGGTGTAGCCGCGAATGCCGTAGTCATAGAAAAGATTGTTAGCAAGAGACAAAGTAACAATGCTTTTGTTTTCAATATTTATCACATCCTTTCCAATCCCATTATAACACATTTCGGTGGGGAGGTTTCCAGTCATAATCTGGAATAATAGACTGGTTTAGTATTTTGGAAGGAGGCGATCGCTTGAATGTTCGTGAGCGCATTGAAGGACAAGAATATAAAAATTTATCACCTTTTGCTAGCAAGAGCCGTGCAGCAGTACGACTGGAAAATGAAGAACCTTGCGAATTCCGAACTGCTTTTCAGCGAGATCGGGATCGAATTATCCATAGCAAAGCCTTTCGTCGGTTAAAACACAAAACACAGGTATACATTTCTCCGGGAGACCATTATCGTATGCGCATGACTCATAGTCTGGAAGTGGCACAAATTTCGCGAACAATTGCTCGCGGGTTAATGTTAAATGAAGATTTGACAGAGGCCGTTGCTTTAGGACATGATGTCGGTCATACACCATTTGGACACGCTGGTGAATATGCTCTCCGCGATATTATCGGACACTATAACCATAATGAACAAAGCTTGCGGGTCGTGGAGTACCTAGAGCGGGGCGGTCGTGGTCTTAATTTGACTGTAGAGGTTAAGGACGGAATTCTTAACCACACTGGTTCCAATAAACCCTTTACGCTAGAGGGGAGTATCATCAGATTTGGTGATAGAATTGCCTATTTATGCCATGATTATGATGATGGTATTAGGGCAAGCATGATAAAGCCCGTTGATTTACCGGAAAACGTCAGTAGAATTTTAGGAACCAATCCATCCAGCATGATTACGGTTATGGTATCGGATATTATTATTGTTTCAGAAGGAAAGAATGAAATTTGCATGTCTGAATCTGTTCAACTGGCTATGAACGAATTGCGGGAATTCATGTTTTATAGAATATATCATTCGGCCCAGCTTGAGCCTGATCGCAAGAAGGCTAAGTATATTCTTCATAAACTTTATGAATATTTCATGTCCAATCCAGAGACTTTACCTCATGAATTTCTGGAACGAGAAGAGAAATGGGGTCTTGAAAAGACAGTGGTTGATTATATTGCTGGTCTTACAGACATGTACGCAATTAATTTATTTGAAAAATTATTCATTCCTGCTAAATGGATAAAGTGAGAATTGCTTTAGATAACTCTACCTGGAGTATAGCCGAATAAAATCAAGGGTTTGAGCGCTCTTAACTCTGGGGGACTCTTAGAGCAACTTGGTCATAGGACTAAAGCGCAAGCAAAGTCAGATAGTTTTGTCAATAGTCCAAAGAGGAAAATTTAGATTTATGCTGAATATACATATAGGAACACAAAACAAGTGATTGCCTTTTTTAATCAGCAGGATTAGTCAAATCTATGTAGAATAAAGTCAAAACTTACCTATTTCAGCCTTGAAGACAAAATTTCTAAAAGAGATTTGGTAAATGATGCATAGGCAATAGAATGCTGAAAATGTGGCAATAATGTATATGTGTTGATTAAAGGCATATATCGGTAGACGAGTGTTAAGGGTGAGTTTATGAAATATGCAATCACAGATGATTTTATCAATAGATTGCGCGCAGAAAGCGATATTATTGGCCTTATTTCCGAGTACGTGCCTTTAAAGAAAAAAGGGAAAAATTTTTGGGGATGCTGTCCTTTTCACCATGAAAAAACGCCGTCATTTTCCGTTGCACCGGAAAAAGGCTTTTTTTACTGTTTTGGCTGCCAATCTGGCGGGAATGTTTTCAATTTCTTGATGAAAATCGAAAACATCGGTTTTATGGATGCTGTAAAAGCTCTCGCGACAAAGATGAATATCCCGTTACCAGAGGTAGAAAAGTCGGCGCAGGAGTTGGCAAAGGAAAAACAGCTTAACGACCTTTTTAAAGTCAATGATATGGCTCAGGAATTTTACCACTCCTGTCTTACCAAGACAAGTTATGGAAAGAGTGCTCGCGAATATTTGGCATCACGTGGAATATCCTTGCCTGTGATCGAGAAGTTTAATATTGGATTTGCTCCACCTCATTGGGATAAATTATCCCAGGCCTTTATGGAACGGGGGATCGATTCACAATTATTAGTCAATGCCGGTTTGGCGATTGAACGCTCAAATAGCAATGGTGTATATGATCGATTTCGCAGTCGTGTTATGTTTCCTATCACCAATGCCCGGGGGAAAGTGATTGGTTTTGGCGGACGGGTTCTTGACGATACTCAGCCGAAATATCTTAATTCTCCGGAGACACCGGTTTTTAATAAGCGGCATGTATTATATGGTTTTGAGCACGCTTTCAAACATATTCGTGATTCTGGTAAAGCGGTTGTTGTGGAGGGTTATTTGGATGTAATATCGGCACATACAGCTGGCATAAATAATGCAGTGGCATCATTAGGAACTGCTTTTACTACAGATCAGGCAAAACAGATTTTGCGTTTATCTGAGGAAATAATTTTTGCGTATGACAGTGATGCAGCGGGTCAGAATGCTACTGTTCGTGCGTTGTCGATTGTTCAGGAATTAGGAGCCAAGGTAAAAATCTTGTCTATTCCTGATGACAAAGACCCTGATGAATATATACGGAAGCATGGCGCTGCCGCTTTTACTGATTTACTTGCTAATGCAGATGGTCTTATCGATTATCAGATTAAGAAAGCATTTAAAGAAATTGATTATTCTGGCCTGGAAGGCAAGGTCGCCGTTGTTTCCAAGATAGTACCTGTTTTAGCAGCCTCAAATAATGCAGTTGAGGTAAATAGCCATATTGCTCAGATTTCGCAGACTCTGGCTATTGATGAGAGCGCGATCCGCAGTGAATTGCGCAAATTTATTGTGCAGATAAAAAAGGATAAAACTGTAAACGGCGGGAAGACTATAAACAAAATTTCATTGATAAAAAAACCGTCTGTGGCAGTTGAACAAGCAGAGAAGAGCATTATTCGTTTACTGTACGATAATGTTGAGCTAATACCAACAGTTCAGGCGCTGCTATCAGTTGATGATTTTCAAGATGAAAATCGGCAAGAAATAATTAAATTTATATTTGACGCGTATAATGTGGAAAAAAAATGTTTAGCTTCAGCTTGGTATACAGATTTAAGTGAAGCAGCAAATGTTGAGTTGTCTCAAATTATGTTAACAGAAATTCCAACCGATGATACAGCTAAGCTTGTCAATGATTATATGCGAATGATTCGTTTAACGAATTTAAAACTATTATATGAAGAACACCGGCTTAGGGCCGATGAATTAGAACGCATGGGGGATAGTCGCTTTTTGCAGGAATTAGCAGAAAGTCAACGAATTAAAGATGAAATTAAAAAAACACACAATTCATAGGTTAATATCAGTATTGGACGGATCGGCCAAGGGAGGAGGGGAGTAAAATGACTGAGAAAAAAACTATCACTAATGATCACGTAAGCGAGTTGTTGCATAAAGGGAAAAAACGTGGCGGCGTACTGACGTATGGCGAAATCATGGATACTCTCCAAAGTGAAGATTTATCTCCTGACGAGATTGATGATATGTACGAAGTTTTTTCTAATAAAGGAATTGAAATCGTTGATGAAATTCCTGAGGTAGAGGGCTTGGATGATCCCGAGACAACTGGAATGGAAGAAGCAGCTCCCGAAGAGGTAGATGTTGATTTAAGTATCCCAGAAGGGATAAATATTGATGACCCTGTTCGAATGTATCTAAAAGAGATTGGTCGGGTACCGCTTCTAAATGCTGAAGAGGAAATCAATTTGGCTAAGCTGATGGAGAACGGTGATGAGGAAGCAAAGCGGCGCTTGGCCGAAGCTAACCTCCGACTTGTAGTAAGCATAGCCAAACGATATGTCGGCCGTGGGATGTTGTTTTTGGATTTAATCCAAGAAGGTAATTTAGGCCTTATCAAAGCTGTTGAAAAGTTTGATTATGGTAAAGGATTTAAGTTTAGCACTTACGCAACTTGGTGGATTCGGCAAGCAATTACTAGAGCAATTGCCGATCAGGCACGTACTATCAGGATTCCTGTTCACATGGTGGAAACAATTAATAAACTGATTAGAGTATCGCGGCAGTTGCTCCAAGAATTAGGAAGAGAACCAAATCCAGAGGAAATTGCCGGCGAAATGGATATAACCGTTGAACGGGTCAGAGAAATTATGAAAATCGCTCAAGAGCCTGTCTCGTTGGAAACTCCGATTGGCGAAGAGGAAGATTCTCATCTAGGTGACTTTATTGAGGATCAAGACGCTCCTGCACCAGCTGAAGCAGCTTCGTTTATGTTGCTTAAAGAGCAGCTAGAAGAAGTTCTTGAGACATTAACGCCAAGGGAAGAAAAAGTGCTAAGGCTTAGATTTGGGTTAGATGATGGCCGCGCACGTACGCTTGAAGAGGTTGGGCAGCACTTTGGAGTTACCCGGGAACGGATTCGCCAAATTGAGGCAAAGGCGCTTAGAAAGCTACGCCATCCTAGTCGTAGTAAAAAACTTAAAGACTTTCTTGAATAGAAAAATACTTGACGTAACATAAAACTTGTCATATAATATACTTTGTCAGTTACGTTCCTCGATAGCTCAGCTGGTAGAGCAATCGGCTGTTAACCGATCGGTCGTAGGTTCGAGTCCTACTCGAGGAGCCATTACAAGAATGCTAAACAGGCTTTCTTCGGAAAACCTGTTTTAATCTTCGGGCCTATAGCTCAGCGGTAGAGCAGCCGGCTCATAACCGGCTGGTCCCTGGTTCGATCCCAGGTGGGCCCACCAATTGAATATTAAAACTGGCCCGTTGGTCAAGCGGTTAAGACACCGCCCTTTCACGGCGGTATCAGGGGTTCGAATCCCCTACGGGTCACCATAAGGGTGATTAGCTCAGCTGGGAGAGCGCCTGCCTTACAAGCAGGATGTCGGCGGTTCGATCCCGTCATCGCCCACCACACGAAAACGAATGCAAAGCATAGCTTTGCATTTTTTTATATTTTCCATTATACTAAACATAATATTTGATCTCTATTACTAGGAGGCATGACTTTGCGACTTGGCGCACGACTACAGGCTATTGCCGACTTAGTTGAACAAGGAACGTCGTTAGTTGATATTGGAACAGATCACGCCTATTTGCCCATTTATTTAGTTGAGAAAAAAATCGTTTCACGGGCAGTCGCTGGTGAAGTGAGTGATGGTCCCTATAAAGCAGCACAGCAGACGATTGATAATGCCAAATTACAAGGGGTACAAGGCTGCGTCCAGCTCAGATTGGGTGATGGCTTACAAGTTATTGAGCCGGGAGAGATTGAGACGGCAGTGATGGCCGGTATGGGTGGCGCAACAATTATTGGTATTCTCGAAGGGGCCCCTAGGGTAGCTCACTCTCTCAAGCGTCTCATTATTCAGCCTATGGTCGCTGCAGCGGCTGTTCGGCGCTGGCTTTTTGATAATGGCTGGTATATTGACAATGAAGTGTTGGTCGTGGACGACGGAAGACTCTATGAAATTATCACTGCTGAACAAGGGGAAGCGCCTAAACACGAGGAAATACTCCATGATATAGGGCCGGTTCTATGGCGGCGAAAACCGCCATTGCTTGCAATGCATCTTGACCAGCTTATCCAACAAACACACCGAATTTTAAATGGAATGGCAGCAGGAAATAATTATTCGGATAAGTATTATATTTATGCCGAAAAACTAAGCCAATTGGAGGCTAAAAAGGCATGTCTGTAAAATGTCAAGTAATTATGGATGAACTTGATCGAATTGCACCTCGCTATTTAGCAGAAAGTTGGGATAATGTAGGGTTGCTTGTCGGTAGCCCGTTGCAGGATGTTTCTAATCTTATGGTTGCGTTAGATGTGACGGGAGATGTTATTAAACAGGCTATTGCAACCCATACTGATATGATCATTGCCCATCATCCGTTCATATTCAAAGGGATTAAGAATGTGCGCGCCGATTTGCCTCATGGCAGGCTATTGACAGAACTTATTAAGAATGATATCGCTGTATATGCCGCTCATACTAATCTGGATATTGCTGTTGGCGGCATTAATGACGTTTTGGCAAATAGACTTCATTTAGCGGATATTGAGGTGCTTTCTTCAAGCCATTCTGATAAATTAATTAAATTGGTTGTATTTACACCAAAGAGTCATGCGGAATCTGTGCGCAGGGCGATCAGTGAAGCTGGCGCAGGATATATTGGGAATTATAGTCATTGCACATTTGCTACTGACGGTGTAGGCACCTTTTTGCCACTCGCCGATACTAATCCGTTTATCGGTACGGCTGGAGTATTGGAGCAAGTGGCTGAAGTGCGTCTTGAAACTGTTCTACCTGAAAAAATAAGTCAACGAGTATTGAATGCTATGTTCAAGGCTCATCCTTATGAGGAAGTGGCTTATGATTTGTATCCGCTGGTCAATGATGGCCCGAAAATTGGTTTAGGACGAATGGGTAACTTGCCAACAACAAAGTTGTTAGCTGTGTTTGCTAATGATGTAAAGAAAATGTTGGGAATCAACTGGGTGAAAGTGGCCGGCCCATCTGATAAGGCTGTGCGTAAAGTAGCTGTCTGCGGCGGGAGTGGTGCCAGCCTGATTCAAACAGCAGCCCTAGCTGGTGCGGATGTTCTTGTCACAGGTGATGTTAAATATCACGAGGCCCAGGATGCTGTTTCAGCTGGTATTGCTATTATCGACGCCGGGCATTTTGGTACTGAAAATGTTATTGTAGATCATTTGGGTCAATACCTTGATGAACGTGCTTGCCAAGGTAAGTGGGGTGTTGAAATTGTTACAGACAAAAGCAGTAAGGATATTTTTAATCGTTATTAGACAGGCTTTTCGCGCCTGTCTATCTTTTTTTGCCATTAATAAGACATATTATGTGACGGAAAGTAGAGGGAGATCAATATGATGAGAGAGCAGCTCCAAATGCTATGGGATTTGCAGACATATGAGGAGAGTAAAGCAGCTATTCTACAAAAAAAACAGATGATTAGTTCAGAAGGTTTAAAAAAGACTTGGCAGGATATTGCTACTATAAACAATAGAATAATGGAGGAAGAGACAAGAGTCACAGCCTATAATAACCAGTCCGAGAAACTTGAAACAACCTTAATGGATATTACGCAACAACTTAAAAAGCTCGAAGTCCAGCTTTATGGCAGCGGTCTAAAGAATATGAAAGAAATGAGTCAATTGCGCAGCAAATACGATGCTTTAAAAGCGAACGTTCTTTTGCGTGAAGATGAATTACTCGAAAGGATGGAGAAATGTGACGAATTTACCAAACTGATTGTTAGCTTAAATGAGCAATTAGGGCGAAAAAAAGGTTTACATGAAGATACACAACGTAGTACTATGATTGACATCACGGCTATGGATAAAACCATAGCGGATATTGACAACCAAATTATTAGTTGCCGGCTCAAGATTGATAAAGAGTTATTGAGTAAATATATCGAACTCAAACGTACGATGGAGAAGCCAATTGCTAAACTGAAAAAGGAGTATTGCGGCGGTTGTCATCGTAGTCTACCAATCACTAAAGTGGAGATGGCTCGAATTAGAACGGTATGCTGTGATTATTGTGGTCGCATTCTGATTTCTGAAAAGATGTAGATTAAGGTTGAAACAAAATTAATTCGACATAATTACAATTGTATGATATAATTAATACCTGCGTTGTAAGCATGAAAGACGATCGCGAATGTCTTTTGACATTTGAGGAAAGTCCGGGCTCCATAGGGCAGGGTGCTGGATAACGTCCAGCGAGGGCGACCTCAGGGAGAGTGCCACAGAAATGTAGACCGCCGGTGTTACCGGTAAGGATGGAACGGTGCGGTAAGAGCGCACCAGCAGTTAGGTGACTAACTGGCTAGGTAAACCCCACCTGGAGCAAGACCAAATAGGGAAGGGATGAGGCTGCTCGTCGACCTTCCGGGTGTGTCGCTAGAGCCGTCAGGCAACTGGCGGCCCAGATAAATGATCGTCATCGCTTTTGCGGTACAGAACTCGGCTTATTGACTGCTTACAACCTTAAATGAAATTAACCCACAGTATAGAATTTTGTACTGTGGGTTTTTGCTAATTTCATCCTATTGCCAGCTGAATATTTTAGGAGGACTTTTTTCTATTAGGGGCATTGTGCCATCAGGGTAGCCGATAATGAGTGGCGCTACCGGAATATAGTCAGCAGGAATATTAAGCAGCCTCTTAGTTTCCGGAAGACTTAAAAATGGAAGGGCAAAGCCAATCCAACAAGTACCTAAGCCAAGGCTGTGTGCTGTTAGCATTAAATTTTGGGCAGCCATGCTGCAATCTTCAATGGGGTGTGGAGTATCGGATTTTCCGTAAATTACAATGAGGGTTTGGGCATTGTAAAAAATATTGAAAGCAGGCTTAGATAACGCTGGTCGGTATTTTTCTAATTGAGGATTCTGTTCGGCAACTTCTAAAAGCTGCTTTTTGGCAGCATCGGAAAATTGTTTAAGCAATTTTGGATTTTGTACGACGGAGAATGCCCAAGGTTGAGCATTGGTGGCCGTTGGTGCCTGTATGGCAGCATTGAGAAGTTTATCAACGATATTTTTGTCGAGTTGTTGTTCGGTGTAACGTCTTACAGACCGACGGCCTTTTATGGCTTCTGTCAGATTCATGATATACCTCCTCTCATTTTATATAATAACCTAAATACATTTGTTTAGTAAAGTTTATCCGATGACTAAGTCGCTTAAAGGGAGTTGATGGGCAAATGAAAAGGTTGACTTTTTAGCCAGTATTTTCTAAGATAGAGTTAACCCTGGAATTGGGGAGTAAGGACAATGACTAGAAGTATATCATTCGTTTATACTAAGTAAAAGGCTATGTATGACTTAGTTAAAGGAGGTAGCAAAATGGCATTGGTGAATATTCAAAATGAGAATGAATTTAACGAAAAGGTACTGAGCGCTTCTCAAGCGGTGCTGGTGGATTTCTGGGCACCGTGGTGCGGACCATGTAAAATGGTAGGGCCAGAGGTGGAAGCGTTAGCAAACGATTATGCTGATAAAGCAGTTGTGGTGAAAGTGAATGTAGATGAGCAGAAATCATTGGCCTCAAAGTATAATGTTATGAGCATACCGACACTGATTGTATTTAAAGATGGTCAGGAAGCAAAACGTATTGTTGGTTTTCGCCCTAAAAAAGAACTTGGTGCAGTACTTGATAGTGTTATGTAAGTTGATTTACTCCCGGTATACCGGGAGTTTTCTTTTAAAACAATGTCTTTTAGGAAAGCTTTTTTGGTAGAGAAAATCTAGTCACTTGCGATAATTGACGTAATTTGCGATAATAGGACATATATACAGGAAGGAGCAAAAAACCCTATGATTATTTCGTGGAATACCACCCAGGCTTGTAATATAAAATGTCTTCACTGTTATCGTGATGCGGGAACTAAGCGCTCTGATGAACTTTCCACAGCCGAAGGGAAGAAGCTTCTGTCAGAGATGGCCAAAGCTGGTTTCAAAATTATAATTTTAAGTGGTGGCGAACCACTGATCAGGCCAGATATATATGAGCTAATCAGTCATGCGCGGAGTGTTGGCATGCGACCTGTTTTGGGTACAAATGGTATATTGATTACTGATGAAGTTGCAGTCAAGCTCAAAGAAGCCGGACTGGCCCGGGCAGGGATCAGTTTAGATAGCACGGATAAGAAACAGCATGATTATTTTAGGCAGTGTGAGGGCGCTTGGGAGCAAACAATGCGCGGCATGGAAGCTTGTCGTAAGGCTGGTCTTCCCTTTCAGGTGCATACTACGGCAATGAACTGGAATGAAAGTGAAATTACAAACATTACTGATCTGGCTGTTGAAGTCGGAGCGGCTGCGCATCACGTATTTTTCCTAGTTCCTACAGGACGAGGCAAAGAGATTGAAAACACGACTTTAAAAACAGCTCAATATGAAGCGCTGCTTGAACGAATTCTTGATAAGCAAGCCGAGGTTTCCATTGAATTAAAACCGACATGTGCGCCACAATTTATGAGGATTGCAAAGCAACGAAAGATGGAAATGAGATTCACGCGCGGTTGTTTGGCTGGTACAGCATACTGTGTAGTTCTGCCCAACGGTGATGTACACCCTTGTCCGTATCTGCCGCTTAAAGTCGGTAACGTACGTGATACAGCTTTTGATGTTCTGTGGCGTGAAAGCAGCTTATTCCATGATTTGCGCCATGAAGAGTTAAAAGGCGGTTGCGGCCGTTGTGGTTATGATAAGATTTGCGGCGGCTGTAGAGCCAGAGCTTATTATTATTCAGATGGCGATTACCTTGCAGAAGAGCCTTGGTGTGACTACGGACGGTAAATGTAGTTTATCCGGAGTAGAGAAGTCTAACTCCGGATGTTTTTTTAACTAAAGTTTTCCCATGTTTTGGCACAATTTGAAAAATGTTGATTTTTGTTGTAAAAAAAAGAAACCTTTTTCTGATTTTTATACAGGAAATCTAATATATTTGTAAAAGTAACTAAAGTAGTATAATGTATTATTTTCTAAACAGTCAAAAAATTTATGATGAGGCGGGTTGGTATGGAAAAAAGAGATTCGCTGTGGGACATCTTTCAGAAGAAAAATTTAAGTCGGCGCAGTTTTTTGAAAGCATGCGTTGCAATCACTGGTATTATGGGGCTTTCGCCAACGATGATCCCGCAGGTGGTAGATGCTGCGGAAAACAGGCCATTACCTCCAGTACTTTGGCTCCATGGCCATGAATGTACCGGCTGCGACGAAGCCTTTCTTCGGTCCCAGACTCCGCTGGCATCAGATGTCCTTCTTAATATGATTTCTCTCGAGGAGATGGAGGTTATCGGGGCTGCCGCCGGTGAGCAGCTTGAACACCATGCTGCTGAGATTATGAAAAAGTATACTGGACAGTATCTTTTACTTATTGAAGGAGCCGTTCCAGTCGCCGAGGATGGAATCTATTGTATGGTAGGAGGTAGACCATTCTCCGAGAGTTTAAAAGAAGCGGCTAAGGGTGCTGCAGCAGTTGTAAACGTTGGTTCATGTGCGGCTTGGGGTGGAATTCAGGCTGCAAAGCCTAATCCGACTCAATCAGTTGCTGTAAGTAAAGTCATTAGTGGTAAGCCAATTGTTAATATTCCCGGCTGTCCGCCGATTCCTGAAGTAATCACCGGAGTGATTATGCATTATGTTGTTTTCGGTCAAATTCCGCCACTCGATAGTAAAAATCGTCCTAAGCAGTTCTTTGGTAATCGAATTCATGACACATGTTACCGCCGGGCTTTTTTCGATTCTGGTATGTTTGTGGAGAAATTTGATGATATTGGTAGCAAAGCAGGTTGGTGTTTATATAAAGTGGGTTGCCGCGGTCCCGAAGCATATAATTCATGTGGTAATTTAAGATGGTGGAATGGCTTGTCTTATCCTATTCAATCAGGTGCGCCCTGTGTTGCTTGTGCAGCTGATGATTTTTGGGATAATGATCCTTTCTTCCAGCGCCTTCCTAACATACCTGTTCCGAATACAATTGCGACTGCAGATAAGGTCGGAATGGTTGCCGCCGGAGCAGTCACAGCTGGCGTTGTTGCTCATGGCATTGCATCTGCTATTCAACACAAAAAGCATCAGCAAAAAGAACATAAGGATGATTGAGGGGAGAAATTGGTATGAAGCGAATTGTCGTTGATCCTGTTAGCCGTATTGAAGGACATTTGCGCGTTGAAATTATGATTGATGAGGCAACAGGCAAAGTGCAAGATGCTCTTTCAAGTGGTACAGCTTGGCGTGGTATAGAAACGATCTGTAAAGGTAGAGATCCGCGCGACCTTTGGCTATATACACAGCGTATATGTGGTGTGTGTACTACCGTTCACGCATTGGCTTCAGTGCGGGCCGTTGAAGATGCGCTAGGGATTGAAATTCCGAAGAATGCAAACTATATACGCAATATTATTTATTCATCTCAAATGATTCATGATCATATTGTTCACTTTTATCATTTGCACGGACTGGACTGGGTAAGTCCAATTGAGGCCTTAAAAGCAAATCCATCAGCAACGGCCGCTTTACAGAATACTATTTTAGAAAAGTATAGTTTGCCATTTAGTGGTCCTGTGGAACACGATACCAGTGCTTACCCCAAGGACTTTCCTAAGGCGTCAACGGTTTATTACAAAGAAATTCAGACGAAAATAAAGAAAATTGTTGATAGCGGCCAGTTAGGCATCTTTGCGGCCCATTATTGGGATCATCCTGATTATGCAGTTTTGCCACCAGAGGTTCATTTAATGGCAATAGCTCATTATCTTAATATGCTGGATAGGCAGCGGGAGTTAGTTATATCACACCTGATTTTTGGTGGAAAAAATCCGCATCCTCACTACTTAGTCGGCGGGATGGCGTGTTCTATCTCAATGAATGACATGAATGCTCCTGTTAATACCGAGCGACTGGCGGCGGTTGATACTTCAGCTAATTTAGGAATTGATTGTGTAAATTATTTCTATTTGCCTGATTTGTTGGCTATAGCTGATATATATGCAAAGGCTGGCTATTTGGATGGGGGCGGGCTTGCTAAAGAACGCGTACTTGGCTTTGGTGATTTGCCTGACGAGACTTATAGCGGCACAAGCAATGGTAGTTATCACAGTAATCTTCTGCTTAGATCAAACGGGATTGTCGAGAATTTCGGTCAGGGAGTTATGAACGCCATATACCACCCCTTTGATCCGAAAGATCTTGCTGACCCTAATGTTTTAAATGAAGGTGTTGAACATGCATGGTACCAATATCCCGAAGGGCAGGCTGATGTCCATCCATGGGATGGGGTAACCAAGCCACAATATACCGCCCCCAAAGAAGGGACAAAAACAAATTGGAAGTATCTTGATGAAAATGGTAAGTACTCTTGGATAAAAACGCCAAAGTGGCGGGGGAAAACAGCTGAAGTTGGTCCGCTTGCTCGCTATATAATTGTTTATACTAAGGTGAAACAAGGGTTAATGAAACCGACTTGGGTCGAGAACATGATGGTAGAGCAAATCGATGCTGTCTCAAAAATGCTTAATTTACCTCCGGAAACATGGATGCCGTCAACAATTGGTCGTACATTAACAAGAGGTTTAGATGCCCAGGTATTTGCCTATGCGAATAAGTACTTTTCCGACAAGTTATTGAAAAGTATTAAAGCAGGTGATACAACGGTTGCAAATATGACTAAATGGGACCCTTCTACCTGGCCCAAGGAAGCTCATGGAGTCGGTCTGCATGAGCCGCCACGTGGCGGGCTTAGCCATTGGGTAGTTATCAAAGATGGTCGGACAGCCAACTACCAAGCAGTAGTACCAAGTACTTGGAATGCCTGTCCAAGAGATAGTAAAGCTGGTTACGGGGCCTATGAACTGGGTATGATTGATACCAAAGTGAAAATTGCTGAAAAACCACTTGAAATCTTGAAACTTATTCACTCCTTTGACCCATGTCTGGCTTGCGCAACCCATCTTTATAATGCAGAGGGCAAGCAAATCGCTGTTGTTAATACTGATCCATTCAAGTGATAAAAAGAAAGGAGTCAGTTTTATGAGCACCGAGCCATTACGGCGAGTTTATGTGTTTAGCCCGTTCTTACGGTTATTTCACTGGATTATGGTCATTTCAATTGTTGTTTTGTTTGTAACGGGTTTGTATATTGGTAATCCTGCATTTCTCGGAACGCAGGGAATTGAGGCGACTTATGCTGTTGAGTCACTTTTCTCTATGGCAACGATTCGCTACCTGCATTTCGCTACGGCGTACATATTTGTCGCTAGTTTTATCATGCGTATCTATGGCATGATTGCGTTTAAAGGAGATCGGCTATTTCCACGGCCATGGACGTTTGAATATTGGTTAGGAACAGTTGATGTAGCACTTCATTACGCTTTTATTACTCCGAATCATCGGCCCTATATTAGAAATCATATGGCTAGGGCTGGATATGCATCGGTTTACGTTATGATTTTGCTTGAAGTAATTACTGGCTTTGCAATGTATTATATGATTGACCCTAATCGGTTTGGGGCCACATTGTTTAGCTGGATCAATCATTTGTTGATCAATGAGTATTATGTGCATTTGATTCACCATTACATTGCATGGTTTATTGTATTATTTGCTATTGTACACATGTATATGGCTGTCCGATCTGACATGATGGAAAAAGGCGGTGAAATATCCAGCATGTTTTCTGGTGTTAAATTTGTCGAGGCTGATCCCGATGATATAGGAGATATTGATCATGGAGAAAATAACAGTTCTAGGAATCGGAAACATTCTGCTTCAAGATGAGGGATTGGGTGTTAAAACCATTGAACGACTAAGCCAAGATTATCAATTTCCCGAAAATGTTCAGGTATTAGATGGTGGAACGCTTGGAATGGGGCTCATTGCTTTTGTAGAAGGTGCAGATAAGTTGATCATCGTTGATGCTGTGTCAGGTAAATTACCGCCAGGTTCAATCTATGAGTTGAAGGGGAGCGAAGTCAAGGCATATTTTCAGCAGGCAATCTCTTTGCATGATTTAGGGATTCAGGATGTTCTGGCAACACTGGAGGTTTTGGATAAGCCGATCAACGAAGTAGTTGTTTTTGGCATGCAGCCGAAAACAATTGATGTTGGCTTAGAGTTAAGTGAAGTAGTTGTGCCAGGCATTGCCCGTTTAGAAAGTCTTGTGATTGAGCAGCTTTCTGCTTGGAAGGTGGAGGTAAGACAGGTTGGACAATAAACAATTATCGGTTAAGGCTAAGGTTGTGTTGATTGAAATTAAGGAGGCACTATCCCGATTTCTGGAGACGGGCCAACCCTGGACAATATTTATTGACAAGATGGCTTTGGATTTTGAAGAACGGAAGGCGATTCGCGACATATTAGGGCAAGGCAATATAACGGTTAATTTTAAGGATGAGGCTGAGCCTGTCGAATGGCTTGAAAGTGGGGTTGCTGGTGTTTGGTATGGTGTCTTTTATAATGCCAGTGGAAATCCAATTTTAGAAACGATTGAGGTTAGCGCTTTTCCTGAACTTGCCGCAGCCCAGCATGACGACACAGTGAAGGGAATTGAAGCGATTACCGCAAAAATCAATAGCCTGAAATAATACAAACCCGATCAGGCCTGTGCCGGATCGGGTTTGTATTTCTTTAATGGAAGCAGGTTCTTCTATTAAAGGATATTTTTGTATACGTAACGAAACATATCAATCTTGGGAATACTATTGGTAATTTGCATTTTCATAGAATAAAATGAGGTGATATATATGTTAAGGGGTATCAGAGGAGCAACAACTGTTACTTCAAACAGCCGCACGGAGATTTTGGATTGTGTATCAGAATTACTTCATGCTATAAAAGAAGCTAATTCTTTTCAGACGGAAGACGTTGGGGCGATTATATTCAGCTCGACGCCTGATCTTGATGCCGCTTTTCCTGCGGCTGCCGCAAGGTCAATGGGCTGGACGGATATTCCGCTGTTTGGAACACAGGAAATAGATAATCAAGATGGGCTACCACGTTGTATTCGAGTGTTGATTCTGTGGAATACGGATTTGTCTCAAAACAATATTCGTCATGTTTACTTAGGGGATGCAGTAGTTTTGCGGCAAGATATAGCCAAGTAAGAGGGAAATGTTATGAAATTAATTTCGATTATTACGCCGGTTTTTAATGAGCAGGAAAATGTGGAAGTTTTTTATCAAGAAGTCTTACTGGCTATGGAGAAGCTACCTTACACTTTTGAAATAATCTTTGTCGATGATGGATCAAATGATGCCACCCCCGCAATATTAGACCGACTAGTAAAAAAGGACAGCCGAGTTCGAGCTATTTTGCTGGCGCGTAACTTTGGCCATCAGGTTGCTCTTACGTGTGGATTAGACTACGCTCTTGGTGATGCTGTTATTACCATGGATGGCGATATGCAGCATCCTCCAGAGTTGTTACCAGCACTTTTAAGTAAGTGGGAAGAAGGCTTTGAGGTTGTTCAGACAGTTAGGTTACGTACAGAGGGAATATCCTGGTTTAAATCATTCACATCGGGCTTGTTTTATAAGTTGATTAATTCTATATCTAAGGTCCAGGTTCAAGATGGCGGTTCAGATTTTCGGCTGCTTGATAAAAAAGTTGTTGAAAGTTTTCGGCTTTTTAAGGAACGAGCTCGTTTTATTCGTGGCATGATAAGTGCAATAGGTTATCGCCAGGTTGAGGTTGAATTTGCTGCACCGAAACGTTTTGCAGGACAATCAAAATTTTCACTAAGTAAGATGCTTCATTTTGCGCTTGACGGAATTACTGCTTATTCTAAACTTCCTTTGCGATTTGCTTTTTATATCGGGGTCATTTTGGGGGCAATTAGTATTTTTCTGACAATACATGTCATTTATATAAAATTGTTTACGCAGCAGGCTGTTCCTGGATGGGCGACAATCGCGGCCACCACTCTTTTATTTGGTGGGCTGCAGCTTGTTGGTTTAGGGATTATCGGTGAATATGTCGGGCGAATATTTGAAGAAGTCAAGCAGCGGCCTTTATACTTAGTAAGGGACGAACTGATTCATCGTAATCCAAATGATGGAAAATAGTACATTGTTTGTAAAAAACATGCATAAAGTGGCAGGAATTAAGCTATAAATGCCGAAGTTAATTTACGAGCATTAATAAAGCCTAATCAAGCTCATGACCGGGGGAACCAAAGTTTTCAGGGGTGAAGCTTAGATGGACATGTTATTATGTCCTTAAGTGGGGTGCCTCAGCCCTAACCCGTCAGCTAACCTCGGAGGCTGTTGAGAGGGGTCGACAATTGCCTAAGCTTTTCCGAACTCTGTTGGTGTTTTTGCTGGTATTCTGTTTTTCTTCACTTGCGCATGCCGCGGCTTATCAAGAAGGGGATCAGGGCGATGATGTTGCTTTAATTCAGCAGCGTCTTAATTCGTTAGGCTACAATGCGGGAGCCGCTGATGGCGACTTTGGTACAGTAACGAGTAACGCCGTTATCAATTTCCAGAGAGATCAGGGCCTTGAAACCGATGGCATTATTGGCGCACGTACTTATCGGCTTCTGATGGGCCGGGACATTCCGGTCAGCAGGGCTAGCTCCAGTACATCTGCAGTTCGCCGGGCTACGCAGATTGCAATGAACTACATGAACGTGCCTTATGTGTTTGGTGGTACTACACCTAGTGGATTTGACTGTTCGGGATACACAGGTTATGTTTTTCGTCAGGTCGGAATCTACTTACCGCGTACTGCGGATGCTCAATTTGAGCTTGGACGTTCAGTGTCGTACAACAATCTACAGCCTGGGGATTTAGTTTTCTTCACTACTTATGCACCGGGAGCTTCACATGTTGGTATTTACCTTGGTAATTCTCGATTTATCAGTGCAACATCTAGCCGTGGTGTAGTTGTTAGTCGGTTAGACAGTGGTTACTGGGGAAATTCTTATTATGGTGCACGTCGAATATTGTAGATGAACTAGGATTAGGGAGGCGATTTGTACCTCCCTCTTTTTATTTGGTAACCAGATTGAAACAGTAGTATAATAATGAAACGATGTAGTGTTTTATATGGTTTTTCATGACTATAAAATATAAATTGGTGCATGCCTGGATATGTGTATTTGATTGAGGAGGTAAGTAGAGAATATGGTTAATTTATCAGAAGTGACGTTTGCATACGATCAAGATATTGTTATCCAGAACTTAACGCTTACGATAGATCGAGGAAGTTTTACGGCTGTTATTGGACCTAATGGAGCAGGTAAAAGTACAGTATTAAAGTTAATTGCCGGACTGCTAACACCACGAACTGGGACGGTTATGGTAAGTGGACAAGATGTACGAACAGCTAGACTTGGCGGTTTAATTGGCTATGTTCCACAAAACTATGGTAAGAATGTATGCGGTTTTCCGGCTACTGTCGAGGAAGTAGTAAGATTGGGGACAATTGCAGGGCAGCATGATAGGCACTTTTCTCAAAGTGCCGTCAATCATATAGTGAATCATATGCTGGAATTAGTTGGGTGTCAGGGTATAAGAAAAAAACGAATTGGTGATCTTTCGGGTGGCCAACAACAGCGGGTAATGGTCGCTAGAGCATTAGCCGGTAATCCAGAGTTATTGCTCCTAGACGAGCCGACAAGTGGTGTCGACTATGAGGCAAGCGAGAAGATATATGAACTTCTAGGGCAGCTCAATCAAAACTTAGATGTTACCGTTATAATGGTATCGCATGATATTGAAAAAGCTACACATTGGGCAGATAAGGTGGCTTGCATTAATCGTGGGTTGTGTTTTTTTGGAGATAGCCAGGAATTTAATTTAAATCATATCCAGTCCCGCCATCTGTGGTTTTATAATGGCTAGCAAGGGAGGAACTTAAAGTGGAATTTTTACAGTATGAATTTTTTCAACGGGCGCTTTTGGCTGGGCTGATTGCAGCGCTTGTTTGTCCGATTATCGGTATTTTTGTAGTTGTCCGTCGACAGTCATTGATTGGCGACGGCTTAGGTCACCTTGCCTTCGCTGGTGTAACAGGCGGCTATCTTGTCGGTTTGTATCCGGCGGTTGGCGCTTTAGTCCTTACGGTGACTGGAGCGATTGGGATTGAACTTATGCGGCGACGCAATAATCAATATAGTGATATGGGATTAGCGATTTTTTTCTATGCAGGAATTGCCTTGGCGATTATTTTTAGTACTATGACAAAAATGCCAAGTTCCGGTCTGTTAAGTTTTCTCTTTGGAAGTATTATCACAGTGACAATGGCTGATGTAATTGTCATTGCAATTAGCGGGGTTGCTGTGGCAATCGTGGTGTATTTCCTTTTTGATAAGCTTATGCTTATCGCAATCGATGAGGACGTAGCCAGCGTTGCAGGGATTAATATTTCGCTAATTAACATGATTTTCAGTATTGTGACTGCGGTTGTTGTTGTCGTCGGCATGACAATTGTGGGTATTTTGCTGGTAAGTGCACTGATGATCGTGCCTGTTGCAGGAGCCTATTTGCTTAAGTTAAGTTTTAAAGGCACACTTATGGTTGCTATAATTATTTCGATTTTATCAGTGTTCATAGGGTTGATTACTTCATTTTATTTGGATATTGCCCCAGGCGGAACAATTGTTATGACGGCAATAGGGATTTACGTGGTTATTTCTCTCTGTCGAAAGGCAAGTGAATTCAAAGGACGAGGTGCTTGCGGTTTAACGACTACCGGGGACAAGAAAAATGATTAGTTTTGCATAATATTTTGCGATCGGTACTACGATAATTGATGATGCTATATTAAAAATAGTGTGTACAAAAGCTACCTGGCCGGCGAATTCAGAGGATAGTGTGATTGCGGCTTGGGTAAGTTGATTGGTCAGCGGTAGCGCGGCCATAACGCCTAAAATATTTAAGACAATATGAGACATAGCGATTCGTCTAGCGGCAAGAGGGGCTCCCGTAGCTACAACGACTGATGAAAGGCAGGAACCTATGTTATTTCCGTATACAACATAGGTTGCTGTTGTTAAGTCAATGATGCCGTCATTAGCCAACAGCATTAATATTCCAGTTGCGGCACTGCTTGATTGAAAAAGTAGTGTTATCACTATGCCGCCAAGGATGCCATACAGGGGATTGAATTTGGCAGCCATTAGATATTGGATAACAGTGTCAAATTTTGCAAGCGTTCCTAATGAATCAGAAAGGAATGCTAATCCGAGAAATATGCTGACTAGACCGCATATTGCAAGTGCCGGATAACGAAAACGACGGCTAATGAGGGCTAAAGCACCAGATAAAAGAAGAAAAGGTAAGAGGTATTGCTGCGATAAGGTAATTGTCATTAGCTGGACGGTTGAACATGTCCCAATGTTTGCGCCCAGGATGATACCAAGGCCTTGATAAAATGACAGGTATTCGGCACTTACCAGACCAATTGTAATTAAAGATACCGCGGTGCTGCTTTGCATAGCAGCCGCGGCCACTGTACCGACAAACATGCCGTGCCATGGTGTTGTTGTCAGTTGCTGCAGGATTTTTCGCAATCTTAACCATAACAATTTTTTTAGACCGTACCGCATCAGAAAGATTCCACCAAGCAACAGGCAAATACCAATCATAGCCATTATGAGAAAATGCATATTTTAGCCCCCCATTCCAGTACACTGTATGCGCGCGGGGGGCTTTATATTATTGGTCAGCTTTCACTTTTTGTCAGTATCTGCTATAATGTAAATAATTACAAGTATTCTCTATGTTGTCAGGAGGTCGCTATTGATGCAAGTTACAAGAACACAGGCCTGGAAAATATTGAATGAACATGTGGCGAGTGAATCACTTCTCAAACATTGCTTAGCAGTTGAAATTGCCATGAGAGCCTATGCGGAAAAGTTTGGTGAAGATATTGAGTACTGGGGAGCAGTTGGCCTTCTGCATGACATCGATTTCGAGAAATATCCTACTGAGCATCTTGACCATGTTGAAGAAATTTTGGGGACTTATGGTTTTGATGAGCAATTTGTTACAAATATAAAATCCCACGCGCGTGATTGGGGTAGTGAGCGGACACTACTACAAAAAACTTTATTGGCTGCTGATGAGATGACAGGATTTATTATTGCTTGTGCTTTGGTTAGACCCGACAAAAGTTTGGATAACCTTGAGGTCAAATCGGTAATAAAGAAGATGAAGGACAAGGCTTTTGCGCGGGCGGTTAACCGGGAGCTTCTTACTACTAGTGCTAAAGATATGGGGGTCGATATTAAAGAACATGTTGACTTCTTAACTAAAGCATTGGCTTTTGCTGTTAAGCAGCCGGAATATCAGCAATTGCCGCTCGTTGGTTAGACAGGCAACCCCATCTGAATCAAGTCTCACTTTATGTCGACGATATTTGAAACATATATTTATCGATCAGCAGAAAACCTCTTTGCAACGTCAATATGCAAAGAGGTTTATTTTTGGCGTAAATATTGTTTAACGTGCATACAGATTAGGAAAGACGGCTGTGAGGAGAGGTAACATGGGCAAATTTATTAACAAGCTAACCGTTAATCTGCATGAAATTTGTGCACGTGACAAAGTTCACCAGCACTTATTCGATTTACTACGTAAACAAGAGGGACTTAAGATAAGACCAATCATCATATTATGTATTGGCTCTGACCGATATACAGGTGACTCTCTTGGTCCTTTAATTGGTTCAGATTTAAAAGAAAATACTGAGTTTACTGTTTATGGCTGTTTGGATTATCCTGTTCATGCTGGTAACCTTGTCGAAACAATTAGTGTCATAAAACATCGGCACCATCATCCGATTATCATTGCAATTGATGCATGCCTAGGAAAAACGAGTGAAATTGGTAATATTGAGGTATGGGAGGGAGGGCTGCAGGCGGGTATTGCAGTAGGAAATCGTCTCCCCTGTGTGGGTGATATTTCAGTCATTGGTGTAGTTAATTCCGGTGGGCACCTTGGATATTTAGATCTGCAGAGTACGCCGTTGTCAATTGTGGTGAAACTAAGCAAAGTGATCAGTTTCGCCCTGCGGGATGCTGTGCCTGCTTTGGCAGTTGAGTCGGAAAAGCAGGTTTTATCTTGTTAGTCTAGTTATTTCGGAACAGCTTATCCCACATAACATAAAGGATGATTAGCAAGGCAGAAAATAGGATTCCTAAATCACCTAAGTATATATTCACGCATGTCACACTCCATGATTAAAATTTATCCATGACTGAGCCGCTCTTCTTCTATAAGTGGGAGTTATGCCCTAAAGGGCCAGGCGAGCGGCTAAGTCCATAGGGCTGTCTTTAACATTATTACCCACATTAAAACCGAAGATTTATAGTCACAATCAGCCTGACTCTTCCATAGAATGAAACGACAGATTCAGTGGGGGGTGGCTTAGTGACCTTTTTTGCAGCGTTAGCGGCTTCTATAATTAAGGGAATTGCGCTCCTGGTTTCGTACGTGACGAATAACACGTTTCCATTACCGCTCACCGAGAAAGAAGAGCAAACATACCTTGATCGTTTAAAAAACGGCGACGAAAAGGCAAAACATGTGCTCATTGAGCGAAATTTACGATTGGTCGCTCATATTGTAAAGAAATTCGATAATACTGGTGAAGATGTTGACGACCTTATATCAATCGGAACCATTGGCCTAATTAAGGCAATTAATACGTTTGATATGACTAAAAAAATCCGCCTTGCTACATATGCTGCCCGCTGTATTGAAAACGAAATATTAATGCACTTAAGAAGTACGCGGCGGACTCGGGCTGAAGTAAGTCTTTATGATCCTATTGGTGTTGATAAAGAGGGGAACGAATTACCTTCATCGCTTTATCCGTAAACTTCGCCTATCGGTAAAGTGAAGGCGCTTTACTTAGGCAGTCTAGGATAAAGCACTAGAGTGAAATCAGCGCCTTTTTGGTGCTTTTCTTTACGATATGTAGCATAATCCAAAACTGATTTAAGCATAATGTTTTTAGCTGCTGGGTCCGACTTCTCTTTATAGACATCAAGAAGCTTTTTTGTTTTAGGGATAATATCCTTGTGGGCTGTTTTCCGCTGTAATTCATCTCGTAAGAAGCCCTCGGCTTCAATAATGGCTGTAGTAGCCTGCAGGATTCGCGTTGTTAGCTTTTTAAACCTGTCTAAGTAGGTTTCCCTATCGTAGATCCCTTTTTCCAGCAAATCATACAATGTATCTTTCTGTTGTGTTAGTTCCTTCAGATCTTTATTAAGATTTTGGAGGATTTTTTCTTTTCTATTTAGGTTATGATTCGGTGCAAGAGGGAGTTGATAATACTCCCATTGGGCCCGGTATTCACTAAGCCATGAAGCAAGGCCATCAATTAATTCTTTTTCGACATACTCAAACCGGCAACTTTTATTAGCACAATGTTTATTATAACATATTAAATGAGGATATTGCTGATGCGAGTACGGTCTGTAAATCATTGAGCTGCCGCAAAAATCACATTTAATTAGTCCAGCCAGTGGATTAGTTAGCCCATTAATCAATTGGTAAGGTGGATGATACTTCTTTTTGAGCATGTCTTGGATCTCAGCAAATTCGTATTCAGAGACATAGGCATCGTGAGTGCCGTGTATCCATATTTGTTCATCCTGGGGGCGAGTCCGTACTTCCTTAATTTGTCCAGGTTTTTTTGATTTCCTTTCCTCCTTCTTTTTCCAGACAGTTATGCCGGCATAAACGGGGTTTTTTAAGATGGTGAGAACAGAAGAGGGCGGCCATTTTTTACCGGTGTATGAGAGAAAACCTAGCCGGTTAAGTTCCTGGGATATCTTTGCGGTACCAAGGCCGCATCGGTAAAGATTCCATATTAGTGCAGTCGGCTCAATTTGGTTGGGATTTTTGATTAAATATCTCTTTCGATCTTTTTTCTCAATAAGATAGCCGTAAGGGGGAAGTGTGCCTAGGTAGTTACCCTCTTCAACAGAACGCAGCCGGCCGCCTTGGAGACGGCGCGTAATAATTTTAAGTTCCTTGCGTGCGATAAATGCTTCAAACTCGGTATATTCTTCGTCAAATTCATTGTTCAAGTCATAAACCTTGCGGGGGGTAACAATCTTTGTGTTGGCATTTTTGAATGTTTCTATGATAAGTCCCTGATCCTGCATGCCGCCACGGCCAAGCCTGTCAATATCCATACAGAAAACAGAAGACCATTTGCCGTTTTCCACTTCTTTAAGAAGTTCCAGCATTTCAGGCCGGTGAATCAGACTTTCACCTGAGACAATTTCTTCAAAAACTTTTATTATATTTACGCCATATTCTTTAGCAAGGTGAAAGAGTGCTTTCTTATGTTTTGCCAGTGTTTCTCCTTCGCCGTGCATTTCCGCTTCCTGGTCTTCGCGTGACTTACGAAGATAAAAACAGGCGGGTTCAAAATTTATGTAACTGTGTCTATTCAGCATGGAGAACCTCCAGATCAACGTGCTAGTGGAATCGTTATATTGTATTAGAATATAGGTTTAATTTAGAACAATGCAATTTTAGGGCAGTCCGCTTTTTAAATCCGCATATACATTGTTCTAGAGGTGATGATATGGATCGGTCATATGATGCTACATATTACTCTAAGATAGGTAAAGCGGTTGTTCATGTAGTCGCTCCTTCGCCAATGAGTAGCGATGAGTTTGAGAAACGGCTGCGGGAATTTCACCACACAGCATGGGTAGTCTGGAACTCACTTTCAGTAGAAGAACGGCTAAAGCTGAACAACGAACACGGCGTTAGGTAAGTTGTAGGTATTATATTGTTGGGGAATGGTCTGAAAGACAGTAAAAGTGCCGGATAACTATTAGTCACCCGGCTGGGATAGCTGCTATTAAAACCAACGGCGTCGACGGAAAAGGAAGAAAAACGGAAAGAAAGGTGGGAAGAACCTAAAACGTGGGAAAGACCTAAATCTCCGTCGCCATGATCCACCGAATCCATCAGGATCGCCATCGGGATCACCACCGGGATCACCACCGGGATTATCATCGCTCATTGATCCAAGGTTTGAGGGTGCCCCACACATTGGACATTCGTCCTGCTCGTCGTCATATTCGCAACCGCAGTAAGCACATAATCTACATATTTTGTACTCACAGTCGCAGTCTTCGTAGACTCTATACTTCATGGAATAGGTTCCAATACATTTTCTCCCAGATGCAGGCGTGCTTTCGTATGAAGGCATACATTCGTGCATTGGCATACATTCATAGTCTTTTCTTGGTTTACAGCGATCCATTATCATACCTCCAGTAGTTTTTTTGTGGTTACAGTGTATTTTATGCAAGCTTATGGAGAGATGTTAAGTTAATTTTAAGGCAGTGATACAAATAGAATATTAAGCCAGGCGGAAATTAATTAACACGCAGCTCTTAAATTCTTAGTAACCAAATATAAGCACTCATCATACGATACACAAGGATATCTAAACTACATATATTACAAAGGAGGAATTTGTATGGGTTTCGGTGGTTTTGGTGGTAATCATAATGGTGGTAGTTGTGGGATTATAATTATTATCATTATATTGTTACTGTTTTTCTGCTTTAACGACGACTGCTCTTCAAGCTGTTAGTAAAATACATTCGTTCTTCCATTCCAATAGTCTACCGCAACTTGTCTATTGATAAGGCTCCGCGCAAGCGGAGCCTTTTTATCCGATGACCAAGCCGCTCTTCTTCTACAAGAGGGAGTAATACCCCTACGGGCAAAGGCGAGCGGCTAAGTCCCTGGATACCGTTCGACTAAGATTCAGGTTGAGTTAAAACTCCATCTGAATTAAGTCTCATTTTATTACAGATAACCTGATGAAGGGAATGAAATAACGTTAATTGATGTTTTAGGAACAGCACCTGATGTAGTGGCCGATGTAGTTGAAACTCGGTGCGAATGTGAACGACTGACTAAACAGATTAACCGTCTTAGTCATCGGGAAAAATGGGTTTTGGAGATGCGGTTTGGGATGCCAGACGGAAGTCGGAAAACCCAGCGGGATATAGCACAGATATTGGGAATATCAAGATCATATGTTTCGCGAATAGAGAAGCGAGCAATCCAAAAAGCAAAATCTTACATGTTAGGTGATTAAAGCTATCAATCTTTTTTGTCTTCAAGAATAGGAAAAGCGTTATGGTCATCAAAAAAAATAGGCCAGCTGTGCTGGCCTTATGGGAGAGGAGAAAATTTAGGCTCAATACTAACGAACCTATGTCTAGTATTACCCGATAGAAGGATTCTATTCGTAAGGAATTAGGTCATAGAGATCATTCTTCGTTATTCTGAATGGTTTTGTCAGTATCTCGAGTTGGTGCTGTTCCAGTTTTCGCAGCTTTTTCAGCTTTGGATTTTTGCTTAGCGTGGAACTGATCAAGTGTTTTACCACCCATAATATCACCCCTTTAATTATTGTGCACGGGTCCTGTAGAATAAATTCGATAATGAGCCTCCAGATAGAAAAACAGGCGAGAATAGTTTGTGGAACGGTTAATAGTAGAAGTTATTTTTTACGGTATGAACGAAGGTAGGAGGTAATGACGCTAACCAGACAACAGAAAGAGATGGCTACCAGTAATTCTGCCATACGACACGCTCCTGTTAACATAGGAATTGGTCTGTTGTATTATATTGCAATTCCTTAAGTAAAGGTGACATATAAAGTCTAAAATGTTAATAATTCTAGTGTTGCATGCAATAAGATGTTAGATGATGTAGAAAAGCGCAAAATGTTAAAGGGTAGGCCGCCTTTATGGCGGTTTATTTTTTCTGTTTAAAGGTTTTTCTAATCTTTCTGTCGAAGCAACTAGAAAAAATTAGAAAATCGGGAAGGCGTGACTGATGTGGCAAATGCTTCACTGTTGGATTGTTTTGCTGGTGTAGCGAAGTATATACCGCAGCTCATTAGCGGAAAGGTTGGAATGGTTGTTTGTGATTGCGATCGTTGGATTGTTTCAAACTGTATTCCAGAGCTTGTGCAACAAGTAGTTGCCGGAGAGCCTGTAAAGAATGGTTCGGCGGCGCATAAAGCCATGCAAATGCGGCAAAAAGTTTTTGTTGAAGTACCGAGTGATGTTTATGGCATTCCCTATATTGCTATTAGTATGCCCATAATAGAAAATGGAGAGGTTGTAGGCGCTGTAGCAATTCATGAGTCTACAGAGCGAAAGGAAACTTTACTTGATTCGGCTCGGCAGCTATCTAATTCGGCGTCTGACATGTCGGCATCGATTCAATCAGTTTTAGCGCAGGCAGAGGAAATGGCTGCTAGTGGCAAAATGCTAAAGGATTTATCTATTCAGGCGAACAAACAAGTTGGTGAGACTGACACTGTAGTACAGTTTATTAAAAACGTCGCTAGTGAAACTAATTTGTTAGGCTTAAATGCTGCTATCGAAGCTGCTCGAGTGGGTGAATTGGGACGAGGTTTTGGAGTTGTAGCTGATGAAGTACGCAAGTTAGCTGTTAATAGTGCCAGTTCGGCGACACAAATTACTAATACATTAAGCGGGATCACCAAGAGTATCCAGCATATTACGAATGAGATCAGCCAAATTGACCAGGTAACCTCTCATCAGGCAGATACGATTCAGAAACTAACTGCTCATAGTCAACAATTAATCGCGATGTCGGAGCACTTAACCATAATGGCTGAAAATCTTAACAAAGATAATTAGACTATAAATCCCGCCGCAATGCGGCGGGATTTATATATGATACAACTTATTTCATATCTACGGTCTCAAGACGAGGATTAGGAAGATACTGGCGGCCAAATTTTGAGCAGGGTTTGTTATCAACCATCACGACATCAGCTGTAAAATTAATATTGCTGTTAAACAAACTTGCACCGACAGCATATGTATCAACAGGGACATGGGCTTTTTCAAAATGGACAATACGCTCGACGTTAAATCCACCTGAAACCATAATTTTCACATGATTAAAGCCTTCTGCATCAAGTGCTGCACGAACATTGTGAACTAATTGAGGACAAACCCCGGTCGGTTTGATTCTTCCCATAAGGGGAAGGACAGAAGCGTCGACAACAGTGTCAGAGGTATCCAGACGAACTGCCCATAATTTATCTTTGAACTCCCGGGCAATTTGCAAGCTAGTCTTCACACAATCATTATCAAAATCGACCAAAGCCACTCGATTTATAGACTTGTCCACATATTTGTCGAAGGCTTTAGTAGCTCTCAAGGAATCGCCATTATATGCAGCGATTAGGGCATGTGGAATCGTGCCAAGAGCTTTTTCTCCAAAAGAAACTCCATTAGCGGGTGTTGAAACACCAGCGACCCCGCCGATATGAGCGGCATATCCGTCGGCTTGCTGCACTGAATAGTGATCAAAGCGGGATGGGAAAAATAGAACTGGTTTTCCGGACGCCGCTTTTACAATTTTCCGGACATTAGTAGCAATTTTGGTTTGCCGAGCTATAACACCAAGATAAACTGTTTCAAGATGAGAAAAGTCAGCTAAGTCGCCTTCAATAGTGAGTACGGTTTCCCATGGACGGATTTCATCGCCGTCATGAAGAGCTTTTACAACCAGATTTTCAGGATTATCGGCGCATTTTTTGATGATGGCAATTGCCTCGTCGATGCCGCATAATAATGCGTGCTGACGCTGGAAAATCTGCATCATTACACGAGGGTGATAGTTATCCTGTTTTAAAATTTCTCGTGTGTGTAGAAAATAAATATCACTGAAAAGTCCGTTTTTTATTTCTCTTACAGGGATGTTGAATATATCCGGGGATAGACGTGATTTCATTTGGGACCTCCTAATAAATCCAATCATTTTCTATTATTTGATTGATTGATTTTCATTCTGTATATTACTTATGATACAATAAAACCATATTTTGCCGCAATAGGGGGAAATGATATATGAACGCTCGATTCATAGAAATAACAACCCAGAAACAAGCTCGTGAGGAACTTGCAAAGATAAATTGTGATGAAGTTGGTATTAATATAATGGCTTCAAAAGCCATATTTAAAACATTAAAAGTTGAAAACATCTCTACCAAAGCAGCAAATTTACTAAAGCAAACTTTTTTGGCTAAAGGCGGCGAAGTCGCAGTAGCAAGGGGAACGGCTGATCTTAGTATTGAATTTACCGATGTGCTGATATGCGCAACGCTCAAACAATATAAATTAGCTTTGGCGCAATTAACGATGCAGCCATGGGGATTACCCAAACTAGCTGCCGCACTAAGTAGCGCATTGAAAGCGGTTGAAAACTTTCCAGAGCGTCATTATCGGTGGCCGACAAAAGCTTTATCCGTAACACAAAACAAAACGCTTGTTATGGGGATATTAAATGTTACCCCTGATTCCTTTTCAGATGGCGGTCGGTACAACCGACTTGATTATGCTCTCGAAAAAGCAGAAGCTATGGTTAAAGCTGGGGCTGATATTATTGATCTTGGCGCTGAATCGACAAGGCCGGGGTTTGCGCAAGTGTCAGCAACAGAAGAGATAGAGCGATTATTACCTATATTGAAAGAGCTTGTTAAGAATTGCCCAGTACCAATCTCCATCGACACCTATAAATCAAGTGTTGCAAAAGCCGCTCTCGGTGCCGGCGCTCATATTATTAACGATATTTGGGGCTTACAAGATGATAGTGGCATCGACAGCGGCATGGCTGAATTCATAGCTGCCTATGATGTACCGGTTATTATTATGCATAATCATGTAACAACTCAATATCAAACAGATGTTATGGCAGATATTTGCAGTTTTTTAAGGCGTAGCATTGAAATTGCTCTTAATGCCGGTATAAATTTTGACAATATAATTGTTGATCCTGGGATTGGATTTGGTAAAAATGGCCAGCAAAATCTTTTGGTTATGTCTAGGCTAGAAGAACTAAAATCTCTCGGCTGCCCAATATTACTAGGTACATCACGCAAGCGCTTTATTGGTGATGTGCTCAATCTTCCAGTTGATGACCGTATAGAAGGTACGGCGGCAACTGTCGCATTAGGAATTACTAAAGGAGTAAATTTTGTTAGAGTGCACGATGTCGAGCAAATAGCACGAATCGCTAAAATGACTGACGCGATGATGAGAGGAGATTACTATGGCTGATAAGATATTGCTTTGTAATATGATGTTTTATGCCTTTCACGGGGTTTTCGAATACGAACGTGAACAAGGGCAGCGGTTTTATGTGGATGTTGAATTAAGTACTGATGTGCAAGAGGCGGGGCAAAAAGATGATCTAAATTGTGCTGTTGACTATACAGCTGTATATCAGAAAATAAAGGAAATTGTCGAGACACATCGCTATAAACTGCTAGAGGCCTTGGTGAGTAAGATTTCAGATGAATTGCTTAAAATTGACCGGGTGAATAGTGTTACCGTTAGAATTCGTAAACCTGGGGTGCCTATTCCGGGACAAATTGATTATGTTCAGCTAGAAATTACACGGGAACGATAGCTATGATTGTTTTGGGATTAGGATCTAATATTGGCGATAGAGAAGTGAACATTTCAACAGCAATAAAGATGCTTAAAGAAACAAATCGGATAACTGTCTTAAAAACTTCAGCGCTTTATCGATCTGAACCGGTGGGCGTCAAGGAGCAACCGGAATTTTTAAATGCTGTTCTTTGTATCGAAACAAGTCTTACTCCCTATGAACTCTTAACAGTGTGTAATGATGTAGAACACAGGATGGGGAGGATTCGAGCCCGAAAATGGGGACCTCGTAATATTGATATTGACATACTGATGTATAATGATGTTGTTTTGAATTCTGCTGCGCTAAATCTGCCCCATCCCCGCCTTCACGAGCGAAATTTTGTCTTAGTTCCGCTTCTTGATGTTATGGGGAGTTTGCCGATTTATAAAGGTTTAAACACTGAAGAGCTTATCAAGGCAAATAACGACACCAGCAAGGTGCATTATTTCAAAGAACTCATTGTTACCTAATTAATTTAGGCATTTATGGAGGGTTTTTATGAGTGAACCGAAAAGGGTATTATTTGTAACTGCGCCTATCGGTTCTGGTCATATGAGAGCCGCTCAGGCGATTATGAAGGAATTGGAGCGGCTTCAGCCAGGTGTTCAAACTAAAATGGCCAATATATTTGACTTTATTAGTCCAATGTTAGGCAACACAATTTATAAAGGATATTTAAAAGTACTTAAGTATTTTCCTCAAGCATATGGAATGGCGTATGGCTGGGGAAACACAAATAAGCTAGCCTTGGCGGGGCGAGAGATTATCAGTCGCTATATGTCAGATCACATGGAGAGTTTTCTTATGAAATATTCTCCGGCTGCAGTAGTTTGTACACATGCTACTCCGGCAGGAATGGTAGCGCAATTAGCAAAACGAGGTAAGTTAACAATTCCATCGATTGCGGCGGTTACTGATTTTACAGTTCACCGTTTATGGGTTTATCCTGAGTTGGACTATTATTTTGTGGCCGATAATGCGATGCGTGATGATTTAGCTAAATGGGGAGTTCCGTATAATAAAAGTAGTGCCGTTGGGATCCCGGTTGATCCAGCGTTTTTATCCCAATCGCCTAAAGAAGAAATTCTTTCAAAGCTTGGTTTAAACAATCATTTTAAAACAGTGCTTATTATGGGCGGCGGTGCCGGAGTCTTACCGATGGATAAAATTGTTAAGGCCTGTGACCAAGTCGACGCCTCATTTCAAATCATTGTGGTTGCGGGCAATAATCAAGAAATGTTTATAAAACTAGAAAAATCGCAAATGTGTTATCGTCATCCTATCAAAATAGTTGGTTTTGTTAATAATGTTCATGAATTAATGGCGGCTTCAGATCTTTTAATATCTAAACCTGGCGGTATGACGACAGCCGAAGCTACTTCCCAAGGTCTGCCTATGTTGATATTTAGGCCGATACCGGGACAAGAAGAGGCAAACACATGCTATCTTAAGCGAAAACAAGCGGCTATTAAAGTCGATTCGCCGTCAGATGTCCAGAAAACGCTACGAAGATTATTAGTAGAGCATCCAGATGAATTGACTCGGTTGAAGAAAAATTCCTATACACTTAGACAACCTGAAGCTGCCGAGACGATTGCAAGACATATATTATTGCAAATTACCTAGGGTGTGGTTTATAAATTATGGGTTGTGGAGGAGTTATGGAGAGGTATTACTTAGCAGCGCTTCATATGGTTGATGGCATTGGGAGCATTAGCTTGCAAAAACTTGTTGGCTTTTTTGGTAGTGCTAAAGCGGTATGGATGGCTGATAGACAACAAATTCTTTCTTGTAGGCTTTTAAACGATGCTATATGTAATAATTTGCTCAACCACCGGGAAAAGATAGATGTACATGAGATTGCTGAGCAATGGGATAAAAAAGGAATCCAAGTATGTACAGTGGATGATGGTGATTATCCTAGTCTTTTACGTAACATTTTCAATCCTCCCGCGGTAATTTACTATCGTGGAACATTGCCTAATACCAGTGATATAATTGCTATTGTTGGTGCCAGACGCGCCACTACCTATGGGAAAAACACAGCTCAAATGTTGGCCAGAGAACTTGCTGCTCATGATTTTTGGGTTGTTAGCGGTGGTGCCCGAGGTATTGATACAGCTGCTCATGAAGGAGCGTTAGAGAAGGGTAAAACCATAGCTGTTATGGGCTGTGGCATTGATATAGTTTATCCACCCGAGAATAAAAAGCTCTTTTCAGCAATCGCGGAATCAGGGGTTATTCTATCCGAATATCCTCCTGGTACATTATCACGAGCTGCATTTTTCCCCGCACGAAATCGGATCATAAGCGGTCTTTCACGAGGAACTATCGTTGTCGAAGCAGCTCAAAAAAGTGGTGCGCTTATTACTGCTGATTTTGCGCTCGAACAGGGTAGAGATGTTTTTGCTGTACCAGGTAGTGTATTTTCTGAATTAAGTCGAGGCACTCATCAATTACTAAAGCAAGGTGCAAAACTAGTCGATTGTGCAAATGATATATTGGAAGAATATCATGTTGCAACAACTTCTTTACACACACAGAAAGAAGAATTGTCGCATGATGAGGAGGCCATTTATTCTATTTTGTCTTATGAAGATCCATTAGGAATTGAAGAGATTGTGATGAGGATTAACTTAACACCTTCTACAGTTACATATATATTACTACAATTAGAATTACGCGGGTTGGTGGCTGGACAAAGCGGCCAGCGTTATGTTCGCGCCGCCAGGGAGGGAATCAGGTGAGTAAAGCTCTAGTAGTGGTCGAATCGCCGGCAAAAGCCAAGACAATAGAAAAGTTCCTAGGCCGTAACTATACAGTTAAAGCTTCAATGGGACATTTGCGCGATTTACCTAAAAGCCAATTTGGCATAGACGTCGATAATGATTTTACACCAAAGTATATTAATATTCGCGGCAAGGGTGATTTAATAAAGAGCCTTAAAGAAACTGCAAAAACAGCTGATAAGGTATATTTAGCCTCTGATATTGATCGCGAAGGTGAGGCAATAGCCTGGCACTTAGCGCATATATTGAATATTGAGCCAACAAAAGCGTGCCGTATTGAGTTTAATGAAATCACAAAGCCTGCTATTAAGCAGGCTATAAAAAATCCACGGCCCATTAATATCGCGCGGGTCGATGCTCAACAAGCCAGAAGATTATTGGATAGAATAGTTGGTTATAAGCTTAGCCCGCTCCTTTGGCGAAAAGTCCGCAAAGGATTAAGTGCGGGCCGGGTGCAGTCGGTTGCTATGCGGCTAATTTGCGATCGGGAAAAAGAAATTCAAGAATTTATTCCAGAAGAATATTGGAGTATGACTGCAAAGTTAAAAGAAAAGGTTAAGGCCCCAATTTTTGACGCGCAACTCACTAGCTATGACGATAAGAAGATTGAGATAAAAGATGAGTTGCAAGCTGGGAATATTACAAGTGATTTGGAACAAGCCGAGTATGTTGTTAAAGACGTAAAACGTCGTGAAAGACGTCGTAATCCTGCAGCACCTTTTATTACAAGCAGTTTGCAGCAGGATGCTGCCCGTAAGTTAGGGTTCACATCACGCAAGACGATGATGACGGCGCAGCAGTTATATGAGGGATTAAATATAGGAAAAAGCGGACCAGTGGGTTTAATTACCTATATGAGAACAGATTCAACTCGTATTGCAGAATCGGCGCAAGCAGAAGCTCGAAAATACATTGAAGCACAATATGGAGAAAACTATTTACCGCCCCAATCACCTACGTATATTTCAAAGAATAAGTCGCAAGATGCCCATGAAGCGATTAGGCCGACTAGTTTTGAATTTCCGCCCCAACAAGTGGCAGATAGCTTGTCGCGGGATCAACTAAAGCTATACAGCTTAATCTGGGAGCGATTTATTGCCAGTCAGATGACTGCAGCGATCTTTGATACGTTAACCGTTGATATTAAGGCCGGGCAATACCAACTACGGTCTACTGGGTCACAAATCAAATTTCCAGGCTTTATGACTGTATATATTGAAAGCAAGGAGAACCCAGAAAGCGATAAGGATGTTGTTCTTCCTGAATTGACCCCAGGGCAAGTCTTGAAATTATCAAAAATTGTGCCCAAACAGCATTTTACAGAACCGCCACCTCGTTATAATGAGGCATCGCTGGTAAAAACACTTGAGGAGAAAGGCATTGGGCGACCCAGTACTTATTCAGCAATCATTGAAACGGTTGTTGCGCGCGGGTACGTGCTGCGAACGGATAAACGCTTTCAGCCAACAGAATTGGGTTTTACTGTTGTTGACTTGCTTAAACAATATTTTCAGGAAATCGTCGATGTTCAGTTTACCGCCAATATGGAAGATAAGTTAGATGAGATTGCTGACGGGCACGGTTCGCGCATAGAGTTGTTACGCGAGTTTTATGGACCATTTAGCGCGACGTTGGCTCATGCCGAGGAAGAAATTGGAACAGTCGAACTGCCGGTAGAGGTATCTGAAGAAAAGTGTGAACACTGTGGTCGTAATTTGGTTGTCAAGCATGGGCGCTATGGAAAATTCTTAGCTTGTCCGGGTTTTCCTGAATGTCGCAACACCAAACCATTACTTAACGACATAGGGGTTCAGTGTCCTAAATGTGAGGGCAATATTGTCGAACGTCGGACAAAACGTGGTAAAGTATTTTATGGTTGTAAGAATTATCCTGATTGTGATTTTGTATCTTGGGATATGCCGCTTAAAGAGAATTGCCAAAGCTGCGGAAGCTTAATGGTTCGTCATAATATTAAGAACGGACGGTTTATTACCATGTGCAGCAGTGAAACATGTCCAACACGCCAGACAGAGAAAAGTAAGAAACCAGTAGAAGCTACTAAGACGAAACCTAAAACGACAACAAAACCTAAAACAAAATCGAAAATAAAAACCAAGACGAAAACAAAGACTAACAAGAAACAGAATAGTAACGAGGGATCAATATGACAACCAATAAGGTGATAGTAGTTGGAGCCGGTCTTGCCGGGAGCGAAGCAGCGTGGCAGATTGCCCAGGCAGGTCTCAACGTGGAATTATACGAAATGCGGCCGCAGGTCAAATCCGCTGCTCATAAGACAGGGCAGTTTGCTGAGTTGGTATGCAGCAACTCACTCCGAGGAGCGGCGATAGAAAATGCTGTCGGTCTTTTAAAAGAAGAAATGCGGCAGCTTAATTCACTGATTTTGAAAGCGGCCGATGCCAATCGAGTGCCTGCAGGTGGTGCACTTGCTGTTGATCGCGATGGATTTAGTCAATTTGTCACTGATGCGTTGACCACTCACCCCAATATTAAGATAATAAAGACAGAAGTGGCCGTAATTCCTGATGAATTAGCCGTTATTGCTAGTGGGCCGTTAACTTCTGATAAGCTATCCCAGGCCATAAGTAAAATGACGGGTGAAGAGTATCTCTATTTTTATGATGCGGCAGCCCCTATTTTGACGAGTGAATCGCTTGATTACGATAAAGTTTATCGTGCTTCACGTTATGGCAAGGGTGATGAAGATTATTTGAATTGTCCAATGACCCAAGAGGAATATGAGAATTTCTGGAATGAGCTGACCAATGCGCAAACCGCATCGATAAGAGAATTTGAGAAGGCGATATTTTTTGAGGGCTGCATGCCAGTTGAAGAAATGGCTAGGCGCGGCATTGAAACATTACGTTTTGGTCCCATGAAACCGGTTGGACTTCAGCATCCCTCTACGGGTGAGACGCCCTATGCTGTTGTGCAGTTAAGACAAGATAATTTTGCAGCAACTCTATATAACATTGTTGGCTTCCAGACACATCTTAAATGGCCGGAACAAGAACGAATTTTTCGGATGATCCCTGGACTTGAGCGTGCTGAATTTGTTCGATTTGGTGTTATGCATCGTAATACTTTTATAAACTCACCCAAGATATTAAAATCGACAATGCAGACGGCTAATCGACCCAGCCTCCTGTTTGCAGGCCAAATGACAGGGGTTGAGGGATATGTCGAATCGGCGGCAAGTGGGTTGGTAGCAGGTGTTAATGCGGCACGCATCGCGAAAGGAATTGAGCCGCTTGTTTTTCCGGAGGAGACAGCACATGGAGCTCTTTGCCAATACATTACCCATGCCGAGGTTAAACGTTTTCAGCCAATGAATATCAACTTTGGTCTGCTGCCGCCCCTTGGTCAGAAGATTCGTGATAAAAAAATAAAGAACAAAATGATTGCTGAGCGAGCATTAGCCTCTTTGCAAAAATTTAGTGAAAAATTCGACAACAATCTTGCATAATTTACATTACTGTGCTAATATAAATCAGTAAATTCTTACAATAAAGTGTGGTCGTTAGCTTTAATGGCACAGCAATTAAAACAATTCTTGCTATATTTGACAGTTGAAAAGAACGCCTCACCTTATACCGTGACCAGCTATAGTGCAGATGTTGAGAGCTTTTTCGAATTTGCTAAGCGTCAAGGTGTTAGTGAGGCGCTTTTTGCGAATACAAACCAGATGATTGTTAGAGCTTATCTTGGCGAGCTTAAGACACATGGCTATGCCCGGAGTACAATTGCTCGCCGTATAGCCAGTTTAAGATCTTTTTTTCGCTTTTTGGTATGCAAAAATTTGATTACTAACAATCCGGTGAGCGGTATTTATGCGCCAAAGTTTGAAATGAGGCCGTCAGTTTCTCTTAATAATAAAGAGATTAAAGAATTACTAGGTCTCCCAGGTTCGGATTTGTTAGGACAGCGTGATGCTGCTATATTAGAGCTTTTGTATGCGTCAGGAATACGAATCTCCGAGCTTGTAGACCTAACAACAAATGATATTGATTTAGTGAACCAATATCTACTGCTCTACGGTTCAGAATTTAGAAAAAGAGTAGTACCAATTGGGCGGCCAGCTGTTGACGCTGTTGAACAGTATTTGGAGCAAACACGGCCTAGACTTTATCGGCATCACATGGGTCTGTCTCATGACAAAATTTTCGTTAACAAGAACGGCGGGCCGCTTACAGACCGTAGTGTTCGCCGACTCATTATGAAATATGTAAATTGTTTGGCTGTGTCAAAAGAGATTAGTCCCCAGTCAATAAGGTATACATTTGCAACACACTTACTGGAAAATGGGGCTAATGTAAGTTCCGTAAAAGAAATGCTTGGGCAGGCAAACCTCTCATCAAAAATGTTTGACAATAACGATCAAAACGAGAGGTTAAGGTCAGTCTACAAGCATGCACACCCGCGAGCATAGGAGGTGTATTCATGTTTCATGCTACAACTATAGTTGCGGTAAATCACCAAGGAAAGACAGCGATTGCTGGCGATGGGCAGGTAACTTTTGGCGGCAATACAGTTATGAAGCATAATGCAAAAAAGGTCAGACGTCTCTATCATGGTAAGGTTCTAGCAGGTTTTGCGGGCTCAGTTGCCGATGCATTTACCTTGTTTGCTAAGTTTGAAACTAAGCTTGAGGAATTCAATGGAAACTTGGTGCGAGCAGCTGTTGAACTTGCAAAAGACTGGCGTACTGATCGAGTTTTGCGAAAATTAGAGGCTCTCTTAATTGTAGCTGATTCTGAGCATATGTTAATTATATCTGGAAATGGGGAAGTCATTGAACCTGATGATAACGTCACAGCGATTGGATCAGGCGGTTCATATGCGTTGGCTGCTGCGCGCGCCTTGTTAAAACATTCTGCTCTTACAGCTCCGGAAATTGTCCGGGAGGCACTGGAGATTGCTGCAGGTATTTGCGTGTATACCAACAACCACATAACAGTAGAAGAATTATAGTCGGGAGGGATGACGTTGACTGAACTGACACCAAAACAGATCGTGGCTGAACTTGATAAGTATATTGTGGGTCAAAAGCAAGCTAAGAAATCAGTCGCAGTGGCCTTAAGAAACCGTTGGCGCAGTAAACAGCTTCCTGCTGATCTGAAAGAGGAAATCATACCAAAGAACATCTTGATGATTGGGCCAACTGGGGTTGGGAAAACGGAAATTGCCCGCCGTTTAGCAAAATTAGTCCATGCACCGTTTGTTAAAGTAGAGGCAACTAAATTTACGGAAGTTGGTTATGTTGGACGTGACGTAGAATCGATGATTCGCGATTTAGTTGAAACCGCAATTCGAATTGTTAAACAGACAAAGATGCTGGCAGTGAATGAACAAGCTCGCAAGCTTGCTGATGAACGGATTCTTGAGCATTTTCAGCCTTCCCTAAAGAAGGAAAGTCCGCGCAACCCGTTTGAAATGCTGTTTGCAGGTCAAAATACAATTGAGGCTACTAAAGATACAGCGCCTGATCACTCTGGTGCTGAAGCGGCAAGGGAAAACTGGCGAACCCGTTTGAAAAATGGTGATCTCGAGAATGAGCTTATTGAAATTACCGTGGAGGATAATGCAAATCCTTTGCCAGGTATGTTTGCTGGATCCGGGGTCGAGGAAATGGGGATAAATATCCAAGATATGCTAGGTAACTTCTTGCCGAAGAAACAGAAAAAACGTAAGGTGACTGTTGCCAATGCCCGCAAAGTATTCATTCAGGAAGAGGCACAAAAGCTTATCGATATGGATGACGTTCATGCCGAGGCGATTAGCCTAGCTGAAAATTCTGGTATAGTTTTTCTTGATGAAATAGATAAGATTGCCGGCCGAGGTCATTCCTCCGGGCCAGATGTATCTCGTGAGGGTGTACAGCGTGATATACTTCCCATTGTTGAGGGGTCTACTGTAGTAACTAAATATGGATCATTAAAAACCGACCATATACTATTTATTGCGGCAGGTGCTTTTCATATTTCTAAGCCATCTGATCTAATACCGGAATTGCAGGGACGTTTTCCGATCAGGGTAGAATTGACGAGTCTGTCTAAAGAAGATTTTAAGCAGATACTGACCGAACCAGCCAATGCTCTTATTACACAATATGTTAACTTAATGGCGACTGAAGGAATTAAAATTGACTTTAGTGAAGATTCTATTGACGAACTAGCAGAAATTGCCTGTCAGGTTAACGGTCAGACTGAGAACATTGGTGCCAGGCGTTTGCATACTATATTGGAAAAGCTATTAGAAGACCTAGCTTATGAGGCTCCTGATATACTTGATAAAAATGTAACTGTCAATCGGGATTACGTAAAACAAAAATTGGCTCATATTGTTGTAAACCAAGATTTAAGTCACTATATTTTGTGAAAAATTATAAATGCTATATTTGAAAGGTGGATGAATGTAAGATGTCTTCAATATTAGAACGTACCCGAAAAATCAATAAATTGCTGCAAAAGTCGGAAAAAGTCGAATATGATGAAATGTCAAATGTTCTCAGCGGTGTTATAGGGGCAAACGTATATATTGTGAGTAAGGAAGGTGCTGTGCTTGGCTACGCCTTGCTTGACGATTTTGAATGTGAGTTAATGCGTGATCGAGTGTTGAATCAAGCCACTTTTCCGGAACACTATGTTGAATGGTTACTCAGGGTCAATGAGACTTCACCGAACTTACGGTTAAAGAGTGGAATGTGTACATTTAGCGAAGGAACTACGTGTATGTTTGATGACAAATTTACTACCGTTGTCCCAATCTATGGTGTTGGTGAGCGTATAGGCACATTGATTGTCGCTAAATTTTACAAAGGCCTTACCGACGATGATATAGTGCTAGCTGAATACGGCGCAACAGTTGTCGGCATGGAAGTTTTACGGGATCGCAGCGAAAAAGTTGAAGAAGAAGCTAGGAAGAAAGCAACAGTACAAGTTGCGCTTGGAACCTTATCCTATTCGGAATTAGAAGCTGTAATCCATATTCTTAACGAGCTTGACGGGAATGAAGGATTGCTGGTCGCCAGTAAAATTGCCGATCGTGTAGGTATTACCAGGTCTGTTATCGTTAATGCTTTGCGCAAATTTGAAAGTGCTGGGGTAATTGAGTCAAAATCACTTGGGATGAAGGGAACATACATAAAGGTTCTTAATGACCGGTTGCTCGATGAATTAGATAAAATGAAGAAATAGTGATGCATGACCACCCTGCTACTAGGGTGGTCATTTTTTTGTGTTAAAATAGCAAAAAAAGGACTATTTAGGTCTTTTGGCCCAGCTAAATTGACACAATTCTAAAGGAATTTACAAAAAAATGTAGAAGTAAACATTTTGTACACCATAAATCGAATGTGCATAGTTATGCGCACTTTTGGAGGTTTTCTCATGCTGAGGGCACTTTTGGCAAACCCGCAATTATCAGTATTAGAACAAGGCATTAATGCGTCCTCTTTACGTCACAAAGTTGTGAGCAATAATATAGCAAATGTTAATACGCCTGGTTTTAAAAAAAGCGAAGTTGTATTTGAAGATTTATTACAGGAAGAGCTTAAAACAACTGGATTGCCTTTAGCTAGAACTAAGGGGAATCATTTATCAGGTCAGGTTTCTCAGGGAAGTAAGCCGTTCATTAATACGATAAATTCAACATCTTTTAGAGCAGATGACAATAATGTCGACATCGACGTCGAGATGGCTAATTTAGCCAAGAATAATATCTACTATAATGCTTTAGTGAATCAATTAAGCAAGCATTTTACGAATATTAAATCTGCAATTAATGAAGGGAGACGCTAATTATGGGGATGTTTGGCGCTATTGATGCCGCGGCATCAGGGCTTACCGCGGAACGATTGCGAATGGATGTTATATCCAATAACATCGCTAATGTCAACACTACCAGGACGGCCGAGGGTGGAGCTTACCGGCGTCAAATTGTTCTCTTCGAGCCGCGTTCAGGTCAATCATTTGCGCAGTTTTTATCGCGAGAGATGGATTCAGGGACGGGGGTCAAGGTCGCTGGTATAACACAAGATAATTCGCCAACCAGAAGGGTTTATGAGCCCAACCATCCCGATGCTGATCCAGAGGGCTATGTCGAAATGCCAAATATCAACATTGTTTCTGAAATGGTTGATATGATTACTGCTACGCGAGCCTACGAAGCCAATGTTACCGCTGTTAATGCAGCGAAAAGTATGGCACTCAAAGCCTTGGAGATTGGAAGATAGTGAGGGAAAATAATGCGGATTGAACCATTGAAGTTAATGCCAGTCATTTCATCGATGCCTAATACAAGTGCAGCAGCACCAGCCGAGGCTGGAAAAACCTTTAGCCAGTTTTTGACAAACGCGCTTGAGGATGTAAACGCACTCCAACAAAATGCTGAAAAAGCTTCTTTTGACTTAGCAGCCGGAAAAATTCAAGATGTATCGCAAGCAGTTATTGCCGCCGAGAAGGCTTCTATTGCATTACAACTGACTATGCAAGTTCGTAACAAGGTTATTGACGCCTATCAAGAAGTCATGCGAATGCAGGTCTAATGGTAAAGGTGCATAATAAAATATTTTTTGCTAGGTGAGAAGGGTGGAGACGATGGCTGACTGGAAGGAACAGTCTCTGCGCTTGTGGGAAAGTATAGGTAAAAAACAAAGGTATATGATTCTTGGTTCGGCAATTCTTCTTTTTATTGCTATTTTATCATGGAGTTATTGGTGGGGAAGCCGTCCGGATTTAGTGCCTTTATTTACCAATATGGATGCGAAAGACGCAGGCGAAGTCAGGGAAAAGCTTAAGGAACTGAAAATTGAACATGAGATTGGCAACAATGGAACGTCAATTATGGTGGCATCGAAAGATGTATACCGAATACGGTTGGATTTAGCTAGCCAGGGCTTGCCGAGAGGCAGCAAGGGCTTTGAAATCTTTGACCAAAACAAATTTGGTACAACCGACTTTCAAAACAAAGTATACTTACTCCAGGCCTTACAGGGCGAATTAACCAAAACAATTGAGCAAATGTCAGAGGTGGAAAAAGCCAGAGTACATATTGTTTTGCCAGAGGACAGCTTATACAAAAAAATGAAAAACCAGCAACTGCTTCTATTATGCTGAAATTGCGGCCGTCATCACAGCTGTCACGCCAGCAAGTGAATGGCATCGTCAATTTGGTAGCACACAGTATTCAGGGATTAAAAGCAGAAAATATAACAGTTGTCGATAACACCGGCCGGGTATTGAATGATCAATCTGACGCCACAACAATGGCTGGTGCAGGGACATTGTCACAAATTGAGATGACCAAGAAAGTTCAGGAAGATTTGCAAAAAAGTGTCCAATCTCTCTTGGAACAGGTTCTGGGACGAGGTAAAGCCGCAGCTAGGGTTAGTGTTGAACTTAATTTTGATCAGCGCACAATGGATCGGCAAACTTTCGAACCAGTTGTTGATGATAAAGGCATTATAAGAAGTTCGCAGGAATTGAATGAGAACTATAAAGGGAATTCACAAGCACCGGGAGGTCCTGCAGGTACGACCTCTAATATTCCTGGTTATGTAACAAACAATAATAATAATGCTCAATCCACATATGAGAAAAAAGACGTAACTCGAAATTATGAAATCAATGAAACGAAAGAAAAGGTGATTTCAACTCCGGGATCGATAAAACGATTAACTGTTGCTGTGTTGGTCGATGGTGAACTTAGCCGTGCCCAACAGGACAGCATATCCCGGTCAGTTTCCTCAGCGATTGGTATGAATGTAGCACGTGGCGATATTATATCAGTCGAAAGCCTGCCGTTTAGCACGGGACTAGCTGAGCAGCAGTTGAAGGAAGAACAAGCACTTCAGAGACAACAGACACAAGCATTATGGACAAAAATTGGTTTAGCCGTGGTCGTTATTGCTGCTCTTCTTTATAGTGTTCGTATGTATTTGGCTCGGCGCCGTCAGCGTGAGGATGATCAGGACATGCAGCAGATGATGGCTAATGCTGAAATGGAAGCCAGTGTGCCAAAAACGAAAGAGCTCAGTCCGCAGGAAAAGGAACAGGCGGAACAGCGCGAAGCTGTTGCAAAATTTGCGAAGTCTAAACCAGAAGATGTCGCCCAGCTGATTAAGGCTTGGTTGGCTGATGAATAAGATTCGGGAGGTGAAAAGTTGTATCAGTCTAATGAGATAGGGAATAAACAAAAGGCAGCAATTTTATTAATTGCGCTAGGGCCGCAAATATCGGCGCAAATTTTTAAGCATTTGCGGGAAGAAGACATTGAAAAACTCACGTTAGAAATCGCGAACCAACGTAAAATTACCCAGGAACAAAAAGATAGAGTTTTAGCGGAGTTTCATCAAATGGCTTTAGCAAAAGAGTATATTTCATCCGGCGGGTTAGAATATGCCCGGGATATACTTGAAAAAGCACTCGGGGCAGAAAAAGCCGTATCTATTATTAATAGGTTGACCGCCAGCCTGCAGATTAGGCCCTTTGATTTTGCCCGCAAGACTGATCCTGCTCAGCTTCTCAATTTTATTCAAAACGAACATCCCCAAACAATTGCTCTTATAATGGCATACCTTCACCCTGATCAGGCAGGCGTTATTTTGTCAGCCCTGCCGCCTGATCGGCAAGTTGATGTTGCTAAGCGGATCGCAACAATGGATCGGACTTCACCTGATGTGCTAAAAGATGTTGAAAGGATTTTAGAACGAAAACTATCTTCGTTAGCAACCCAGGACTTCACTGCTGCTGGTGGTGTTGATGCAATTGTTGATGTGCTTAACCGGGTTGATCGTACGACTGAACGGACGATTATTGAAAATCTTGAAGTTCAAAATCCAGAACTTGCTGAGGAAATTAAGAAGAGAATGTTTGTATTCGAGGACATTGTCTTGCTGGATGACCGTTCACTTCAGCTTGTGTTGCGTGAAATTGACTCGAAAGATCTTGCCCTTGCGCTTAAAGCTTCATCAGGCGAAGTGGCTGATAAGGTTTACAAAAACATGTCAAAACGGGCGGCTGAAATGTTGCGCGAAGAGATTGAATATATGGGGCCTGTCCGTATTAGAGATGTCGAAGAGGCCCAGCAAAAAATCGTTAATGTTATCCGTCGCCTAGAGGAATCGGGCGAGATCATTGTGTCGCGTGGTAAAGGAGACGAGATAATTGTCTAAGATTATAAAATATGCTTCGGTTGTAGGAGAGCCGGTTTTTATTAATAATCACCGGCCAGTGCTTGAGCTTGTTCCCGAAATAGTCACTGTATCTCAGGAACCGGATTTTTGCCAAGAAGCTCGGCGTGAGGCAGAAGATATTTTATATAATGCCAGGCAGCAAGGCGAGGATATAATGAACACGGCCTTAATGGAGGCTGATCACCTTAAGCAGCAAGCCTGTGAAGCTGGGCAGCAGGAAGGTCATCAAACCGGCTATGATGAGGGCATTCGGCAGGGGAAAGAACAAGCAGCCGATGATATGCGCGATGAGATCGAACGTGCAGTAGAAAAGGCCCAGCAGATTATAGCTGCTGCTCAACAAGAATATCAGGAAAGTGTAGTGGCAGCAGAACGAGAGATTGTTGAGATTGCTTTGGGTGTAGCAAGGAAGATTTTAGCTAGGGAGATAGAAGAGAATCCAACAGTTGTTTTGCCAATTGTTAGAGCAGCGTTAGAAAAAGTTCGTGACCAAGAACAGATGGTCATTCGTGTTAATCCGGCTGACTTTGATTTGGTCATTCAGGCGAAAAGAGATCTGCAAATGATGATAGGGCGTGAAAACGCAATATCAGTGATACATGATCATACAGTAAGTCCTGGCGGATGCATGATCGATACACCCTATGGGACAGTAGATGCTAGTATTGATAGCCAATTTGACGCCATTAAAACAGCAATTCAGGGAATTATGCCATGACTTTTTCTGCAGATCGCTATTTGCACGCAGTCAGTCATGTAGAAACCATTAAGCTAAGTGGAAAAATTGCTAATATAATTGGTCTGGTTATTGAAGCGCATGGACCTAATGTAAATCTTGGCGAACTATGTTATATCAAGCCACGGCATAATGATTTGCTCATTCCAGCTGAAGTCGTAGGCTTTCGTAACAATCGCGTTCTTTTAATGCCAGTCGGTGAGATTGCTGGAATCGGTCCTGGCTGTGAAATAATATCTGCCCAACAGACGCTGAAAGTGCCTGTTGGCCCACAATTACTTGGTCGGATTTTGGACGGTCTTGGCAGACCGATGGATGATAAGGGGCCCGTTTTATCAAAACAGCATTATCCATTGCATGCAACACCGCCGCCGCCACTGACCCGGCGTCGTATTGAAAAAACACTAGCTGTTGGCGTCCGGGCTATAGACGGTCTTATCACTCTTGGCCGAGGACAGCGTATTGGCATTATGGCAGGTAGTGGCGTGGGCAAAAGTACCCTCTTGGGAATGATGGCGAGAAATACTGAGGCTGATATAAATGTCATAGCGTTGATTGGAGAACGAGGTCGCGAAGTTCGTGAGTTTATTGAGCGGGATCTTGGGGAAGAAGGGCTTAAAAGATCGGTTGTCGTTGTTGCTACATCTGACCAGCCGGCACTTGTCCGGATCAAGGGGGCCATGACGGCTACAGCAATTGCCGAGTATTTTCGTGATCAAGGGTTGAATGTTATTTTGATGATGGATTCAGTTACTCGTTTTGCTATGGCTCAACGCGAAGTTGGTCTCACTGTTGGTGAGCCGCCGGCTACCCGAGGCTATACGCCGTCAGTATTTGCTATGCTTCCAAAATTGCTTGAACGGTCGGGAACAGGTGACAAGGGCTCGATTACCGGTATTTATACAGTGCTGGTTGATGGCGATGATATGAATGAACCCATCGCTGATGCCGTCCGAAGTATTCTTGACGGACATATTGTTTTATCACGAAGTATTGCTGCACAAAATCATTATCCTGCCATCGACGTTCTGTCAAGTGTTAGCAGGGTTATGCTGGAAATTGTCGAAAAGAACCATTATCAAGCAGCCCAACAAATGCGCGCAATGATGGCAATCTATCGTGAGGCCGAAGATTTAATCAATATTGGGGCCTATGCTCATGGTAGCAATCCTAATATCGATAAAGCAATCCAGCTCAATAATGGTGTAAAAAGCTTTCTTCAGCAAGAGGTTTATGAAACGACAACTCTTGACGAAGCTGTTCGTCAGCTGTTGGCGTTGACTGGCTGACCGGTGTAAAGAGGTAAATGATGAAAAAGTTCCAGTTTCGCCTTGATACTCTTTTAAAATACCGCCGGATGCAAAAGGAACAAGCCCAATTAACCTTTGCGCGCGCATCCCAAGTTTTGCGGGAGGAAGAGATTAAGTTAGAGCAATTCACACAATTGCTTGGTGAAAGCATTAGTCATTTTAATGATAGTCAGGATCAGCCATGGACTGTCGAAAAACTTAAGAGTTTCCATAATTATTTCGAGAAAATTAGAGGAAATATCAAAGATCAAAGTGGCCGAGTCCATGAGGCCCAAATAGTGCAGCAGAAATATTTGCAAGAACTTCAACAAGCTGTAAAGAATTTTGAGGTAGTTAACAAGCTCAAAGCCAAACGACTCCTTCAATACAAGGAAGACGTATTAAGCGCGGATCAGAAGATTCTCGATGAGCTTGGACTGCAAAACTATGTTCGTAAAGATTAGGTGATTTAATGGATGGATTGTCGCGAGTGGCCCAGCGCATAAATGCAATTGAACAGCGCTTTAACATACCGGCAAAGCAAGTGCAGAATAACTCTTTTTCGGATGTTTTGGCAGAAAAACAGCAAGAGGGCGTATCTCCCGTAAACGCTAATCAGCAAGGTATCGTCAGAATGGTTGAGTTTAGTGCTCGTCAGCACGGCGTTGATCCTAAGTTGGCGCTCGCTGTAGCCACAACTGAATCGAATCTTGCAGCAGATGTCGTCTCGTCGGCTGGTGCAGTCGGGGTAATGCAGCTGATGCCCGAAACAGCCAAGGGATTAGGGGTGCACAATTCTTTCGATCCACGAGAAAATATTGATGGGGGAGTGCGCTACCTCAAACAAATGCTGAACACATTCAATGGTGATACAGCTAAAGCTGTGGCAGCCTATAATGCAGGGCCACAGGCTGTTAAAAACTATGGTGGTATTCCGCCCTACACAGAAACAAAATCCTATGTTGCCAAGGTTCTCTCACTTGCAAGTAAGTAGTTTCCTGGTTTAAAGGAAGGTAAATATGGCGAATAAAAATCCACAACCGAGTCGTAATGTCCCGGAATCGACCCCCAAAAAGGGTTCGATCCTGAAAAAACTGCTGATTGTGTTTGTCATTATCATGGTGGGCGGCGTTGGCTTTGCGCTTGGAGTCTACTTGAAACTTATCGATCCACAGGCCATTGCAGTTAAGATGAAGCTTTATGAATATCCTGTTATTGGCCAATACTTTACGCCACCCAAAACCAATTTTGAGCCAGTAGAACTTGAGAATGCGCCTCCTGTAGCTGAACCTACCACACCTGCAACGATCACACCTCCAGCGCAGTTGGTGCAACAAGTGAATCCTACTGTCACTCTTAATAATACTGATAAACTAGCAAAGGCTAGGCAACAAGAAGAAACGAAAAAAATCTCTAAATTGGCAAGGCTTTATGAAAACATGAAACCTGAAGAAGTCGTGCCAATTATGGATAAGCTTGAGGATGATACCGTTATTGCTCTCTTTAACAAAATGGATGAGGGACAGGTGGCGAAAATTATGGCACTCTTTGATGCTGACCGTGCCGCCCGCCTTAGTCAGGCAATGCTTAAGGTTCAAACTCCAGCTGTTCCCTAATTAGAGTGTGTCATTGAAAGGAGGTGAATAAAATTAATGAGTGGAATTATGAGCCCAGTTTTAGCAGAGATTCCTAAGCCGCCTCGGACTCAAAATGAGGGGGTGTCGAAAGGTACCACCGGTAAAGTTGAAGAAAAAAATTCGTTTGCAAAGGTTCTTAGCTTAACAGAAAAAGCAGCTGGCTCTAAAGGTGCTCCTGGAAAGAAAAATGCTGGGCAAGAAAACACAACCCAGTCATCCAGCACAGGCGGTGAAGTTATCCCATTATTCAACACGGTTTTGGTTATGCCGACAATAGCAAATCCGGCACAAACAGCCGAAGGGATGAATCAATTGACTATGGTATCGGCCACTGAAAATGGGGCTGTGCTTTTGAATCAGCAGGCTGGGCACGACACTACACCAATACTCCAAGCAAAGATTAGTTTAGTACAAAGCCCATCAAATCCAGAAAGCGTAGAACCACAAAACATCACTGGCACTGTAATGGACCAAGTCAAGTTAGATCAGCCGGAACCATTGCGTTCGTCGAACACGCCTATCATACAGCAAGCTGCTGAACCGTTACAGGACGATCAACTAATGGGGGAAAGTCTAAAGACGGTTATCCCGGAAACTGATAACACTGATGCGGCTCCTAATACTGACAGGACTGTTTTAAACAAGCAGGATATTGCAAAATCGGTCAGACAGATGGTTAATAATGCGCCAATGCAGGCTACTGTGGAACACTTGTTAAAACCATTATCAACAACGGCGGCCTATCAGCAGGCAATAGTGACAAGCAAGGCGACTGACTTGCCGACTGATGAAGCAAGTCAACCACAGGGAAATGTAAACAATGCGACCAGAATCACGCAAAGCGCTGCACCATCTGCCCAATTATCATCAAGTGCAGACCAGCAATCGCAAAGTAGTCTATTAATGACTGATCAGAGTTTAGGTGAAAGTACTTCAGTTGAGAATGGACGTACCAACCAAGCAGTTTCTTTTCAGCAGATATTGGTAGGCAAGACCGACCAGGTGGCTGAAGTGGTTAGCCCAACGCCCCCTCAATCGCTGCCTGATGATAACAATGTAGTAGCGCAAATAGTGGATCATGCCCGGATTGTAAAAGGTTCCGAGATGTCGGAAATGGTGATAAAGCTTAAGCCAGAACATCTTGGCGAGCTAACGCTTAAAATAGCAGTAGATAATGGTGTTGTCAGCGCATCTTTTCATACCAATAATAGTGAAGTGCGCGGTATCATTGAAGCTTCTGTGCAGCAGCTGCGGCATGAGATGGCTCAACAAGGACTCAAAGTTGAATATGTCGGAGTTTATGCAGGACTTGGGCAACCGTTTTCAAACGGACAAGGCGAAACAAACAAACAGCAGTCTTGGAAACAGCAATCAAGCAAAAAGCCTACAGGCGATGAATTTAGTGAGAAGCTAGAAACCCTTGATCCAATTCGAGGCAATACCACTGATTCAGGGGTTGATTATCGTATTTAGGAGGTGAAAACATGGCAGGTATTACCAATGTCAATCAAACATCGGCAGCGACAACAAAGCAAACAACAAGTAGTTCGAACCCCGGTATGGGTAAAGATGATTTTCTTAAACTTTTAGTAACACAACTGCAGTATCAAGATCCTATGAATCCAATGGAAGATAAAGAATTCATTGCGCAGATGGCGCAGTTTTCCAGTCTGGAGCAGATGCAAAATCTAAATTCTTCTATGATGACTGTTCAAGCCAGCGGCATGATTGGTACCAAAGTTACATGGACGGCCGACAATGGCGATGAATTATCAGGGATTGTGAGTGCAGTCAAAATTACTGACGGCAAACCTTCACTTTTAGTTGGAGATGTGAGTGTTGCACTCGACAAGGTAACAAAGGTAGCAGCACCAGGGGTAGGAGGTTAAGCTATGAATGAGAATCGGATTTTCTATCCGCAACGACCTATTTTGCCAGTTGCTAAGCCGTCTCCATCCGGGAAAACCAGCAGTTCAACAGCAATTCCAGCAACTTCATTTAATAAGATTCTGGAAAAGGAGTTAAATGGAGTCACGTTTTCCCAACATGCGATGCAGCGACTAGAAAGCCGCAACATTCGGTTTAATCAGGCCGATTTAGAAAAGCTCAATTCGGCTGTGGAAAAGGCTGCGCAGAAAGGTGCTAAAGAGTCGTTAGTGTTAATGAATAATGAGCTGGCACTCATTGTCAGTGTGAAAAACAAGACAGTGATTACGGCTATGGATGGTTCAAATATCAAAGAAAATGTTTTTACCAATATTGACAGTGCCGTAATCATATAGGGCTGGACCTCTCGAGGAAGCCCACTGCTGCTGACTGATTGATGCAGCGAATAAAAAATAAATTATCAGGAGGTCATTTATTATGATGCGTTCCATGTTTGCCGGTGTGTCCGGTTTGAAAAATCATCAAACCCGTATGGATGTAATCGGTAATAATATTGCCAACGTTAATACTGTTGGCTTTAAAGCAAGTCGTGTTAATTTCCAGGATATTTTAAGTCAAACCCTGCAAGGTGCTTCCAGCGGCCAAGGTGTTCGCGGTGGTACTAACCCGATGCAGGTTGGTCTTGGTATGGGACTGGCCAGTATTGACACTTTGTTTACAGACGGCAGTTTCCAGCCGACAGGTAAGCAGACAGATCTGTCCATTCAAGGCTCCGGATTTTTCGTGCTATCTGATGGCGTCAACCAAGTGTATACCCGGGCCGGAGCATTTGATTTCGATAACCAGGGTAATTTCTTAGTTCCCGGAACAGGTTATAAGGTTATGGGTTGGAAAGCCGATGCGACTGGCGTTATTGATACAAATGCACCTGTTGAAAACCTTGTCGTTCCTGTTGGTACTGCAATGCCAGCTAAGGTTTCAAGTTCTGTAACCTATGCGAATAACCTATCTGCAAGTGCAACCGCAGGTGTCACCTCGCAGGTGCCGGCTTCGATCGACGTATATGATTCACAAGGCAATGCTTATAATCTTGGCGGTACATTCCACAAAACAGCCGCTAATACCTGGGAATTCACTCCGAACCCTACAATCGTTGATGCAAAAAGCAATACGATCGCGAATGTCGTCACTTCCCCTGCCGCTGGTGTACCGTTTACGATTAATTTTAATGCAGATGGTTCATTTAATACATCTTCAGCTGGAACTATTACTATTAATCCGGCGGTTGGCCCATATGCAGGAGCCGGGACCTTTTCCATTACTCCGCATTTCGACACAATGACCCAATACGGTGGTGAATCCACTGCGCAAGCCGTTGATCGTGATGGCTATGCGCAAGGCACACTCGAGAGCAACACAATTGATACAGATGGTATTATCACCGGCCGGTTCAGTAATGGTCAAAGTCAAGCACTTGGAAGAGTGGCGCTGGCTACCTTTAACAATCCTACTGGCCTTAGCAAGGTGGGCGATAATCTTTATTCCCAGTCCAACAACTCGGGTCTCGCCCAGGTTGGCCCTGCCAATTCTGGTGGCCGCGGCAAGTTTAACCCTGGTTCACTTGAAATGGCCAATGTTGATTTAGCACAGGAATTCAGTAATATGATTATCACCCAACGTGGATTCCAGGCCAATTCCAAGATTATTTCGGTATCTGATGAAATGCTCCAGGAACTGGCGAATCTTAAACGATAGTTAATAGGTAGGGGGGATGTAAAGTCCCCCCTACAATAAAATATGGTGGAGGTCTCTATATGATTAAAGTAAAACGTCTTAAGTCAAGTGACAATGAGTTTATAATCAATGCTGAATTGCTTGAAAGTGTTGAAGAAACCCCGGATACTGTGATTACGTTAACGAATGGCAAGAAGCTTATCGTGGAAGAATCAGCTGACGAAATTGTCCGTAAAGTGATGGATTATCGCCGGGCATTAGGCCGAAACTTTCGCTAGTAATGAAAGGGATTATTAATTAAATGGATCAGGAATAATTTTTTATCATTGCATGTAATTGGTGGAGGTGGCGGTAGTGGCCGAAGGTGAAAAGAAATTTCCTATGATGCTAATTGTTGGTATGGTCGTATTTGGATTATTGTTAGCCGGAGGTATTTCCTATTTTATTGCGACAAAGATTGTAGCCGAAAAAACACCAGATGGGGCCGCAGCGGCGCAGCGTGCGCCAGGTGTTTTTATGAGAATAGGCGATAAGGATGGCTTAGTTATTAATATCGGCGGTATTAATAGCGGCCGGTATTTGAAGATTGGTCTTATTATAGAATTAAAACCGAATGAGAAAATTGTCGCAAAGGAAGGAAAAATGCCTTCACTTGAGGAAGTTAGAATTCTTGATACTGTAGTCCATGTTCTTCGTTCGCAAAAGGTAGAAGATTTTGACCCTGCGAAACAAGAAATTCTTAAAGAATTAATTAAAAACGAAGTCAATAAAGCGCTTGGTGGCGAAAAGGTTTATGAGGTTTATATTACCAACTTTGTTTTGCAGTAAATATGTTGATAGATAGCTGGTAAGTCTCAAAATGAATGTGGAGAGGAGGGAAACGATTGTCAGGTTCTGACGTACTTTCGCAAATGGAAATAGATGAGTTGTTGTCGGCTATCTCGACTGGTGTTGTGTCAGCCGAGGAGATGAAAATTGAGCAGAAACAGCGAAAAATCAAGGTTTATGATTTTAAACGGCCTGATAAGTTTTCTAAAGATCAGATTCGAACTCTTCACATGCTTCATGAGAACTTTGCCCGGCTGTTAAACACCTATTTATCAGCCCATTTACGAGCGCTTGTTCATATAAATGTAGCATCTGTTGATCAATTAACATATGAAGAATTCATCCGTTCACTACCTAATCCGAGTGTGATTAGCGTTTTCACAATGCGTCCCCTGAAGGGTAATGTTATTCTTGAAATTAATCCGAATATTGTTTTTTCGATTATTGACAGATTATTCGGCGGGCCTGGATTGCCACCGGCAAAAGCCCGGGCATTGACTGATATTGAGGAAGCTATTACTAAACGGGTGATTAATAAGGCGTTAGAAAGTTTCCAGGAGGCATGGAAGCAGGTCGTAACGATTGAGCCGCGCTTAGAGATTATTGAAACAAATCCCCAATTTACTCAAATTGTCCCGCCTAGCGATATGGTTGTTATTATCACACTTCAAGCGAAAATTGGTCAGGCAGAGGGTTTGATTAATCTTTGTATTCCTTACTTTGTGCTTGAACCAATAATGTCCAAGCTTACCACCACCTTTTGGGTTTCGTCTGCGATGGCTAAGCAATCGTTGCCCGAACATATTAGTGCGATTAAGCGAAGGCTTGAAAAGGCGTTGATCCCAGTAATTGTCGAATTAGGGCGAGTCAATATCACTGTGCAGGAAATGTTAGAGCTTAATGTTGGCGATGTCTTACAGCTCGGCACAAAAGTTGAGAATGAGTTGGACGTTATTATCGGTCAGCATGAAAAGTTCAAATGTAAACCTGGTTTATCCAAAGCCAAGCTTGCTGTTCAAATTACAGAAGTGATTTCAGAAGGAGATGATAAAGATGAATGATGGTTTTTTATCCCAAGAAGAAATAGATGCCTTATTAAGGGGCGAACCGCTTACCTCATCTCCTGCTGTGGAACTATCAGATATGGAAAACGACGCACTTGGGGAAATTGGTAATATTTCCATGGGAAGTGCTGCGACAACTCTATCAATTTTACTTGGTAGAAGAGTGTCAATTACTACTCCACGAGTGTCATTAACAACGTTAAAAGAGCTTCAGAACCTGTATCCATTGCCATACTTAGTTATTGAAGTAGGCTATACGCACGGTATATCGGGTACGAATCTATTAGCGATTCGTGAAGCAGATGCTTTAATTATTGCTGATTTAATGATGGGGGGAGATGGCACAAATCCTCCTTCTGAACTTAATAATGAAATGTATCTGAGTGCGGTCGGCGAAGCCATGAATCAGATGATGGGTTCGGTAGCAACATCGATGTCGACAATGTTTAAAAAGAAAATTGATATTTCGCCACCAAAGGTCAATCTTGTGGATTTCGCTGCCGATTCTTCTAGGATGACGGATACTGTGGGGGCGGAAGATAGTATTGTTAAAGTTGCCTTCAGGATGGAAGTTGAAGATTTGATTGATAGTGAAATTATGCAAATTTTACCAATTCATGTTGCGCAGGAAATGGTAGAAAATTTATTAGCGCCTGTTCAAACGCCCGCGCCTGCCCCGGCACAACAAAAGCCTACTCCAGCTCCCCAACCAACCGCTCCGGTTGCGTCAGCGGTGCAGCCTAGTGCGAATAGTGGTTATACACCACAAGCCGCAGAAGCGGCGTCTCGACAGCCTGCGCCTAATGTTCCAGTTCAGCCTGTGCAGTTTGCTCCGCTTCAAGAGACTTTTGTTACTGGGCATGACACCAATATAGGGCTGCTGTTGGATGTTCCGCTACAAGTTACCGTTGAATTAGGACGTACTAAGAAGCTAATTCGTGATATCTTAGAATTATCGCCAGGATCTGTTGTGGAACTTGATAAATTAGCAGGAGAGCCTGTTGATATTTTGGTTAATGGCAAGTTAATTGCTAAGGGTGAGGTTGTTGTCATTGATGAGAATTTTGGAGTGAGAATTTCAGAAATTATTAGTCCTTTGGAACGAGCCAAAAATCTGCAATAGGATATTATGACAGAAGATAAGTCGCTAAGAATAATTAGCTAATAAGGAGAGATTAAATTTTATGGCAACTAGAGTGCTGATTGTTGATGACGCTGCCTTTATGAGAATGATGATTAAAGATATCTTATCGAAAAATGGTTATGAAATCGTTGGTGAGGCTGAAAATGGTCTTAAGGCCATTGAAAAATATCAGGAGTTAAAGCCGGATTTAACCACAATGGATATCACCATGCCGGAAATGGATGGGATAACGGCTGTAAAAGAAATTAAAAAATCTGATCCGAACGCAAAGGTTATCATGTGCAGTGCGATGGGACAGCAGGCAATGGTCATTGAAGCCATTCAGTCAGGTGCCCGTGATTTCATTGTCAAGCCGTTTCAACCGGATCGGGTGCTTGAAGCTGTTCGTAAAGCAGTAGGCTAAAATGAATAGGGGATATAAGTACCGCAATGGAATTGCCACAATTATCGGCCTTTTCATAATTTTATCTGTTTGTCAAGTATGGGCCGCAGAGACGACGACTGGAGGATACCTTGCCTATCAGGAACCCCAACCAGCATCATCGTCGTCTTGGCTTTCGACAATTGCTTATGTTTTTTCGCTTATCATTACTTTTGCGGTAGTTATCGGTCTTGCCTATTTTGCTTCGCGCTTTTTGGGTCAGAAGATGGGGCAAATGTCAGTTAACTCGGATAATAGAATTTTGTCGACACTGGTGCTTGGCCCGAATCGTTCTATTCAGGTGGTCGAAGTGGCTGGGAAAGTCATTGTCTTAGGTGTTACAGAGCATAGTATTACTCTGCTGGAAGAAATAACTGATGCGAGCCGCCTGGAAAAAATCCAGAAACTGCCGACAGCGGTTTCTCCACCTAATTCATTTGACAGTGTGTTTCAAAGACAACTTGCCTCTTTGCAGCAAATGTCGCATAAATTTCCTACCGTCTTTAATCGTCGCGACAACAGCAGTCAAGATACTGAAAGTGAGAAGAGGTAAGGGTTGTGTCTAGGATTAGATTTTGGCTAGTAACACTTTTTTTTGTTAGTAGTTTTTTGCTTCAGACAACAATAATTGAAGCGGCCCCACTAATTCCGCTACCAAATATAAATATCGGCGTTGAGGCGGCTAATGACCCGAAAGATGTGGCTCTTAGCCTCCAAATTTTATTTGCATTGACTGTGCTTACATTGGCGCCGGCAATTTTAATTATGATGACATCCTTTACGAGGATCATTGTGGTACTATCATTTTTGCGAAGCGCTTTGGCTACTCAGCAAATGCCGCCGAATCAAGTTTTAATTGGATTAGCGTTGTTTCTTACGTTTTTTACGATGTCACCTTACATCAATCAAATCAATCAGAACGCCTTGCAGCCCTATGTCGCAGGTAGCATTACGCAAGAAGCAGCGATGACCGAATCGCTTAAGCCGATGCGAGAATTTATGTTTAAGCAAACTCGCGAGAATGACTTGGCACTTTTTGTAAATTTGTCTGAATTGCCCCGACCTGATTCTCCAGAGGACATTCCTACAACTACGTTGATTCCAGCGTTTGTTATTAGTGAGCTAAAGACAGCTTTTCAAATTGGCTTTCTCATTTATATCCCTTTTATTGTCATTGATATGGTAGTAGCGAGTACATTAATGTCGATGGGGATGATGATGGTTCCGCCGGTTATGATTTCGCTGCCGTTTAAGATTTTGCTATTTATATTAGTTGATGGCTGGCACCTTTTAATTCGCTCGCTTATAACAAGTTTTAATTAAGGAGGAAGTTATGTCTGGTGATATGGCAATCCAAATTGGCCGGGATGCCTTGCTGATGGTCATGTTGGTCTCTGCGCCTATGCTTGGGTTAGGGTTGACTGTGGGCATTTTAGTGAGCATTTTTCAGGCCACCACTCAAATTCAAGAGCAGACATTAGCGTTCATTCCTAAAATTATTGCGGTTTTTGTTGCAATCCTCATCTTTGGGCCCTGGATGTTAAGTATATTAGTGACCTACACCCGTGAGATTTTCATCAGCTTACCGCACATGATTCACTAATAAGGTGGTATAAATGGATTTTTTTCAACTGATGCAAAGTCAAACAGGGTTTTTTTTAT